>Ga0210105_1000025_pt1 | contig 19433 bp, 18 predicted proteins | sample RushSE_TuleC_D2_FD_185569 | JGI IMG/M metagenome (GOLD analysis project Ga0210105, IMG submission 185569) | Wetland microbial communities from San Francisco Bay, California, USA, that impact long-term carbon sequestration - RushSE_TuleC_D2 (SPAdes) | ecosystem: Environmental > Aquatic > Marine >... | reverse complement strand
GGAGAAAAGACCATGCCGGCAGCTTTCCTCCACATCGATGATGTTCCCGTTCAGTTCGAAAACCCGGGTCGTGAGCTTGGACACCAGGCCCGGAGAGTCAAGCCCTATGGCTGAAAGGCTGATGATCTTTCCCTTTTCTCCCATGGTCTACTCCTTGAAAGAGGAAGGCTTCTTGTCGAAAAAAACAAAGAGCTCTTCTTCGTAATAACGTCCACTGATCACCTGGCCCGGTGCCAAACGCCTGAGCTCTTTGGCCTTCAGATGTTCCATGAACCGCTGATTGATGACCTCCAGGGAGACGTCTTCCCGAAGCCAGGCCGTGGGGACGTTGATGTGCAGGGGCCGGGCGGGGATCAAGTGGCGCGTGGTTTTTGGAGCAAAGAGCCTCTCCTGCTTGGCCGCCTCCACCACCATCTCTTTGGTAATTTGAGGGGTCCACAAAATCACATTTTCATCGGTCAGACACTGACAGAATTCCCCCTTTTGAGCATACTGACAGGGAATATATTCCACAGCAATTCCTTCTTCCACGAGCCGGGCCTGAAGGTTTTCAAGAAGGTCATAGGCGCTGACCGCGTCGTCCACCACCTCGTGGTCGAACACGAGGACTCCGAAGACCTCTCCATGCTGTACCCCGCAACAGGTGGAGTTCTCCGCCATGATCCTTTCCAGGGCCGCTTTGTCCTCAACATATTGAAATTGTCCTTTGAACTCTTCTGAGATTCTCTTGAGGAGCTCGATGGATTTCACATTGGCGAGAAGACGGAACCAGTAGCGCAGCCTCGCTTCTCTGTGCATGTAATCGATCCGGCACACCGCAATGTGTCTAAACTGAAGTCTCTTGAAAACGTGCACCCGGTGGTTTCCGTCCAGAACAATGTGATTCTGGTCCACGATCACCGGATTATCCAGGTAGGACGTGCTTCGAAACTCCAGACTCAAGCGATCGGCCACGGGAGCGAGAAGCCTCTCATGGGCGAACAGAGAGGCGACCGGCAGGATTTCCAACTCGAGTTTCAGGCTTTGGCTTTGGATGGTATACATGGTTCAGGAATCGAAGAGCTTCCTATGCCTTCATAAAAAGTTTCTTTAGAACATAGCATGCATCCGATGCAGAACCTCTGTGTACTCCTCGCCCTTGAAGCAGTACTGGAGTTCACAGAAACGCGCTCTCAGCCTTCTTACCTCATCGATCACCCTCGCATTCTTAACGACCACATCCGAGAGGATCTCGGCCAATTCGCGAAAATCAGCTGGCCCCATGCCGAAGCGCGTCATTTCCGACACGCCCAGGCGCAGAGCCCCTGAAGCCGTGAAGCCCTCCTCATCCGGCATGGCCTGGTAGTTGCAGATGATGTTGTTCTCTTCCAGTCGCTTGGCCCCTTCCGGTCCTCGTCCATACCCGACGTTGACTATGACCTGGTGCGTTTCCGTGAAGTCAATCGCCGGATCTCCTGCCACCTCCAGCCCGCACTCCTTCAGAGCTCGCGCAAAGGCTTTGGCATTGGTGATGACCATCTTCTGATACTCGTCCTTGAAGGTGTTCATCTCGTAAGCCGCTGCCAGCAGCCCGAGGAGAGTTCCCAGGTGATGGTTGGAGACAGCACCCGGGAAAGATCGTCTCAGAATCGCTTCCCAGAGTTCATACCGTTCTTCGTGTTCCAGGAACGGGCTGCCCACAACGCCCCTTTGGGTTCCGAAGAACGTCTTGTGCGTCGAGCCCGTCACCAGGTCCGCCCCTTCCTTGAAGGGCTCTTGAAAATGGGGACCCACCAAACCAAGGACATGGGCCATGTCGTATAGGATCACGGCATCGATCCTCTGGTCATCCAGGAATCGTCGAATCTCAGCCACAGGCTCTTTATGGAGCACCATGCTTTTTCCAAAGATGATGAATTCGGGCCTGAATTCGTCGATCAGGTCCAGGGTCGCAGCCACATCGATTTTGTAAGGGTTTTCGCGAAGCACCTGGAAGGGGACCACAGCAGGCCTCTCGGTTTTCGGTTCCCTGGCCACGAAGTCCCTCAGCGCTCCCATGGGCTGTGCGCTCAGGTGGCCGCCTTTGCCGATGTAGTTGTTCATGACCTGACGGATTCGCCGCGGCTCGCTCTTGCGGTCCGCGCGGTTGATGTAATCCACCATGGCACTGAAAACGGTCATGTTCGCCATCTGCCCGCTGATGACTCGCGTTTCCACTTCAGCGCACCCCAGGAACCGGCACATCTCGGCTTGAAGAGCCCGTTCCACCTCGTCAATGAAATCCGTGCCCTGATAGTAGTATATCTCCGCATCGTAGAACGCTTTGGTTTTCTTGTGCTCCGCGTAGCGAAAGGCAGGATCCATCACAGAGAGCAGCCGGACCATGGGCGAAGGGGTCACTTCCGATGGGATGAGGTTGATGCACTGCTGCTGCCGCCAGAACGTGTTCTGAAGGGTTTTTTCCAAAAGAGTCCTGACCTTGAATGGGGCTTCCCCTGAAGGCACAGCCTTGCTTTCCAGCGCATGGTCCCAGAGGATCGGCCGCGCATAAGGCGGGGCTTCGCTCCTCAGGTGATAGCGGACCACCACAGCGTCCACTTGCTTCCCGCGAATGTCGATCGTCACCTTGTCGCCTTCCAGAATCTCGCAGTCCATGCAGGCCAGGCAGACCGAACGGAGTTGTCTCTGATCCCTTTGGACCGAACGCAGCCCTTCCCCTTCAAAGACCCAGTAAGGCACCATGGTTCCACTCGTGACAAAGCCGACGGCCTTCCCGTTCTTGAACACCCCGGCTCCGCTGCGGGCAACTCCTCTTCCGGCGACCGCCACAGGCTGGATGACCCGGGGCAAAACCCCCTTCATGGAGTAGTCCCGTTTCATGATTCGCCCCAGGGCTTCAAATTGCCTGGCCAGTGCCTCGCGGCCTATGAATTCGCCTTTGGCCGGCGAAAAGCTCAGGCCGATTCGGGCAAAAGGAAAAGTGAGCAAGGGCATTTCTTTTCCCTCCGGGTCCTGCCCCAGTTCATGACCATAAAGAGGAAGCCCGGCTTCCAGTCGAAGCGTGTCCCTGGCTCCCAGGCCCACCGGGGCTGCTCCTTTGGCCAGCAAGAGGTCCCACACCCGTGGCGCGTCATCCCTGTGCAAAAAAAGCTCGAAGCAGAGGGGTTCCCCTGTGTACCCTGTGCGAGCGATCCGGACTTCCGCTCCGGACACAGTGGCAACGCTCACGGCGTTTCGCATGGGTTCCGGTAAGGAGCCTGAATCCACCAGACCCTCCAGGATTTCCCGCGATTCCGGTCCCTGCATGGAGAGCATGGCGATCTCCTCCGTGCGATCGACCAACTCCGCGTCCGGGAAGTTCTGATGGACTTTTTGCAGGTGGTCCCAGTCCTTCTCTGTGTTCGCTGCGTTAACCACCAGCAGATATTCCTCATTGGAAAAGCGATAAAGAAACGCATCATCCACTGCGCCGCCCGTCTCATTGGGGATCAGCGTGTACTGGGCGCCGACCATCCTCATGTCGAGAGCACCGGCATTGTTGGTCAGAACGTGGTTCAGGAATCGCAGCGCCCCTTCCCCTCTGACAGTGAACCTCCCCATGTGGGAGACGTCGAAAAGCCCTGCCCCTTTTCGCGTTCCAAGATGCTCTTCCACGATCCCTTTCGGGTAGAAAAGGGGCATGTCCCAGCCCCCGAATTCCACCATGTTGGCTCCGAGCGCCACATGCCGCTCATAAAGCACTGTTCTCCTGAGATCGCTCATGGTTACACCCCTTTCCTCTTTATCGCGTTGCACGAAGGTGGTGCGTGCTCAGTTTGTTTTGGTCTTCTTCTCTCTTCTGTATTCTGTATGCTGTCTTCTCTTTTCTTTTTTTCCCTCATCCATGAATCGGCTTTCCCATAGCTTTCATGGAGACTTCCGACATGATTTCGGCGAGCGTTGGGTGGGCGTGGATCGTGTCTGCAAGCTCGTCAATCTTGCAGCCCGTCCTGACGGCGAGGGTCCCTTCCGCAATCAAGTCGCTCGCACAGGGCCCCACCAAGTGAATCCCCAGAATTCTTCCCCTTCCTTCATCGACGATGATCTTGGCCATGCCTCCTATCTCGCCGATCACATGAGGCTTGGCGATGTTTCTGAAGAGAACACTCTCCGCCCTTACTCGAAATCCCTGTTCTTTTGCCTGGGCTTCCGTAAGCCCTACATTGGCGATCTCCGGCATGGTGAAGATGACGTTCGGTACCGCATCATAGCTCATCCGGGCCGTCCCCCCTGCTGCGTTTTCCGCTGCCACCATGCCCTCTCTGGAGGCCACGTGGGCAAGCATCACTTTGGAAGGGCCCAGGACGTCCCCAATGGCGTAGACGCGGGGGACACTTGTCTTCATCCTCTCGTCCGCAGCCACCCATCCGTTATTGTCCACCTTTACATCGATTCTTTCAAGGCCCACTCCGGCCGTGTCGGCCTTTCGTCCGATGCAGAGGAGCACCTTCTCCACCTCCAGAAATGCCGGCCGCCGAATCTTGCCGGGCTGGCTTTCCACAAAAGGAGACGCGCCGAGGAACACCTGAAGCCCCTCCCCTTTGTCTTCTACCCTGTCCACGGTACTCTCCAGAATGACGGATATTTTCCGTTTTGCCATCTCTCTTTGAATCACCTTGGAGCAGTCCTCATCAACAGAAGGCAGAGGGATCAGGCGAGACTTCGCTTCGACGAGGGTGACCTGGGATCCGAAGGCAGAGAAGATAAAGGCAAATTCACACCCGATGACACCTCCCCCCACGATCAGGAGCGATCTGGGCACGCTTTGGATTTCCAGGGCGTCATTGCTTGAAAGAACTCTGTTGCCGTCCACAGGGAGACCTGGGATATCCAGAGGTGCTGATCCAAGGGCCAGGACCAGATGCTCCCACGGGATTTCCCATGCCTCTTCATCATGCCCCCGCACCATAACCCGGTCCGGACCGCTGATCGTTCCGATCCCCTGGATATACTGGATGCGGTACTGTTTCAGGATATCGACGATTCCCCGGGCCTGTTGCTCGATGACCTTTTCCTTCCTCGCCATGAGGGCTCCCAGGTCGAGTGAAACAGCGTCGCCATGGGCAAGGCCGTATTCGCGGCCCCTGCGGACGCGATCAAGCAGTTCGGCCGAAGTTTTGAGAACTTTAGAGGGGATGCAACCCCAGTTCAGACACGTTCCGCCCACACGCTCTTTTTCAATCAGGGTCACTTCGGCTCCCAGCTGTGCAGCCCTGATTGCAGCCACATACCCTCCTGGACCTGCTCCGATCACGACCAGTTTTGGTGCCATCTCTTCATCCCCCAGCTAAGCATCGCTTTTCTACTAACACGCTCATTTTATTTTTTCAAGGTATTTTTGTAGTTTTTTTGATGATATCATCTGAAAAAAATAAAAATATTGACATAATCCTCAATTCTGTTGTATCCAATGATCCATGAAGTTGGACAAGATAAACCTTCAAATCATTAAGCAGCTTCGAGACGGAAGGAAATCCTTCAAAGCGATCGCCGAGGAACTCAGCGTCTCTGAAAACACGATCAGAGCTCGGGTCAGCAAACTGACCGAGCAAGGGATCCTGGAAATTTCGGGGCTTGTGGATCCGGAATCTTTGCCCGGGCATGGAGCCGTCATTGTGGGAGTGAAGCTCCAGAGCATGGACCTCATTAAGAAGGGTGAGGAATTCAGCAAACTCAAGGGGGTGGTGTCGGTGAGCGTGGTCACAGGCCGATTCGATCTCATCCTGCAAGTCCTCTTGAAAGAAGGTTTCGGTCTCCTGGAGTTTTATACACAAGAGGTCGCTAGAATCAAAGGGGTCCAATCCGTCGAGACTTTTGTCATTTACAAGTCTTATCATCTGAAAGTACCCTACATTTTGTAAACCCGTCAGGACATCAAGGAGGGAAACCGTGAAAGACATCAGTGAGCTTCAATTCCCTGGTGATTTTCTTTACGCCACCGATCATGAATGGGCCAAGCCCGAAGGAGACAAGGTCCGAGTGGGCATCAGCGACTATGCCCAGGATCAGCTAGGAGACATTGTGTTTGTGGAGCTGCCGCAGGTCGGCAGGCGACACGCCAAGGGAGAGCAGTTCGGCACGGTCGAATCCGTCAAAGCCGTCTCTGAACTGTACATGCCTGTGGGAGGGGAAGTCCTCTCCGTCAACAAGGCGCTTGAGGAATCTCCTGAGCTTCTCAACAAAGAGCCTTATGAGTCAGGATGGATCATTGAAATCAAGCCGAGCGATCCAGCGGAACTCAAAGGCCTCATGGCCCGGAATGCCTATATGGACCTGTTGAAAGGAATGAACCGATGAGATACCTGCCTCACACGGACGAAGAGATTGCCTCCATGCTCCAAGTGGTCGGAGCCAAGAGCCTCGATGATCTCTTTTCTGCAGTCCCCCCGCGTTGCCGGCGAAGCCGAGGCATGAACCTCCCTGACCCCCTGAGCGAGTGGGACTTGAACCGCCTCATGGAGGGCCTGTCGGGCAGTGTCGCCGGACTCCCTCAGTACAAGGTTTACACCGGTGCCGGCAGCTATGAGCACTACATCCCCCAGGTGGTCCCTTATCTCCTCAGCCGCTCCGAGTTTGCGACCTCTTACACCCCGTACCAGCCTGAGATGAGTCAAGGGACCCTTCAGGCGATTTACGAGTATCAGACTCTCTCCGCCAGGCTGCTCGGCATGGAGGTCTCCAATGCCTCGATGTACGACGGCGCCTCGGCTCTCGCCGAGGCGCTCCTGATGGCGATCCGTATCACCAGAAAGCGCAAGGTCGCTGTCTCCTGCCTGATTCACCCGCACTTCCGCAGAGTCGTGCAGACTTATCTTGCGCCAACGGAATACGAAATTGTTGAACTCCCCTTTCTCCCTGACGGCAGGACCGATTTTTCCTCGCTCCACACCCTGAACGACCTTGCCGCTTTGGCCATCCAGTCCCCCAACTTTTTTGGAGTGATCGAAGACCTCAACGAGCCGGCCCGCACGGCCCACGATCTCGGGGCTCTTTTCATCACGACCTTCACGGAGCCTCTCGCTTATGGGATCTTGAAGAGTCCAGGAAGCTTTGGGGCGGACATTGCTGCCGGTGAAGGCCAGAGTCTCGGCATTGCTCAGTCCTTTGGAGGACCCGGCCTCGGCATCTTCGCAACCAAAAGGAGCCATGTGAGAAACATGCCCGGTCGACTGGTCGGGAAAACGGTTGATGTGGAGGGCCAGCAGGGATTCGTCCTGACCCTGGCGACTCGTGAGCAACACATCCGTAGGGAAAAGGCCACCTCCAACATTTGCACCAACAACAGCCTTTGTGCCGTGGCGTCAACCATGTACATGGCTTGTCTCGGCGCTTCAGGACTTCGTGAACTCAGCCAGCTCAACCATGACAAGGCCGAATACTTGAAAAAACAGTTGAGACGTGCAGGCTGCAGGATTCCCTTTGAATCACCCACCTTCAATGAATTCGTCATGGAGATGCCGCCGAGTTTCGAAAAAACTCACGGCCGTCTCCTTGAAAAGAGAATCGTGGCCGGGCTTTCTTTGGTGACCTACTATCCTGAACTCAAGAATCATTATCTCTTCTGTGTCACAGAAACAAAGTCAAAGGAAGACATGGACCGTCTCGTGAAGGAGATTGTGTCATGAAGGACGTCCTTGGCATTACGGGATTGATTCTCAACGAGCCTTTGCTCTGGGAGAAAGGCAAGCCTGGAAGGAGAGGGTTTTCCCTTCCCTCGCGCGATGTGGAAGTCTCCCCTCTTGAAGAGAGCCTGACGAGCCACGGCCCGGATTTTCCGGATCTCAGTGAAGTGGATGTGGTCCGCCACTTCACCCGGCTCTCTACCTGGAACTTCGGTGTGGACACGGGCACTTACCCCCTGGGCTCCTGCACCATGAAGTACAACCCCAAGATCAACGACAAACAGGCCGCTTTGTCGGGGTTTGCCGCTGCTCATCCTCTTCTGCCCCAAGAACTCTCCCAGGGGCTTCTCAAGCTCATGTTCGAGCTCGAGCGCTTTTTGGCCGAGATTACCGGCATGGATGCCGTGTCGCTCCAGCCCGCAGCCGGAGCCCAAGGGGAACTCACCGGAATGCTCCTCATCCACGCTTACCACAAAAGTAGAGGCAGAAAGCCATCCAAGATCCTTGTGCCTGACACCGCTCACGGCACAAACCCGGCGAGCGCAGCCCTTTGCGGTTATCGCCCCATCCCGGTGGCATCGAACGAGCAGGGAATTCTCTCTGTCGAAAGCGTCACCAAAGCCATGGACGAAGACACAGCAGGAATCATGATCACCAATCCCAACACCCTTGGGCTTTTCGAAGAAAATCTCAAAGAGATCGTGGATCTCGTCCATGCCAGCGGAGGTCTCGTGTACGGCGACGGGGCAAACATGAACGCTGTTCTGGGCGTGATGGATGTGGGTTGTACCGGGCTGGACGTGCTTCATCTCAATCTCCACAAAACCTTTTCCACGCCTCACGGAGGGGGCGGTCCTGGAGCAGGTCCCGTGTGCGTCAAGAAGCACCTCGAGCCTTTTCTGCCTGTGCCTCGCGTGGTGGAGAAAGAGGGGAAATATGACTTCTCCAGCAACTTCCCTCAAACCATCGGGAAGCTTCACGCTTTTTACGGGAATGTGGGGGTCATGATCCGGGCGTACAGCTACATCAGGACCATGGGAGCGGCGAATCTCAAGAAAGCCAGCCAGCTGGCTGTCCTCAACGCCAATTACATCAAGGAACGGCTCAAGGGGACTTTCCATCTCCCCTATGACAGACCCTGCATGCACGAGTGCGTTTTCACGGACAAGAACCAGGCAGGCGCCAAAGTCATGACCCTGGACATTGCCAAGCGTCTCATGGACTACGGTTTTCATCCGCCCACCATCTACTTTCCTTTGGTGGTGAACGGCGCCATCATGATCGAGCCGACAGAGACAGAGTCTAAGGACGATCTGGATCGGCTCATCGATGCCCTTCAAGCGATTGCTGAGGAAGCAAAAAACAATCCCGAGCAACTCCATCAGGCGCCGACCAAGTGCAAGAGGAGAAGGCTGGATGAAGTTGCGGCAGCAAGAAAACCTGTGCTCGCGGGATAGGACAGTACGCAGTAGGCAGTAAGCCGTCAAGGGCTGTAAGGAACGATGAGTCGTTTCTTTGCGGATTGAGCTTTTGTTGATTGATCCCGATGAAGGGGCGACATAACGAAACACGCTATGAATCAGAAGGCAGTGGAAAAGCAAAGGTTAGCGAAGCCTCCCTGGCTCAAGAGGAGAATCCCGAGCGGCGCGACGTACCAGGGGATTCGCGAGCTCCTTCAAAAGACCCATCTCCACACCGTGTGCCAGGAAGCCTGCTGCCCCAATCTTGGCGAATGCTTCTCTCAGGGCACAGCGACTTTCCTGATTCTAGGCGACCGCTGCACGCGCAACTGCAGTTTTTGCGCAGTGGCCCACGGGCCGACAAAACCTCTTGATCCAGGAGAACCCGAACGTGTTGCACAAGCTGTTCACGTCATGAAACTCCGCTATGCTGTGGTGACCTCTGTCACGCGGGATGATCTGCCGGATGGGGGCGCCTCTGTTTTCGCGGAGACCATTCGAAGAATTCGCGACAAGATGCCGGAGACCAGGGTGGAAGTTCTGGTTCCGGACTTCCAAGGAAATCTTCTATCTCTCAAGACCGTTTTGGAAGCCCGGCCGGATGTCCTGAATCACAACGTGGAAACAGTGCCCCGTCTTTACGGTTCCGTGAGATCGGGGGCCGTTTATCAGCGCTCCATTGATCTTCTGAAAAACGCCCATCAGATGGATCCGTCCATACCCACCAAGTCAGGTCTCATGCTCGGCCTGGGTGAGCGACCCGAGGAAATCCAGCAAGTCCTGAACGATCTTCTCGACGCTGGCTGCCGCATCCTCACCCTAGGCCAGTACCTCCAGCCATCCGCTGAACATCTGCTTGTGGAGCGTTTCGTCTCACCGGAGGAGTTCGAGGAGTGGCGGAAGAAGGCCATTGGAATGGGTTTCCGGGAAGTCGCGAGCGGGCCTTTTGTGCGCAGTTCCTATCACGCCCACGAGGCTTATGAATCGCTCTCATCACCCGGCAACCAACCCCTGAAAGAGTAACATTTTATCTATTTGAAATTGAATGATGGCCTTTTCCCGTAACCATTTCAAAGAGCTAAAATGTTACCTGAAAGGAGGACTCTGTCATGGAGACCAAAGAAATGCCTGAAAAAGGTTACAAGATCATTGCGAGAGTCGTCAGCCAGAAAGGGACTTGCGGCTTTGGTTACAAGGTGGGCGACGAAGTTATCTTCGATGGAGAAACGATTCAGGGAAGAATTTGTCTCAGCGCTCTCTACAGTTTCATTCCCAAAGTCTATGCCATGAGGTACGGCGCCACCTTCCCCTGGCTTAAAGAGAACAAAGACGTAGCCAGCCACGCCTGTCCCGACGCCTTCAACCCCGTGGTCTTCGAGATTTGCCGAGTGCGTGACTAAAAGTCGATTTCTGCGTCAGGCCGTTTCTCAGGAAGTCCTGCTTTGCAGGCTGATCAAAAACGTGCGGATGCAAGGCGCCCGAAATTCCGAGGAGTGAGGCGTACACTCCAGTACGCCGCAGCGACGAGGAACCAGGGGAACGCCGCAGACGGGCGTTTTTCATCAGCCTGCTCTAGAAGGCGTGTTCCAGTTTAGGCCTAAATTGCTTCAGGCGCCGCATGTCGATCACCACCGGAAAAGTCCGGCCCGCGGGCAGGGAGCGGCCGCAAATGAAGGTATAGCGTTTGGACAGGTCAGGGACTTGCCCATTCAATAGGAGTTTGAGCATCTCTTTGGGTGCCCAGTCCGAGTCTGTGGAAAGGGTCCCGAACTCATCCGAGAACCGGTGCGGCGCACATGTTTGATCAATCGTCGGCCTGATGATGAAGACCGTTGCCCTGTCGAGGAGCGCAAGCTTCTTGGCCCCTTCTTCCACCAAGGCCAACTCCTCTTGCTGAGGGAGAGCGAACAGGGTGTACGCCTGAACGCGGGCAAGAGGAAGACCCACGAGAAATATCAACGCCAACACGGCCGGCACAATCCCCTCCCGGCGTTTAGGAAGATGGGAGGCAAGGATTTGCAACCCCAGGACAAAGAAGACCAACAGGACCCCGGTCAGTGCATAGATAGTCCTGTAAGTCGACCACCGCTGCATGGAGATAAGATTTGCCGTGAAGGCCCCTATGAGAAGAGCGGACAACGTCGCCGCCCAGAAGAGCCCTTCACGCCACCCTCCGCTCTTCCACTTGCCCCACCCGCCGACCAGAATGATCCCTCCCGTGATCGCTGCCGTCACGATGTAGGCGACGGTCATGCCTTTCTCCGCATCATTGAGGACGATGAGAGCAAGGGCGTTGCGCAGCGGCCCTGCGATAAACCACTGTAGCTTGGCTAAGGGTTCGCTCTCAAGCATCACCAGGCTTGACTGCTTGAAGACCCCTGCAGCAAACAAAAGCTGCATGATCCCGTAAGCTGCCGCAAGGGCTGCGCCCATGGTGAGAAAGTGCTTGATGAGGCAGCGGATTCGCCACTTCAAGGTTTTGTCCTGATACGCCACCAGCCCGGCTGCCACAAGGACAAAATAGAAAAACACGTGAGACTGATAGATCAGGATGCCTGTGACCAGCAGGGACACGGCTGCCGCGGTGCGAAGAGCCCCGCCTTTTTGACCGACGAGGAAGGCCGCAAAGCTGCAAAGGCCTCCCACCAAGTGGGGCCAGCAGATGGCCCAGGAGACCATCACCTGAGCGGCCGGCACCACAGCCATCAAGGCTCCTAACAATGCGCTCGTCAGCGGGGGCCAGTTGAGCTTCAGCAAGGCCAAGAAGAGGAGGGCGGACACGGCTCCAACGCACAACGCCGATGCCGCGCGGCCCTTCCACAGATCATCAATCCCGTCCACCCGTTCGAAAAACACCTGGAGCATGACGCCGTAAAGAGGCCGGGCAAAGGTCCCGACGTGCCGGACCACCTTGCCCGGTTCTTCATGAACCTCTCGCAGGATGGCGTAATCGTCGCGGAACCCAAAACGGGCAAAAAGGGTGTTTGAGTAAATGATCAGGGGAAGCAGGAGAAGAACAGAGGCCACAAGCCAGCGGGTTCGCCTGCTCCACATCCCATGACTTGAGAAAGAGGTCAAACCGAATACTCCGACGAGCGATGAACCCTCTCCCTCCAGATCCATCGGCCGCAGGTGAATGAGGTTATTTTTCATTCCCGGGGTGAGAGTGGACCCCGGGCAAGCGAAAGCAGAGCCGGTCCCCACATGTGAACCGGCTCTAGATCGCCTTAACACGGCAAAACACCTTTTGCACTGAGCTGAAATATAGAGAAAATGAAAAGGGTTGTCAAGTGAGGGAAACGGGGGCGGTTACAGGGTGGGGGTCAGCGCACAATGCATTTTCCCACCCAGGGTTCTGCGATGGATTTCAACTGCATCATCTCCTCGTGGTCATACCCGGCCCTCCTGTTTTCGAAGAAACCGGGTTCAAGGACTCTTAGCGGGCTGAACTGCTGAAGAACGTAGAGAAAACACCCCTGAATCAACTGCGCGATCGTCTCCACCGTTCTTGCATCCACAATGGGTCGAACACAGGTTGTACGGAACTCGTAAGGAATGCCCGATGTCATAATCAGCTGAATGCTCGACCGGATGCAGTCAGGGTCGATTTCCCTTTGCATGAACTTGGGATAAAGGGAGGGATCTGTCTTAATATCCATGGCGACGTAGTCCAAAAGCTTTTTCCCCATGAGCTCTCGGAGAATCCGAGGATGGCTTCCGTTGGTGTCCAGCTTTACCGCGTAGCCTTCCCTCTTGACGCGGCTTACGAAAGCAGGGAGGTCGTTTTGCAGCGTTGGCTCGCCCCCGGAGATGACGACTCCATCAAGGAAGCCCCGGCGTTCCCTGATAAAAGCGAGGAAGCCGCTCTCGTCCAGAAAGGCATTTCCGGGGGGATGAACGAGGTCCGGGTTGTGGCAGTAGGGGCAACGGAAATTACATCCCGAAACGAAACACACACAGCTCACTTTGCCGGGGAAGTCGATGAGGGAGGTCTTCTGTAACCCGCCGATAATCATAGCACATTGCTTATTGAACATTGAGCATTGAACAGCTCCAAACCGCTCAGTTGTCTTCCCTGTGACAAATGTTAAATGTTCAATGTTCGATGATCAATGTCTAAGGTCAACCTACTTTCCGCTGGAGATATTCCGCCTCTTGTTCGTGGATGGAAGGGAATTCATTTTCATCCAGCGAATAGGCTGAGCCTCCGGTGAGGGCAAAGGGCTTTCTCAAATCGAATTCCGCACGCTTCCCTTCATTCCACTGCTTAACGGGCCGCAGGTACCCCACGATCCGGGCGTAGACCTCGGTCTCGCTGTTGCACACAGAGCATCTTTCCTGGTTCCCGTTCAAGTACCCGTGGGAAGGGCAGACGCTGAACACAGGGGAAAGGGTGAAATAAGGAACACGAAAACGGTTGACGATCTTCTTGACCAGCCCCTTGACGGCTTGCACATCACTGATCTGCTCGCCGAGGTAGGCGTGAAAAACCGTCCCCCCCGTGTACTTGGTCTGGAGTTCGTCCTGGAGCAGGAGCGCTTCATAGATATCGTGCGTGTGGTTCACCGGAAGCTGGGTGGAGTTGGTGTAGAACGGCGCCGCCCCCTGCTGGTATTCGCGTTCGTTGGCGCAGAGGATCTCGGGAAACTCCTTTTTGTCGAGCAGGGCGAGTCGGTAGGACGTTCCCTCTGCCGGCGTCGCCTCCAGGTTGAAGAGATCCCCCGTGTCCTCTTGGATCTCTGAAAGGACCTGACGAACGAAATCCATCACCTTGTGCGCAAAGGCCATCCCCCTTTCGCTTGCGATCCCCGCGCCCAGGAAATTCATACAGGCCTCGTTCATCCCAATGATGCCTATGGTTGAGAAGTGATTTCTCCAGTAGGAGCCGGTGTTCTCTCTCACCTCCTTCAGATAATACTTCGAGTAGGGGTAGAGGTTGTTTTCCGTGAACCGCTCGATGACCTTGCGTTTGATCCCGAGGCTCTCCGCTGCCAAACGGATCATCTCCTGCAGCCTGTCAAAGAAATGTTTCTCATCGGGCGCCAGGAATCCGATCCTGGGCAGATTGATGGTCACCACCCCGATGGAACCCGTGAGAGGGTTGGCCCCGAAAAGGCCCCCTCCCCTTTTCAGCAGTTCCCTTGTGTCCAGCCGAAGTCGGCAGCACATGGATCTGGCATCTTCAGGGGACATGTCGGAGTTGACGAAGTTGGAAAAATAGGGGATGCCGTATTTCCCGGTCATTCTCCACAGCATTTCGAGATTCGGGCTGTCCCAGTCGAAATCGCGCGAGAGGTTGTAGGTCGGGATGGGAAATGTGAACACACGCCCCCCGGCATCTCCCTCAGTCATCACCTCTGCAAAGGCCCTGTTGATCTGATCCATTTCAACCTGGAACTCACCGTAGGTTTCTTTCTTTTCCTTGCCCCCGTTAAGGACATACTGGCTCCTGAGGGAAGATGGCGGCTGGAGGTCTAGGGTGATGTTCGTAAAAGGGGTCTGAAAACCCACCCGCGTGGGGATGTTGATGTTAAAGACAAACTCTTGCAGCGCTTGCTTGACCTCTCTGTACTCCAGGCCGTCATAGCGAACAAAAGGAGCCAGGAGTGTGTCAAAGTTCGAAAGGGCCTGAGCACCTGCCGCTTCCCCTTGCAGGGTGTAGAAGAAGTTTACAATCTGGCCCAGGGCTGAACGCAGGTGTTTCGGCGGAGAGCTTTCCACTTTTCCCTCCACACCCCTAAACCCCCGCCTGAGCAAATCCTTGAGATCCCACCCCACGCAGTAAACGGAAAGCATGCTCAAATCATGGATGTGGAAATCCCCCTTCCTGTGGCCCTCCCTAACCTGGGGAGGGTAGATGCGACTAAGCCAGTACTCAGAGGTGACATCCGAGGAGATGTAATTGTTGAGCCCCTGGAGGGAATAGGACATGTTGCTGTTTTCTTTGATTTTCCAGTCGCTTTTTTGGATGTAATTCTCCACCATGTCCACGCTCGCTTTGGCCAGGATCGCCCTGAGTTGAGCGTGCTGTTCCCGATAAAGGATGTAGGCCTTTGCCGTCTTGTAATAGGGCGAATCCAGGAGAACCCTTTCTACTATATCCTGGATCTCTTCAACCCCAGGGTTGGGTCCGAGACGCATCTGGTGGGCTAGAGTCAGAACACGGAGGTTCAGTTTCTTGGCCTCCCGCTCGGTGAATTCCCCTGTTGCCTTGCCGGCTTTGGCAATAGCGGAGGTGATTTTCGAGGAATCAAATGGCACAACCCTTCCGTCCCGCTTCTTGATGTTTTCGAACATGGATGCACCCTTGGTGGAGTTTGTGAAGTTTTTCGCAAACGAAAGGGCACCCTACGCGCCCTTATTTGAAAAGCCTGAGAACCGGAAGACCTCTCCCCGCTTGAAGACGCTTATAGATATCACAATATCTTGGGCATTGTCAAGATGGAACTTCAATATGTGGGGGGAATTCAGCTCAGTGGAGCCCCACGGCCGATAGACCGTGGCTTCCTGCGAAGGCGGGTGAAGGACGGTAGCCCTTGGGACTTGCTGATGACCGGGTCTATAAAAGCACAAGCCATCCGGACTTCTTAAGCATTCGGGCGAATGCCTGAATGGATTGAGCCTGGTCAGCGACTGTGGGTTCTTCCCCGCTCATCCTCTGATGAATATTTCTCCCGGATGTGCGCTTTCAATTTCTTCCGAATCATGAGGTATCCGACAATTACAAACACCAAACCCGCAATGAAAACGGGGTGATCCTTGTTCACCATCCCGTAGCACACTCCCAGTACCCCAAGGAGACAAACACCTAGGATTAAGATTTTCTCTTTCATGGTAACCGGCTCTTTGAAAGTCTCTTGACCCTTTGCCGGATTCCTTCACCAGGTCGAGTACTTCCCCTCTGGTGCAACAACAAGGATCTTGACTTTATACAAACCGACACCGTCCGTCAATCTGCACCAAGTTTGTCTTGACCTCCCGGCCTTGGACCCTTAAATAGGAGCATCTAAATAGATCTTCTGGAAGAGGTTTTTTATGCCCATAAAGTTTGAAAGGATTTCGGTGATCGGTGCCGGTGCCATGGGCGCCGTGTATGCAAGCAAGTTCTATGACATGGACAAAAGCAGTATCTCCCTCATTGCCGGCGGCCATCGATACGCTCATCTCAGCGGCAAGGGGTTTATTGTCAATGGAAAGCACTACGCCATCCCCGTGTTCAGCCCTGAGGAAAAAATGCCCCCTTCAGATCTCATCCTTGTGGCGGTCAAGAACCACCACCTCCCCCAAGCCATTCGTGACATGAACAAGGCGGTGGGCGAGGCAACCCATGTCCTGTCTGTGATGAACGGCATTGACAGCGAAAAACAGATCGGCGCGGTCTACGGTGTGGAGAAAGTCCTTTTCGCGGTGGCAGTGGGAATTGATGCAGTCCGTGAGGGGGGTCACGTGACCTATTCAAGAAACGGCAAGCTCTACTTTGGAGAGGCCGAGAACCGCGTAACGACTGAGAGGGTCAAGGCCCTCCAGGCTCTTTTCGACCGAGCAGGGATCCTCCACGAAACCCCGGACGACATGATTCGGACTCTATGGTGGAAGTTCATGATCAATGTAGGGATCAACCAGGCGTCGGCCGTGCTTCGAGCTCCCTACGGAGTCTTTCACCGTTTCAGAGAGGCAAGGGACCTCATGGAAGCAGCCATGCGAGAAGTGATTCGCCTCGCAAAAGCTGCCAAGATCTCGTTGTCCGAACAGGACATCCAAGAATTTTATTCCTTTCTGACCAAACTCTCCCCTGACGGCAAAACCTCCATGCTTCAGGACGTGGAAGCCAAAAGGAAGACGGAAGTCGAGATTTTTGCAGGAAGAGTCATCGAATTAGGAGAACAATATGGTGTTCCGACACCCGTCAACGAAACCCTTTACCGAATCCTGAGAATCACAGAACAGTATCTGGAATGAGTTTTTCAGTCGCTGGCCCCTTTGGAGGAAAGAGCGAATGGATGAGATTCGAATAGGGTTACGGGGTTCCAAGGAAATCGTGGTGATGGAAGAAGATCTGGCCAGTGTGACCGGCAATATCGGCGCTGAAGTGCTTTCCACTCACTGCGTCGTTCTCCTCATGGAGCTAGCCTCGCGTTCCGCGATAGCCGGGTTTTTGCCGGAGGACAAGATGACGGTCGGCACACAGATCAGCATCCGCCATTTCGGGGCCGTGCCCTTAGGGGCAAGAGTCAGAGCAGAGTCCATCCTCACAGAAATCAGCGGCCGAAGACTTCTTTTTGATGTGATGGCCTATGACGACTTTGAAAAAATCGCTGAGGGCCGCAATGAACAACTGATCGTATCCGTAGCGGGCTTTCTGAGAAAAGTCAGGTGGAAGAAGGGGGTAAGGGAGTGATCGGATCTCCGCAGCGGATCGTCCCTCCTTCAAGCACCCGTGCGAAGACACCCTCACGGGGCATGATGCAATCCCCTGCCAGATAATAAATGGCGCATTTCTTGTGGCACTCTTTCCCGATCTTGGTGGTTTCAACGACTGCCCTATCGCCGAGCCGAAAGCGACTGCCCAGTGGAATGCTCTTCCAGTCAATGCCTTCGGTTGCAATGTTCTCAGCAAAGTCTCCAAAAGTGACATTCAAACCCCGGGCCTTGCATTCCTCTATTCTTTCTACTGCCAGAAAACTGACCTGTCTTTCCCAAGGCCCTGCGTGCGCATCACCCATGACCCCGTGATCAATACACAGATCCGCGGCTTGGACCTGGGTCTTCCTGGTGCCTTTCTTCTCGCTCACGGCAATGGATACAATTTTCATCAATCTCTCCCACTCCCTCTAATCAACTCTAGAGTCTTTTTGCCGGGTTTGCTCTCCATTCTTGATCAAGTCAGACAGGGTTACGCTGTTCAACTTCCCAAATAGGACCTCCGCTGTTTCGATCCACAAGTTTCGTGTCAAGCAAGACCCCGCCCGGTCACAGACCTCTGGGTTTGCAGCACAATCCGTGATCCTGTTCCCGCCCTCGAGAAGGGCGACGATTTCACCTACCGTTATCTCTCCCGGAGACTTGGCCAGCCTGTATCCCCCACCAGCCCCCCGCGCGCTAACCAGATATTTCGCTTTCCTAAGGGGAATGACGATTTGTTCCAGATATTTCAAAGAGATCCCTTGACGGCTGGACACATCTTTCAGCTGGACGAATTTGTCGAAGCCGTGCTCCGCCAGGTCGATCATCAACCTCGTCCCGTAACGGCTTCTAGTGGAGAGCTTCATAGAGCTCGAACTCCTATCCCCGTCGCTTCTCTCGAAGGAAAGTCAATTTCATAGTAATCGGCTATAAATTAGATGGTTCCATGCGATTGTCAAGTCCAGGCTCTGCTCTTGAGGCATGGTTTGTTGAGATTCTTAGACGGCGACTTCCCCTCGAGGCGTTGTGAAGGTCTTGGTGGGTCATTGATCTCTTTTCATTTTTTTCTTATTCCTATCTCTTTACTAGGACCCATTCGTGATTAGGTTTTATTCAATTTTAGGGAGGAGGTGTTTGCAATGTATTCTAAGACGGTTATGGATCATTTCCGCAGTCCAAGAAATGTGGGGGTCATTGAGGACGCAGACGGTAAGGGTGAGATTGGGAACCCTCTGTGCGGCGACATGATGACGATCTATTTGAAAATTAAAGAGGATCGTATTGACGATATCAAGTTTCAAACCTTTGGATGCGGAGCGGCTATCGCCGTCTCCAGCATGCTCACGGAACTGGCCAAAGGAAAGAGCCTTGATGAGGCAAAGAAGATCACGAATAAAGACGTAGCCGAAGCCCTTGAAGGCCTTCCAAAGAACAAGCTTCACTGTTCCAATTTGGGTGCTGATGCCCTGCATATGGCCATAAAGGATTTCGAAGCAAAGAAATCAGGGCAAGCCGCAGAGGAACCCTTGAGGAAAGAGCTGCACATGCACAAAGCGGGCGAAGCGTGTTATTGCCCTTATTGCGACACGCAACTTCCCGAAGGAGAGAACACCTGCCCCAAGTGCCAACTGAACGTCATCCAAAAGCACTGATGCCAATGAGAAGGGAGGAACATCGTCATGGACATTGTGAATCTCGACCATCTCTCAGCAAATCCTCTCCTGCCTGAAGTTCAGGAGGCCATGATTCATGCCATCAGGACAGATTTCGGGAATCCGTCCAGTCAACACAAGTTGGGCGACAAGGCTTCCGAGGCCCTTGAAAAAGCGAGAGAGTCCGTGGCTCGGCTCATCAACTCCGGCAGCCCCAAAGAGGTCGTGTTTACTTCAGGGGGAACGGAATCAGTGAATCTCGGTGTCAAAGGTGTGGC
>Ga0210105_1000024_pt1 | contig 19948 bp, 23 predicted proteins | sample RushSE_TuleC_D2_FD_185569 | JGI IMG/M metagenome (GOLD analysis project Ga0210105, IMG submission 185569) | Wetland microbial communities from San Francisco Bay, California, USA, that impact long-term carbon sequestration - RushSE_TuleC_D2 (SPAdes) | ecosystem: Environmental > Aquatic > Marine >... | reverse complement strand
TTCACCTTCGACAATAACTATCCCAATAGTTCGGCCATATCGGTCATTATCTTTAGTTTTAACTTCAACGGTCTTGTGCCGTATACCATTTCGGCGGTAAATTGTTTTGCCTTTTTACTAAAAGCCTGACTTTTTCCGGGGGAGTCAGTGCCGTAAAGCCTTTTTCGTCCTTACCCTCATACATAACAGTGATGGTATCGCCATCTGAGACACCCACAACAAACCACTCCGGAACCTTATCTTTTCAGCAGTCTTTTTTAAAGGGGATTCTAAATCTGTAGGCCGTCATTTCACAACTCTTAACCTATACGTCTTTCGTAATTTTTCCCAGAGTTTTTCTATGATGACCAAAGCCGCCGTGCCCTCGTTAAGATTTTTATTCCCGGAAACCATCCGGCACGATTCAAACAGATCCTTGTTTATGTCTTTCATAAGCAACTGGTTTCGGATAAAAATGCTCAAAGAATAATTGATCATTCGAAGTTCCTCTTTGTCAAAACTTGCCATCCTGACCCTTTCCTCCAATGACATGTCCGAGATGATCTGATCTACGGCTTCATCGACTGTCTTTGGAAGAATCGGCAGCTTTTTAATATACATATCCCTGTAATAGTCTGTGACCTTCGAACCTTGAGGGGCATCCGTTAGATCTAAAAGCAATGCTCCTTCCACTATAATGGTCATGTGTCTGTCGATATTGAGGTATTCATATGTGAAAGGCCCCATAATATACAGCTCATTGATGTTATATTTTTGAATCCAATCATTAACGAGAGTGACAGCCTCAAAAGAGGATGTTAGTTCGAGATCAACGACAAACAGCTGATGTGTATGCTTCATGGTTATTTTTCTGGCATATTTGGCATCGTCGTTTAATTCCCCAGCCGATATTATGAGTGTGCCTTTTGATTCTTTCACATTTCGTTCAATACAGTCGAAGTGATTGTCCGTTTTCAACTCTTGGATTTTATACTTTGATGGAAGTGTGCCGATCTCTGTCATTCGTCCATAGGGAATGTATCCCCCGTGAGGTATGCCAAAACTCATTGCGGCATCTAAAGCAGCTTGATCGGAAACTGTCAGTCCGCCTGATATGATTTTTTTAAGCATGACCTTGGCTTTCAATCAATCTAATTCTAAAAATTACAGTTCCACCTTCAGTAAAAGGCTGCCCGGGATCGAGACATTGAATGTATGCGTGATCTTGATCATCCTCTTTTGTCAAGCCAAGTTGTAAGGGGTTCCAGTTTTTTTCCAATATCAGAGCATAGTGCAATATCGATGGAAGTGCATGAGTGCATAGAGCATCAGTCTTTTCTAATTTTATTTGTGGGTTTTGAATCACTATCCTATCTCCTACCTTATGCACCGGGCACTTGCCTTTTATATCGTGAACAATAATTTCCAGCATTACTCTCTCCTCTTGGCTCCATTTGTACTTCTTTTAGTAAGGCAAATTGAAGTCACCCTTCTGCCCGTAAGCTTCAACCTTTCCATCTATCAGCCTGACATAATATTCATCGGAGCTAAACATACCGGAATTAATCCGATATTTAAGATATTGGACATTCCCGCTCGCACTCGTGCTGTTAGGGGAACCAACAGCTTCGATGGCTTCTTGTTTTGTCATGCCAATTTTTAAATTGTTCATTTTTTGGAACGACCCTGCACAGCCGAAAAGGAAAACAACAAACAAATTTACTACGATAATTCGATAAAGTTTCATTTTATTCCTCCTTAAGTTATTGATAATTCAGATGTGCTATAAAAACAGTATATAATTCAACAACATATATAATGATAAAAGGGATGTCAATGTATACAAAATGTTTCAACAATATCAAAATTTTCAAAGACCCCTTTTTTTGCAGAATAACCTAACTTATCAAGGAGATTACCAAAATTGACTCATTATAGGAATTGAGGCTTGTTATTTACATTCGTATTTATAACTGTAATAAATCACCTATAATACCAACCTGTTATTACATTAGGAGCCCCGCCATGAAGTTCACAAAAGCTAAGATCGTTGAATCAACCCAAAATCAGACCGATTTCCCTTTGAATAGATCGTCGGAAATCGTAGAAGCTTTACTTGAAATAATCAAAAAAAACATTAACATTCGATAAATGTTATGATCTCCGGATTTGGCAGGTTTTGTGTGAGCGACAAAAGGAAAAAAAGGCAGGCATCCAAACACCGGTGGGGATATGATGCTGGAACCAAGAAAGGTGGTTACGTTTAAGAATGCTTGGAAGTTGAGAGATAGAATTGGTGGATAGCAGTCAATAACGTGTTAAGGAAATTCTGAAAGGAGGATAATAAGCGATAAAAATGTGCGGAAGATTCGTTCAAAACATACCTTTTGAAACCATTCAACGGAATTTCAATATTCGCACCACTGCCCCTGACATTATACCCAATTATAATGTAGCCCCCACCCAAGAAATTCTTACGATCATTAAACATGACAATGAAAACAAGTTGGAGAAGCTTCATTGGGGCCTTGTTCCATTTTGGGCAAAGGATATATCTATTGGTTCCAGAATGATCAATGCAAGGGTTGAGACAGTTTCGTCAAAACCCAGTTTCCGTAATGCCTTCAAAAATCGTAGATGCCTGATCCCTGCAAATGCTTTTTATGAATGGAAAGGTGAGAAAGGAAACAAACAGCCATATTATGTTTACATCCCTTCCGGTGAACCGTTTGCTTTTGCAGGGCTTTGGGAAACATGGACTGACAAGGGAACTGATGATGAATCAGTTTACAAATCCTGCACGATTATCACCACTGGAGCCAGTGATAGCATTCGTGAACTTCACCATCGTATGCCGGTGATTCTTGGTCAAAAGGTATATGAGAAATGGCTGGATGTTGAAATGCAAGACCCAAAAGGGTTAGAGACTATTCTGAGAGAGGGTATAATCCATGATATGAAGTTTTATCCGGTATCAACGTTGGTAAACTCCGTTAAAAATAATGATCCGAACTGCATTAAGCCGATAGATGAAAGTCAGGTATAAGATACTCATTAAAACACATTAGGGAGTTTGGCATGTTCAGAAAAGGGTTCAGTAAAATATGTGTACTAATTTTGGCAATTTTTGTCACCTTAATAAGTTGCGGCACAGGTAGCAACTCAAACCATCTTCCACAGAAATTAGGAGATTTGAATCTTGCTAAAGTGATTCAAGATGAAGAAGCTACAGTTATCATAAACAAAATGCATGGCAAAGAGCTTGATGATTGTAAAAACTTCATTGGCTTCTACAGGAAAAATCGTAGCAATAATATTTTGTACGTAAGTGTCTATGAAGATGCTGAAAAGGCCAAAGCTACTATAATGAACATGGCTAGGAAATTGGCAGGTGGATCATCTGTATTTTCTCCATTAACGTATAGTGAAATGGGGAATGATGTTCATTTTGAGACAGAGGGGATGGGGTTTAAGCATTATTTTTATCGTACTGATAAAATCTTAATCTGGTGGCAGGTTGAACCCGATAAAGCCGAAACAACATACAATGATTTGCTCAAATTTGACTTTGCAGTTCTGAACGATAGGATAGATAAGCAATAAAAAAAAGGCAGAGCCATCTATGCTCTGCCAATAATAGCCCGGAAGCCTGCTACTTTCAGACCGCCAAGCGTTTCGATTTCTCAGCTTCCCCAAATGTCGTTGTAAAATGCAAAGTTGCATTCAGATGCACGGACATCCGAGAAGCATTATAAATGTCACATCGAGCTACTCTTTTTACATTGTAACCTTCGTGAGATCGTCACTGGTTCATATTCATGGTGTTGAAGCTGAGTGACATTTAATGTTTTTATAGTATCCTTTTGTTAAAAAATTAATGCATAAATGATTTCTGTCAACTTGATTTGATTGTTTTTTAAATTCATATGAGAATTGTTCTGATGGGGACATATTTCCAAGGATTTAAACCAATTGAGATACATGCTTGTCAGAAAATGGGCATGTAAAAATTTGAGTGCATGCTCAGGTATAGGCTAAAAGACCGATGCGACCTATTTTATGAATGCAGTCGGTATTGTCAGTTCCGTGGGTGTCAAACACCAGTTTTGATTTCGGATATTTAATAGGCCTGATTTGTTCGGGCCTTCTTTTTAATAACTAAAGTTTCTCTGAATCTCTTTCTTGATAATTACCGGCAGCTTTCCTTTACAACCCCAGCGCAGCCCTGATCTCATTTTCCTTGAACCCCACGATGACCGTGTCACCAATGATAATGGTCGGAAAGGAGCATTTCGGGTTAAATTTTTTGACGTCTTCCAATATCGCCTGGCGTTCCTCTCCCTGCAGAAGATCAACATCGACAAATTCATACAACACAGTGCATTCATTCAACAGTTTCTTGGTGGACTTACAATGACTGCAAGTGCTCAAAGAAAAGAGTTTAACCGGTTTCTCAGACATGTGAATTTCCTTTTTTACGGATTTATTTTTGATTCTTTTGCATAACGGTCATCAGGCCATGTTTTGTACCATTTTCAGCTTCAACCAAATTAATATACTGAAACGAAATTGCACTATGCACATGGGCTACTGACAAGAGACAAATCTCGTTCATTTAAAATCCAACGTATCATTTTGTTCATTTTATTAATATCTATGTCATATTAAGTGAAATTTTACAACAGTCGCTTCACGTTTTTTTACCTTTTTTAACATGTTCCACAGCCGGCAAGAACGAGATCCGTTAATTTTCCGGCTTTAATACATAATAAGATGTAGTTTTAACTTGACAAGGAACAATGTGGCATTCTAATATTATTAGGAATCATTATCAATAAATTTCTTTCTTGAACTTTCACAAAAACTACACTTTTCGTGGAGGAGGGCAAATGGAAAAAAAGGACGTATTATCAAAGAAAAAAGAGATCGATCCAAAGGATGTCACCATCTGTGAGGCCACTGCACAAATGCTGCTAAAAGCCAAAAGAGACGGCGTAGAAACAGCGTTTGACAGGGCCGCCAGCATGAAAGCCTGCCCCATTGGTGCGGATTCGGCATGCTGCAAACACTGTGGCATGGGCCCCTGCCGGTTGAATGCCAAGGATCCTTACGGGAAAGTCGGGGTCTGCGGTGCAACCATTGATACGATTATGTCCCGCAACTTTGCACGCATGGTCGCTGCGGGCGGCGCCGCACATACGGATCACGGTATGAGCATGCTCGATCTTTTCCGTGAAGTGGTAAATGGCAATATCACTGATTACAAAATTAAAGATACACAAAAACTCGAAGAAGTTGCTGCATCCATCGGCATTGAAGTCCAAGGACGGGAAACGCAGGATATCGCCATGGATCTGTATAAAGAACTGGAGCGCACTTATACGCAGGTTGAAGGGGAAATCCCCTTTGCCAAACGGGTTCCGGAAAAGACACTGGAAACCTGGCGAAAGCTGGGTATCGTTCCCAGAGGCGCCATGCGCGAAATCATGGAACTGATGCATCGAAGCCATATGGGCGTGGATCAGCATTATGAAAATATTACCAAACAGTGCAGTCGAACCGCTCTTGCCGACGGCTGGGGAGGATCCATGGTGGCCACGGAAATATCCGACATTCTTTTCGGAACTCCGTCTCCGGTCAGCATCGAAGTGAATATGGGCGTTCTCAAGGAAGATCAGGTCAATATCATCGTACACGGTCATGAACCGAACCTGTTTGAATCGATGCTGATGTCGGTCAATGAACCGACACTTATTGAAGCCGCCAAGAAAGCCGGGGCGGCCGGCATCAATCTGGTGGGAATGTGCTGTTCAGGCGCTGAAATGCTGGTGCGTCACGGTATTCCCCATGCAGGGAATTTTATGTCCACGGAAACCATACTGGTCACCGGTGCGGTCGATGCCATGACCGTTGACGTACAATGTATCAAACAAGGGCTGGCTAAGGTGGCCGAATGTTATGGTACCCCGCTGATCACCACCAACCCGCGGTGCCATATCGAAGGCGCTCAGCACATCGAATTCAATGAACACAAACCAAGTGCCTGCACCGACGAAATCGTCATAAAGGCCATTTCCCGGTTCAATAACAGAACCGCGAAGATAGAAATCCCAAAGAATAAAAATGTGGGTGTCCACGGATTCTCCCACGAGTATATCAATTATATGCTCGGCGGGACCTTTCGAGGGTCCTACACACCGCTCAATGACAATATTATCAACGGCCGGATCCGAGGGGTTGCCGGCGTCGTCGGATGTACCAACCCAAGGGTAAAACAGGACTGGGTTCATGTAGAACTGGTTAAGGAGTTAATTAAAAATGATGTCCTCGTTCTCCAGACCGGTTGTTCCCAGATTGCCCTTGCCAAGGCCGGATTGACCACCCCGGAAGCGGCTATTCTCGCCGGACCGGGGTTGCACGAAGTCTGTGAAACGGTTGGGATGCCGCCGGTGTTAGGCGTCGGTTCCTGTGTGGACAACAGTCGTCTTCTTATAGCAGCCTCTGCCATGGTCAAAGAAGGTGGTTTGGGACACAGCATCGCTGAATTGCCGCTTGCCGGAGCCGCACCCGAATGGATGAGTGAAAAGGCCATTTGTATCGGCCAGTATTTTGTGGCTTCAGGCGTGTTTACCGTTTTCGGCGTAACCTTCCCCATCATTAAAGAGACAAAGTTCTACAAGCTGCTGTTTGAAGGACTGGAGCAACAAGGTCTCGGGAAATGGGGCTTTACACCCGATCCGTATGAAATGGCAAAAATGATGATTGCGCACATCGATAAAAAGAGAAAAGAACTCGGCATCGATAAAGCCAGAGAAAGGGTTTTGATGGATATGGCGGATCGCCGAGAAATGGAGGCCAAATATCAGCAGGCCTAACCTTATGAAATTTCGTAACACGATCAACTAAAAAAGGCTCCGTACGGAGCCTTTATTAGTGTTCCAGATTTGAAGGGTGGTCTCTCAAAAATCGGTACAGCGTAGCCCGGCCCACACCCAGGATTCTTGCAGCCCTTGCTTTATTGCCACCGGTTTTTTCAAGTGCTGTTTTCACGATTTCCGGGCTCAGCTTTCTGAAAATTCCGCGAGAAGAACAAAGAATAGTCTGTTCTTTGAGCTCTATGGGAAGATCTTCGGGTAAAATCGTATCACCGTCACAATTCACAATGGCGTAATGTATGGCATTTTGCAACTCCCGAACATTACCCGGCCAGTGATAGTCCATCATTACGGAAATAGCTTCCCTGCTAATTTTCGGCAGCGTATCGTTGTGCATCTTTTTTGCTTCGTTAAAAAAATGGTCTACAAGGAGCGGGATGTCATTTCTCCGGTCACGAAGTGGTGGAAGATGTATCGGGATCACATTGAGCCTGTAAAATAAGTCCTTGCGAAAATTGTTTTGCTGAACCTCTTTTTTGAGATCTTTGTTGGTGGCGCTGATAACCCTGACATTCATACGAATTGTTTTTTCTCCGCCAACCTTCTCAAACATGCCATCCTGTAAAAATCGCAAAAGTTTTACCTGCATTTGCCTCGAAAGCTCAGCGATTTCATCAAGGAAAATGGTACCCTTGTCCGCCAGCTCAAAACGCCCCTTTTTATCCCTCAAGGCACCTGAAAAAGCGCCTTTGACATGGCCGAACAGCTCGCTTTCAATCAAACTTTCCGGCAGGGCTCCACAATTTATCGGAACAAACGGGGCACCGCTTCTGTGGCTTTCATTATGAATTGCACTGGCAACCAGTTCCTTGCCGGTCCCGGTTTCTCCGGATATATGCACCGGATAATCATACCCGGCAACATCTTGGATTTGGCGAAAAACTTTCATCATTTTGCTGTCTTTACCGACAATGCCCGAAAAACTGGTCAGTTCATGGGCTTTCATGGAAAGGTTTAAAATTTCGGTGACATCTGACAGCGATGCCAGCACGCCGAAATCCATGCCTTTGTTATCCTTCATCATGGTGACGGTCATTTCGACTCGTCTTGATTCGCCGTTTTTTGTCGGGATATTGATCAAATATTCGATTTTATCTTTAAATGCAGGTTTGCTGTCACAGAAAGAACAATGTCCTCCACAAAAAGGTCCGCCAAAAACCTCATGACAATCTTTGCCCAAGACTTCTTCTCTGCTGTAACCGGTGATTTTTTCGGCTTCCGTGTTGAAATAAAAGATGTGACGGTTCAAATCATGGGCGATGATACCAATTTTGAGGTTATCAAGAACACGCTCCAGATTTTTCTTGTCGGCAAGTATTTTTGTCAGCATGGCTTCGGGCATAATATGTATATATAAGATATCAGTACTTTTATGTCAAACACGAATCTTATTTGTTAAAGGTCATCTATGTGCATATCGTCCCTGATCCCGAACCGTGTCAGTACAAAGTCATATTTTACAGGATCGTCAGGTACAATTTGTCTGAAACCGGAAGTTATTTCGAGGGCGGTGCGCATGTTCGCCTGTTGTCTTGAAGTAAGGTCCCATTTCAGACTTATTTTATGCATGTGCGTATCCAGCGGAATGATCAGTTTTGACATAGGGACACCATTCCATCCACCGGGATCAATATCATCTTTTCGGACCATCCATCTCAGGAAAAGATTCATTCGCTTGCATGCACTCCCTTTTTCAGGCAAAGCGATCAGATGCCCAGGATTACTGTTTCCATTTGTAAGGGCCGTTGCAAAACAATTCAAGGCGGGAATAAGGGTCGTATCATCAGTTGATACCCCACGTATAAAACATTCGTTGAGTGAGCCATATTGTGCAACAACGTTTTTTATGCCCTGAAGCAACCCCGCGAGATGGTCTCCGTTGGCAAACCGGTGCGTAAAATTTTTAAACGCATTCTGCAAGGATGCATGCGTAGAATTCTTTAAGAATAGATAGGGAGACGGCGCCATAATATTAAGGACATATGAAACACTTTTAAGTATTTGTTTCACCCTGCCGTATGCCAGGGACGACGCAATCAGTCCCGCGATTTCCCGGTCTCTGATATCGCTGTATAAATACAGGAATTCAATTGGATCCGGATGTATATATTTATGTTGATTGTATCGAAGATATAAATTATCCAGTCTGCGTTTAATATTTTTTGGGGTCATTTCTATTCAGGGTTGTCAAAGTCGGGCTTATTCATATATATTTGAGTTGAGTGGTTCAACCTTCACCGTTTCAGGCCGAAAGGTTTTAACTGGCTCAATTCAAAAAGATTTCTTCGATCACTTTATATTATGGAATTGTAATGAAAAAAAATACAAATAACATACATTCCCTTTTTTTTGAAGAAAAAGAAGTGATACTTGTCGGAACAGCACACGTATCAAAAGAGAGCACCCGGCTGGTGGGTGAGGTCATCGAAACCGAGAAACCGGACACGGTCTGCGTTGAACTGTGTGAATCCAGGTACCAGTCTATTCGGCAAAAAGACAAATGGCTGGAAACGGATATCATCAAAGTCATCAAAGAGAAAAAATCCTTTCTGCTGCTATCCAATCTCCTTCTGGCATCTTTTCAAAAACGCATCGCAGACAAATTTGATATAAAGCCCGGTGAGGAAATGATTAAGGCCATTGAAACCGCTGAGTCAATTGGTGCCGTGATACATCTTGCCGACAGAAACATCAGAATCACCCTGGCAAAAACCTGGAGGGCCATGAGTCTGTGGGGCAAAATAAAACTTCTTTTTCAACTGGTTTTATCCATGGGCGAAATCGGTGATATCAGTGAAAAAGACATTGAAAAAATGAAACAGGAGGATGTACTTGAGACACTCCTTGCCGATGTAGGAAAATCACTTCCTGTTCTAAAAGACATTCTGATCGACGAAAGAGATCAATACCTGACCCACAAAATTCGAACAGCGCCCGGCAAAAAAATCGTTGCCGTTGTCGGTGCAGGTCACGTCCCCGGTATCAAAAAATACTGGGACGCCAAGATCGATATTGAGCGTTTAAATCAGATTCCACCCAAAGGAAAAATTTCCGGTATCTTAAAATGGGTCATCCCTTTGGGCATACTTGTGCTTTTTGTGCTGGGCTTCTACCATGGCGGAAGCCATGCAGGAACCGACATGATAACATGGTGGGTGATGGCAAATGGTATTTTGGCCGGTCTCGGGGCGATGATAGCGCTGGCTCATCCGTTAACGATTTTAACTTCAATCATAGCCGCCCCACTGACCTCTTTGAATCCTATGATTGCGGCAGGCTGGGTTTCCGGGCTTGTGGAGGCTTTTTCCCGGAAGCCGAAGGTCAGGGATTTTGAGAACCTTCCGGAAGACATCCTTTCCATAAAGGGTTTCTGGAAAAACAAGATCACGCGCATTCTTCTGGTGGTGGTTTTTACAAACCTGGGAAGTTCTATCGGCACTTTTGTTGCCATTCCATTAATGGTAAAGGTATTATGACCATGGAGAAGGCAGGGATGCATCAAGACATTCGTATCGGCGCACTAATATCCGGAACTGGCACAAATCTCCAGGCCATTATGAATGCCTGTGAATCCGGACGGATACGCGGCAGAGTTGTATTCATTGGATCGGACAATCCCGATGCCGCCGGCCTTAAAAAGGGCGAACAATCGAACCTTTCGACGTTTGTCGTCGATTATGATTCAATCATTCAACGATGTAAAAGCACTCCGGAAGGTGTAAAACTTCCCGAGGATTTTGACCTCGATGACATCATTGCGAAGCAAACTCTTTTACCGGCCGATGCCGATATCGATAAGGTTAAAACGTTCATTACTACAAGAGCAATTGCCGAAGCAGCGCTCCTTGACAGGATGAAAAATTATCCCTTTGACCTTCTGGTCCTGGCCGGTTTTATGCGGAATCTGACGCCCTATTTTATTGACCGGGTGAATACCACCCCCGGCCGACCGAAAATAATGAATATCCACCCTTCCCTGCTTCCGTCTTTCCCCGGTGTTGACGGATATGGCGATACATTTCGTTACGGATGTAAAATTGGCGGGTGTACGGTTCATTTTGTTGATTATGGCGAGGACTCGGGGCCGATTATCGGTCAAAAGGCCTATGAGATATCCGAAGGCGACACCATAGAATCGGTCAGGGAAAAAGGGTTGAAGCTGGAATGGGCACTCTATGCGGAATGTGTAAAGTTGTTTGCCGAAGGCCGCCTTAAAACCATCCGGATGTCCTATAACTTGAAAAGCGGTAAAAAAATGCACAGGACAGTGGTGAAGATATTGCCTCCGCCGAAAGGCTAGTTTGAAACCTGTGAACAGATTATTTTTTAAGTTGTTTATTTTGACGGTGATGCTGCTGGGACTTCCGCTGACAGGAGTTTTTCTTGCCGGGTTTCCGGTTCAAAGATATCTGGAGTTCCCCCCGTATAGCCGGTATGTGTTTCATGCACCTTTCTCATGGGAAGCATTCACGGGTTACACCATTTTTATCCTTTGTTTCACGGTTCCGCTGACTATCGGGGCCGTCAAATCATTCAGACAGATTAACAAAAAATCGGCTCCTTTATATGCTTTCCCCTGGTGGGGATGGTTCGGTATTATCGGCGGCATTGTTTCATGGATATTGGCATGGGCACGATTTTCATGGTTTGTCAAATTTCAACCCCACACCTTTACGCCGCTTTGGCTTTCCTTTATCATAGTGATTAATGCGCTTTGCCATAGAAAGACCGGGCGCTGCATGATGATTGATCACACCCGGTTTTTTCTTTTACTATTTCCCATAAGCGCTGCGTTTTGGTGGTTTTTTGAATACCTGAACCGGTTTGTTCAGAACTGGAGCTACACCGGTGTTCACTTCAGTTCCTGGGAGTATTTCTGCTATGCAACCCTTTCCTTCTCAACGGTACTTCCGGCGGTTCTGGGAACACGAGATTTGTTCCATAATGCCCATTGGATTAGACCGGGATTCGATAGCTTCAAACCGTTTAAATGTTCTCATCCAAAGATATGGGCCTTTTTTTCACTTGCCATATCAGGGATCGGTCTCGCATGTATCGGTGTGTGGCCGAATCATTTTTTCTCCTTGCTGTGGATGTCACCATTGATCATTATCATTTCACTTCAGATCCTGATGGGAGAACAGCATATCCTGTCAGACATTTCCGCCGGACATTGGAACCGCTTAATATCATCCGCAGCAGCAGCGCTTTTCTGCGGATTTTTTTGGGAAATGTGGAACTATTACAGTTTGGCCAAATGGGAGTACAGCATCCCCTTTGTTTACCGCTTTAAAATCTTTGAGATGCCGATTCTGGGGTACGCAGGGTATCTTCCCTTTGGACTGGAATGCGCCGTGATCGGGGATTTGTTGGAACGGTCTATGAAGACCTCGGAAAATAAGCAAACAACAGAAATCCCTGTATGAAAAAACCGATGAGGGTCATGATTGCCGACGACACGAAAGCCATTTGATATGAAAAGACTTCCGATGCACCATACGCCATGAGTATGTCCGTGATGGGGCCGGCGATGAAGGTTGCGGAAATTCCCCAGCTCAGAAAAAACGTGGCGTTGAATATGCCGAAAAGCCTGGCGCGCTTTTCCGGAGGAATCAGCACGGATGCAAATGCATACGAAGATGCAAGGACGATGACTTCAGAACACCCTCTTAAGAAGTTGCTGATGTAAATGAGCGCCAAATTATTGGCCGTGGCCAGAAGAAGCAGTGATCCCACCGCAAGAGCCGTTCCGAGCAGCAGAGAATTCCCATCCCCTATTTTTTTGCCCACCCAGCCAGCAACAAGCCCGGTGAGAATCATCGCAGCTGATTGGGTATTGACGATATAACTCAACACCTTGCTCGAGACCCCAAAGCCGGAATCGAGAACCAGATACTGTGACTGAATCACTGCAATGGAATTTCTGCCGAAATTGATAAAAACCATTGCTGCGATAAAAAGCATGAAAACCTTTTCGGAGGAAGCTGAAATGTCGATTTTCTCGGCAGACACGACTACCGACTCGCGTTTAATTCCGCCCTCGGGTACCAGCAGCATGGGAACAATGGAAATAAACATGGCGGCTGTTGCGACAAAAAAGAGCGCACCTTCGTAAAAACCCCATCCCGCATATTTTATTCCCAATCCGTCATACAGCTCCCCGCCGATCCACACGCCGGCAATACGGCCGATGCCGCCGACACTCGCCAGCCGTCCCTGGATCAAATTTCGGTCCGCTTGAGGATAGATATCCGATATCAAGGCGCTCCAGCCCACATTGGACATAGACCAGAAAATTTCGACTGCCGAAAGACCCAAGATAATCACGTAGCCTGCAAGGGTCATATTCCCGGTCAGGGTGTGTGCATACCACACCAGGACCGTACCGAATCCTGCCAGAATTTCGCCGGAAATGATCAGTGTCCGGCGGAGTTGATATTTATCGGAGAACGCACCCCATACAAACGTCTGGAACACAACATTCATAAACATCGGCAGCGTTGCAAACAGTGTCGTTTCGGTAACGCTTAAACCCAGAAAATGTCTCAAATAAATGGAAAGATAGGTGTAAAACAAACCGCGCCGGAACATGGCGATCATTTGAAATGAAGATATCCCGAGAAACACACGGGGTGACGTTTGATGTTGCCGATTCAATGATATCCTTCCCGAATTAAAACCCGTCGCGATTTACAACACATGGGTTTGCGACAAAGCACTTAATCCTTCTTTATAATGATTGTCAACCATACCGGTGAAATTTTCCTTGCATGTACATCGGCGCCAAAGGTATACCCTAAGTAAAATTTTTAACCGGACGGGAAAAATCTGTATTGAAAAGAAATAAGCTCGACAGGCTCAAAATATTTTTAGCGGTATCCAGCGGTTTTCTGCTGACATTGTCTTTCCCACGGACAGGTATTTCTTTGTTGGCCTGGGTTTCTTTGGTTCCCCTGTTCATTGCATTGAGAGATCTTTCCCTAAAAAATGGCTTTTATCTGGGTCTGTTTGCTGGCCTTGTCCACTATTTATCTCTGATCTACTGGCTGGCATATACCATGTCAACATACGGCAATCTTCCCTTCTACGTCAGCGTACCTGTTCTTTTACTGTTATCAATCTATATGGCGCTCTTTGTTGCGATATTCTCAATGGCAACACTCCACCTGTGTCCAAATCCCTTTTTGCTTGGGTTCATCCCGCCGCTGATGTGGGTTTCATTAGAGTATATACGTTCATTTCTCTTCACCGGTTTCCCTTGGGAATTGATAGGATACACGCAGTTTAATTTGATAAATATCATCCAGATATCGGATATTTTCGGCGTTTACGGAGTTTCTTTTTGCATTGTTTTCGGAAATACGGTCGCTTTTTTGATTTATCTTCGTCTGGCGAAAAAAGACTGGAAACAAAAAAAGATTCAAACAAGCCTGGCCGCCGGCGCGCTGGCTGCTTTTGTTATAATATTTGCCGCTGTATGGTTCTATGGGAAATGGCGAATATACCATATCCATGAATTGACTGTAAATTCTCCTTCTGCCAGTGTCGCCGTCGTCCAGGGTAATATTGATCAGGCAATAAAATGGGACCCCGAATTTCAAACTTCATCAACCCTGAAATATGTTCATCTTTCATTTTTGACAAAAAAATCTAAACCGGATCTTGTTGTATGGCCAGAGACCGCTACGCCTTTTTATTTTTTGAAAAATGCCGACCTGTCCGAACTGGTTCTCAATGGAATCCGGGAAACCGGTACGGACTTTCTGATTGGCAGCCCTTCTTTCGGTTTGGCAGGAAATACGGTCGAATATTTCAACAGCGCTTACCTGATCGACTCAGGCGGAAACATAAAAGGTAGGTACGACAAGGCCCACCTTGTACCATTCGGGGAATATGTCCCTTTAAAAAAATGGCTGCCGTTCATAGGTAAAATGGTCGAAGGGATTGGAGATTTTCGCTCAGGGGAAAAAGGCCATACCATCCGGTGGGGAAAATACAGAATAGGCATACAGATCTGTTACGAAATCATCTTTCCGGATCTTTCCAGAGTCATGGTTAAAAACGATGCCGCGTTACTGATTAATATCACCAATGATGCGTGGTACGGCAGAACCAGCGCTCCATTTCAGCATTTTTCCATGGCCGTTTTTCGAGCCATAGAAAACCGTCGGTCACTGATCCGTTCTGCCAATACCGGAATCAGCGGGTTTATTGATCCCACAGGAAAAGTAATCGGTTCCACCCCCCTTTTTGAGGATGCCATCATGACGCGAAAGGTTCCCGTACTTCAAAAAACGACTTTTTATTCACGTTTCGGAGACGTGTTTGCATTGGCGTGTTCGGGGTTTTGCTTGATCTCAGTTTTATGCACTTTTGTTTATCATTTGGTCAAAAAATATTCAGGTTAACCGCTCTGTCCTATTGAAAGATAGAAAAAAACTGATTATAATAGTCAAAATATTGTAGAATATTTATATTACCGTTTTTTACAGGAGGCCCCAAATGTCTTTGGAACTTAAAGAAAAAATAAAGGAGCTTTTTACAAAACTCGAACAGCTAAAGGACTATCTTTGACATTGCCGGAAAAGAAAAAAGGCTTCTGGAAATAGAAACGCTGATCTCCCGCAAAGGTTTCTGGGATAATCCCGAAGATACCAAGGATGTTTTAAAAGAACGAACGGCAACCTCCGGTAAAATCGACAGATTCAAAAACCTTTTCAACGAACTTGAAGAAAGTGAGATACTTCTGGACCTTGCCATAGAGGAATCAGACACGGATACTGTTGCTGAAGCTGCCAGACAAATTCAAGCCATTGAGCGAAAAATAAAACAACTTTCCATCGATTTGCTGCTTGATGGTGAAGACGATCAAAACAATACCATTGTTTCCATAAATGCCGGCGCCGGCGGAACCGAAGCCCAGGACTGGGCCGAGATGCTGTTCCGCATGTATATGCGATGGATCGATCGGAAAGGTTTTAAACTCAACATCATTGATTTCCAGCCCGGAGAAGAAGCAGGTATAAAAAGCGTCACGTTCACTGCGAGCGGAACTTACGCCTACGGCTATTTAAAGGCTGAAAAAGGCGTTCATCGCCTCGTTAGGATCTCACCGTTCAATGCCAGCGGAAAACGGCACACTTCTTTCGCTTCAGTGTTTGTTTATCCTGAACTGAAAAACGAAATCGTTGTAGACATTGATGAAAAAGATATACGTATCGATGTTTTCCGGGCCAGCGGCGCAGGTGGACAACACGTCAACAAAACCAGCAGTGCGGTACGCATCACCCATCTGCCCACCGGAATCGTTGCTCAGTGCCAGCAGGAAAAATCGCAACACAGAAATAAAGACCTGGCAATGAAAGTACTCAAAGCCAGACTATACCAGCTTGAAAAACAAAAACAGGATGAAAAATACCAGGAAATTCACGCAAGCAAGGACGAAATTGCCTGGGGGAGTCAAATTCGGTCTTATATTATGCAGCCGTATCAGATGGTTAAGGATCACCGAATAAGCCTTGAAATCGGAGATGTAAACAGAGTTCTTGACGGTGACATCGATCCCTTTATCGAGGGGGTACTGCTTTCAGGAAAATCATAAAGAGGCATTGAAAATTGTTGGTTGATGGTTTTTGATTGTACTGAAAAAGGTGCCAATGACACATGGCATACAAGTTTAACCTATGAATCCACTTGATATTATTAATGAATTTTATAACCCAGGCTCCAGATCCTATCAAATTCTTGTAAAGCATGGCCAGCAGGTGGCAAAAAAAGCCGTTGATATCGCCAAAAGGGTCCTCCATCTTAAACCCGATCTTACTTTCATAAAAGAAGCAGCCATACTTCATGACATCGGTATGTTTAAAACCCGCACCCCTGAACTCGGATGTTCGGGAAAATATCCGTACGTCTGTCACGGCTATCTGGGAAGAGAACTACTGGAAAAGAAGGGATTCCCGGCACACGCCCTTGTCTGTGAACGACATGTGGGTACCGGCATCACCGCTGAAGATATAAAACGCCACAATCTTCCGCTGCCTCAACGCAATATGGTACCCATATCCATTGAGGAACAAATAATATGTTTTGCAGATAAATTTTTTTCTAAAAACGGCCAGTTGGCCGACAAAGAAAAGCGTCCTGAAGATATTCTAACTTCCCTCCGCCGATACGGCCCTGATAAAGTGGCCTGTTTTCAATCCTGGATGCACCTTTTTAAACATCATTTGGAAAAAACCTGACCCGGAAAATCAATTTTTCGGTTTAAAAAATGACAAACTCGTGAAAAGTCTTTTGCGAGCGACATTGAGCATTTGGGGAATTAGCGCTTCAATCGGTGAAGCGTTAAAAATTTCAAACTGTTTGAGGCGCCTGCGCCGAGTTTTTGAAATTTAGCGGCACCGATGGAAACGCCCCCAAATGGTCACGGAGCGAGCAATATTGACTTTTTACAATGCTGTCAAAAAATAAAATGTAACATCCTATTCTTCGTGAACATGCTTAACCAGATGCCCGAGTTCTGGAAAAATAAGCGCCTGACAGGCGAGCTTGCAGGCCTTTAGGCTGCCGGGAATACAAAACAGCAGGGTATCCCCGACCAGACCGGCAGTTGCTCGGGATAAGAGAGCAGCGGAATCTATTTGCTCGAAACTAAGCTGGGCAAAAAGGGGACCAAATGCTGTAAGTTCTTTTGTAAACAGAGGCTGGACGGCTTCAACGGTTACATCTTTTCTGCTGATGCCTGTGCCCCCGGTCAGCAGGACAACCTGGGCCTCACCCTTGCTGATGATCTCCTGAATTGTCTGGGCTATGGTTTCTGCATCATCAGGAACAACTCGATGCACCACAATGTCATGCCCCTCCTTTTTTGCTCTCCTGCTGATCCAACAACCGCTTTTATCATTCGTCAGGGAACGGGTGCTTGAAACGGTAATTATAGCGATGTTAATCTTTTTCGGGACGCCGGCTTTGTGTGTTTTGGTACTCATCTCGTCTCCCTATTCGATGACGACTTTGTCCTCTCCATCATGTTCTTTCAACATTACATTCACGGTTTCCGATCGCCTTGTTTCAACGAATTTTCCAACATAATTCGCCTGAATCGGAAGCTCCCTGTAGCCGCGGTCAACCAGAACGGCAAGTTCTATACGGTCGGGTCTTCCAAAATCTATCAAAGCATCCATAGCCGCTCGAATGGTTCGACCGGTGAATAGAACATCATCAACCAAAATGATCTGTTTTTTATCCACTGAAAATGAAATGTTCGTCGTCTTTACGACAGGATGGGAACTGATCCGGGTCCAATCATCTCGATAGAGTGTAATATCTATCTTACCGATAGGGATATCAATCCCCTCGATATCCTTGATCCGGGATTTTATCCTTTCCGCCAGAAATACCCCTCGCGTTTGAATTCCGATCAAGGTTAAATTATCAATCTCCTTGTGAACTTCTAATATCTCATGGGTTATCCTTGTCAGTTTACGTTTTATATCCGATGCATCTAAGATTATGTTATTTTTACTCATTGCGTTACTCCGTAATCCTTGATAGAATGAAATTGCTCCGGAGACACAGGAAAGTTCCGGCAAGTTGTTTCTTGATCTCGATTACTTAATTCGTGCAAAGGCCAGATATTTTCGATTTTTATATCATGACCAGACCTAAGATCAAGATTAATATGATGTTTCTTTCTAACAGATATCACTCACTTTGCAAATGACCTTGATTTTGAGCTATAATTCTTTTATTGTCCAATAGATAATTATCCTTTGAACTACAGATTCCGTTAAATCGTTCATTTTCAGGTTGTTATACAACCCTAAACGGTTTGCTTAATATGAAAAACAACTGTACAGGTGTAATACTGGCCGGAGGTCAGAACTCCCGTTTCGCCGGTAAAAACAAAGCGTTGATCCGTATTGACGGAAAACGTATCCTTGACCGTATCTTTGAAATTTTTAGCGTTCTGTTCGATAAAATTATTTTGGTTACCAACAATCCGCTACAATATATGGAGTGGGATTTTGAGATAGTAACCGACATATTCCCGATTCGCAGCTCATTAACAGGGATCCATGCAGGCCTATTTTATATCACCACGCCATATGCTTTTTTCACGGCCTGTGATGTTCCTTTTCTCAAAAAAGAACTGGTAGAAACCCTCCTCAATGGCATTGAACCGAACATAGACATTGTCATACCCGAAACTTCCAAAGGGTTTGAACCTCTTTGTTCTATATATTCTAAACGGTGTTTGAAGCCTATAGAAAGGCAGATCGAAAAAAAAGCCTTTAAAATTCAACAAATTATTCAAACAGTTCGTGTAAAAAAAATCTCCGAGAATATTTTGCGAACCGTTGATCCGGATTTATTTTCTTTTTCGAATATTAACACACCGGATGATCTGGATAGGGCCAAACAAATTTCAACGCATTTTACAGGGGTGTCGCAGTGAATTTAATTCGAATGGTCGATACTATAAAAAAACATCCGGATTATCACCGGGCAGGAATGATCCTCTGCCATAACGGAATTGTCCGCGGGACATCGCGCGACGGTCGCCGGGTTTCTGGCCTAACGATTTCCGTTGATCATGAAAAACTTAAACAGGTTATTGAAAAGTATAAAAAGGAGCCCGGAATAATAGATATACTCGTTGAAATCGCCGATAACAGACATCTTGCCGTAGGGGATGATGTCATGTTTTTGGTGGTTGCCGGTGATATTCGCGAAAATGTTATTTCCGTATTAAATAATACACTCAATGCCATTAAAACCAGCGTTACGAATAAAACAGAATTTTTTGTAACTGTTTAGATCTTTGAAACAAATCTGTTTTTAGGAAGCCCCAGGTGTGCTTAAATTTTTACTGGAAGCTGTTTGAGTGGATTACGGTTCGTTATGAAAAAACCATTCCGGATTGGCTCGATTGCGATCATATGGTCTTAAAACCAAAACCATTTTCAGAAGCTTAAACCGGTTTTTTCATTACGAACCGTTATCTACGAGTTCTTTCAGAAAAAATTTAA
>Ga0210105_1000023_pt1 | contig 20640 bp, 18 predicted proteins | sample RushSE_TuleC_D2_FD_185569 | JGI IMG/M metagenome (GOLD analysis project Ga0210105, IMG submission 185569) | Wetland microbial communities from San Francisco Bay, California, USA, that impact long-term carbon sequestration - RushSE_TuleC_D2 (SPAdes) | ecosystem: Environmental > Aquatic > Marine >... | reverse complement strand
CAAATGTTCTCTAAGGCCATCAAAAATCTGCGGGTACCTGTCCGCTATAAAGGTATAAAGTCCGGCCTCATACTTGGCAAGGACTTGAACCGGATACTTGTCAAGAAAACCCCTGGTTCCGGCGAACAGAATCGTCACTTGCTTTTCCATGGGCAGCGGTTGATACTGGGGCTGTTTTAAAATTTCCACCAACCGTTCACCCCGGGTCAGCTGCTGCTGGGTGGCCTTGTCCAAATCGCTGCCAAATGCCGCAAATGCTTCAAGCTCTCGATATTGTGCCATATCAAGCCGCAACGTACCGGCGACCTGCTTCATGGCCTTGACCTGGGCGGAACCGCCGACGCGAGAAACAGATAATCCCACATTGATTGCCGGTCGAACACCGGCAAAAAAGAGGCCGGGCTCAAGATATATCTGCCCGTCGGTAATGGAAATAACATTGGTGGGAATGTATGCGGAAACGTCACCGGCCTGGGTTTCGATGATCGGAAGTGCGGTCAAAGAACCTGCACCAAGCGCATCGTTCATTTTGGAAGCCCGTTCAAGCAGGCGAGAGTGGTTGTAGAAAATATCGCCCGGATAGGCCTCACGTCCCGGCGGGCGTCTCAACAGAAGAGAGACCTGTCGATAGGCTGCAGCCTGTTTGGACAAATCGTCATAGATGATCAAAGCGTGCTGTTTTTTGTCCCTGAAATACTCACCCATGGCGCAACCGGCATAGGGAGCGATATACTGCAACGTGGCCGGATCACTGGCGCATGCCGCTACAATGGTGGTGTATTCCATTGCACCATGCTTTTCCAGAATTGCATGGACCTGAGCAACCGTCGATTTTTTCTGACCGCAGGCCACATAAATACAAAAAATGTCCGTATCTTTCTGGGCGAGAATGGCATCCACAGCCACGGCAGTTTTACCGATCTGGCGGTCACCGATAATCAGTTCGCGCTGCCCGCGTCCCACCGGCGTCATGGCATCGATGGCTTTTAGACCGGTATAACACGGTTCGTGCACGCTTTTGCGGTCAATAACGCCCGGCGCCACCATCTCAACCCTTCTGAACTCTTTGGCATCAATTGGTCCTTTACCGTCCAGAGGCTCGCCCACTGCCGAAACGACTCTGCCCAGTACGGCTTCACCTACCGGAACCTGGGCGATTCTGCGTGTTCGTTTGACAATATCGCCCTCTTTGATATGAATGTCTTCACCCATGATGGCGACACCGACGTTATCTTCTTCGAGGTTCAGCACAAGACCGAGGATGCCGCCCGGAAATTCAACGAGTTCCAGAGCCATGACTTCCTCCAGGCCGTATACCCTGGCGATACCGTCACCCACCGACAAGACCGTCCCGGTTTCACTTAACTCAACTTTCTTGTCGTAATCCGTAATTTGCTCTTTGATGATCTGACTTATTTCTTCAGCTCTTAATTCCATTATATGCTCTCACCCCTTTTTAAAGATTCTCTCATATTGAGTAATTGTGATTTGATACTACCGTCCAGAACCAGATCTCCTATTCTTGAAACAATCCCTCCGATAAGGCCGGGATCCTGTTTCACTTCCAAGATAATATCTTTACCTGTCCTTTTCGACAGGGTAGTACGGATCTTCTCAACGGTCTCAGATGAAAGTTCTGATGCCGAGACCAAGCTGGCCCGTAGAACACCTTTAAGTTCGTCTGCCAGTTTCTGATAAAAGTCGTTGATAGTACTTAAAAAATCGAAACGACCTTTATCAAACAACAACAGCAGAAAAGATGCTACAATTTTGGAGATGCCAACTTTACCAATAACTGTCTCTAAAACTTTTTTACGACCCGAGGCAGCATAAAGCGGATTGCAGATCGCCTGTTCAAGTTCTTTTTCCCTGGTCATCAATTTGGCAATTCCATCAAGTTCCTGCCCGTAAGTCTCAGCCTGGCCGTCCTCTTTACCGATAATCAAAAGTGCCTTGGCATATCGCCGTGCAATGGTTAAATTTTTCACTATGCCACCACCTTGTCTAAATATTCATCCACCAGCTTTTCCTGGTCTTTGGCCGTAATTTTATTTTTAATGATCTCTTCTGATTTTCTAAGCGCCTTTTCCATTATTTCTTGCTGAAGCTCTAATTTGGCCTGTTTGAACTCATGCTCTATGTTGCGACGGGCTTGTTCCTCCAACTTCTCAGCGGCCTGTTTTGCTTCATCGATAATTCTCGCTTTGGCTTCATTTCCCTGTCGGATGTAATCTTCGATGAGCCTCTCAGTTTCCTGTTCCAAGCTGGAAAATTTTTCAGTGTATTCCGCCAGCTTTTTCTCTGCCGCTTTTTTCTTTTCTTCAAGTTCGCTGAGTTGTTCTCTAATCCCGCTAATTCTGGAATTAAGTGCCTGAGCCACCGGCTTTCGCAAAAGAAGAAAAAGACCGATGGCCAAAACCCCAAAATTCATAACCTTGTAAGTATCCGTCGCCAGCCATCCAGCCGATTTGGCTTCACCTTCGGACGAAGCCACAGAGACTCCGATAAAACAGAAGAAAAGCATCGTCATTATAACCATCATGATCGACCCTTTTTTAAGAATCAGTCGCTTCAGGTTATTATCAGGCCATTTGTCACAATTCAGATTCATTAAACAGCCCTCCCCAAAATTTTTTCACTTATGGCATTTGCAAAGGTATCAATCTCCTTATATAGAGACGCACGAACGTTCTCGACATCCTTTGAGATCTTTTCACGAACTTCCGCAAGATTTGCCTGCGCCTTTTTATTGATTTGCTCTATAATCTTTTTTTCTTCCTCGGCCCCTTGTTTTAACAGGATCTCTTTTTCACTTAACCCCCTTGTCCTGGCATCTTTAACGCCTGAAAGAAACGCCTCGTCCTTTTCTGCTGCGTTTTCATCCAGCTTTTCGATATTCTGCTCAAGACTTGTAATTTTTTCCTTTCTCTTAATGAGTATGTTTCGGATCGGCCGGTATAGAATAATGTTCAGCACCCATATGATAATAAGAAAATTGGCGATTTGCACAAATAGCGACAGGTCTGGAATAACCGAGATTGCCGCGCCGAAAGCAGTCCCTGCAAACGATACCAGGGATAGCGCTAAAAACAGAATGAAAACGACATAATATTTCAGGTTTAAACCGGAAATTTTCATACAAGAATCCTCCATCGCTGAAACCTGCAATCCAATTTTATTAAACTAATTTTTAAACAGAATTCTATCCACTTATGTTTTTAACTCGGCGGTCTATAACATCAGCCTTACATGTTGTCAAAGGTTTTTTTTAATTTTCGTCCGCTTCTAAAACAAAGGAAAGTTTTTCATGGAATCTTTCTCAGTTAGAACAAAATTGTTCATACGACCATGGTACAATTTCCATTAAATATGGCCCCGGATTCAAACAAAACCGCCGGGGTCTGAATATCTCCTTCAATATGTCCCGGCGGATAAACCTCAATTTTTTTTCGAGCATTGATCTTGCCGTTTACCCTGCCCATTATGATAGCAACATCAACCCTGATTTCCCCATTGACGACAGCTTTCTCCCCGATGATCACCGTCCCGTTGGTACTACAAATAGTTCCGTTAACATTCCCCTCCAGCCGGATAATGTTCTTAAACTCGATTGTTCCTTCAATCGTGGTGCCGGGTCCAAGCAACATGGTTATCGCGTCAGGTTTTTTTGTTTTTATCATACCCTCCCCCGATTAACAAAATAAGAATGGAACTCAGGGATTCATTCATATAGGAAGCGCCTCATGCTTATGTTCAACAGCAGGCCGACACTGATCATTGTGGTAATGACCGATGAACCGCCATAACTGACAAACGGCAGCGTCACACCGACGATCGGCATCAGGCCCATTGTCATACCGATATTGATAAAGGCCTGCCAGAAAATCATTGCTGTAACACCGACAGCGACAATGGTACCAAAGGGTTCTCGGCACCGATACGCAATGTTCAATCCCCATACGATAAAAACCAAAAACAGACACAGGAGTAACAATGTACCGACAAATCCCCACTCCTCGGCCAAAACCGAAAAAATAAAATCCGTGTGTTGCTCAGGCAAAAAGGCGAGTGCGTTTTGAGTCCCTTTTAAAAATCCCTTCCCGGAAATCATGCCTGAACCAATGGCAATTTTGGATTGAATAATATGATAACCGGCACCTAAAGGATCACGGTCCGGATTTAAAAAAGTTAATATCCGTCTTTTTTGATATCCTTTCAAAAAAAACCAGACCAAAGGAACCGTTATCGTACACGATGTGATGAGACATAACAGCGAACGTCTTTCAATTTTTACAAAAACAGTTATTGACCCGGCTATTAAGAGCACCATCATGGCTGTGCCCAAATCCGGTTGTTTAACAATCAAGATAAAAGGAATTACCGTCAATATAAAAGGAGTAAAAAGTTCACGCAAATTTAATCCTCCGATATTGGCAAGTTTTGAATAATATCTGGCCAGAGTGATGATTACAGCGACTTTAGCAAGCTCCGAAGGTTGAATTGAAACAGGCCCCAATATAATCCAGCGCCGTGCACCTGCGACATATTTGCCGAATAGCAATACATAGATTAAAAGAAATATGCATATTGCATAGATAACAGGCGTCCATCGATCCAATGTTTTATAGTTAATGAAAAGAGAAAAGACCATAGCGGTCATTCCGATGCAATACCAGATCAGTTGTTTTATATAGAGCGTATTTTGCGGGGTTGCTGAGGATGATGCCACTGCACTATAGAGTGTTATCAGTCCCAAGAATACCAGTAAAAAGGTCAGTCCGAGCAAACCCCAATCAAAGTATTTTACAAATCTGCGATCGATCATCGCAAACACGCTCCCTTGTATTCGTAATCTACGGCTGAAACTTGTTGGATTAGAACGGAATACATATTAAACATGCATTAATTGATCCTGGTTTTTTAAATCCTGGACCTTCAACGGTATACTGTTGTCATCCGGCATGGAGCAGTCTTGCACGTTATTCATTACCCGCAACTTTCAGCCTTTCGGGCTCTAATTGTTCACCATATCCCAAATATGTTTTGATAATTTCCCTTGCAATGGGCGCCGCCGCGCTCGATCCATGACCGCCATGTTCTACAATTACGGAAACTGCGATTTGAGGATCAACAGACGGCGCATACGCAACAAACCATGCATGTGATTTAAACCGGTCCGCCAGTGCTTCTTCAGACAGACCGATCTCCTTGTTGCGCCCGACCACCTGAGCAGTCCCTGTTTTACCGCTGATTTCAAGGCCTTCGACGCGGGCAATCCATGCGGTCCCTCTGGGATTGTTAACAACCTCTTTTAAACCCTCTTTTATAATCTCCAATGTGTTATCGCTAACAGGCAGCTTGCCGGACAACTGCGTTTTGCTTTCAAGAATAACCGATCCTTCCGGCGAATGGACCGACTTGAGTATTAAGGGCTTGTACATTTTTCCGCCATTTCCCACCGCCGATATAAGGACAAGCATCTGCAAGGGTGTTGCAAGATCATAGCCTTGTCCAATCGCCACCGAGAGCGTTTCCCCCCCTTGCCAGGAAATACCGGTACGACGCTTTTTCCATTCCTCCGTTGGGATCAGTCCCGATGCTTCGTGTTCCAGGTCGATCCCGGTAGGCGATCCCAGACCGGAAGCGATGGCGTACATTGACAAACGATCTATGCCCAGTTTCTGGCCGACTTGATAAAAATAGACGTCACAGGATTGGGCCAACGCTTTGACCATATTGACATTGTCGTGACCTGCAGGTCTCCAGCATCTGTAAATACGGTTGCCGTATTTATAATAGCCGGGACAGTAAAAGGTCGTATTTTTATCGATAACCTTCTCCTGAAGTGCTGCAAGTGCAGTAATAATTTTAAAGGTAGACGCCGGAGGGTACTCACCCTGAATCGCTTTATTTGACAACGGCCTTAACGGGTTGGAAATAAGCCCATCCCACTGTTCATGCGACATGCCGTCAACAAAGATATTCTGATCAAATGAAGGCGCGCTTGCCAGAGCAAGGATTTGGCCTGTTTGAGGATCCATGGCCACTACGGCACCGGCCTTACCTTCCAAAAGCGTCTCAGCCTTTTTCTGCAAATTTATGTCGATGGTCAAATAAATGTTCTGTCCTGGCTGCGCATCGACTGTTTCTAAAACTCGAACCACCTGTCCCATAACATTGACTTCGACCTGGCGCCCACCGCTTTTCCCCTGGAGGAAAGGCTCAAACATTTTTTCAACACCAAACTTACCAATATAATCCCCGGCCTTATATCCCGAATATTCTCCTGAATTAAGTTCATCAGCGTTTATTTCTCCCAGATACCCGATCAAATGAGCGGCAATTTGCCGCTCTATATAGTGTCTGCGAGGCTTTACATCGACTATAACTCCAGGGAGGTCGAATTTTCGAACCTCAATGGCAGCCAAAGCATCTCGACCGATATCCTTTTTTAAAAGTATCGGTTTATAGGATGAAACCGGTTTGTCGTTCTCGATCTTTGACATCAGCTCAGATTCGGGAACGTTGATGAACTTAGACAATTTTTTGACGGTTTGCTCAGCCGGTTTGGCATCTTTTAATACAATGTTAAGATCAAACGAAGGCCGATTATCAACCAGCAACATTCCATTACGATCAAAAATCATTCCTCTGGAGGGATCTGTACTTTGTATCCGAATACAGTTATTTTCAGACAGGCGCCTTAACTCCTCACCATGAATCACCTGAAGGTAAAACAGGCGGATGAACAGCAACAAAAAAGCGCCGGCCATACAAAACGTTATTCTGACTAAACGTTGTTTGTACCAATCCTGATCCGCAGTTTTTAAATATTTGGTCAAAACGTTCCCCGAAAAAAATATTTTTTATACCTGAACTGATCGTTTCAAGGTTCAGGGTTCAAGGTTCAAGGGTTACAACCGATTGAAATTGTGTGCAATTCTGTTCAAAATCCGAAATACCCGACATAACCCATTGGGTGGCCCGGCTTTATAACCACGATGAAGGCAAGATCCCTTTGGCATGAGTTGTTTGGTTTTTTGTTAACCTTGAACGTTGAACCCAGAACCACTCAACCTGGGTTATATTTAATTCCCCTCAATTATTCTTAACGAATCTTTCTTTAAACCAATGATCCCATCGTCGATGTGAATGGTTAAAAAACATGAGAAAAAATGGCCCCGTAAATAAGGCCCATAAAACCTGTATGAAAACGGTATTGACCACTCCCTCCGAGATCCGTGAGCCGCTCTCAAACATGGCACTGGTTCCGATGAATATGATATTTTCCATTAACACCCCCGCAGCAACGACAAATGGTATAAGCAGACTGTCACCGACATGCAGAAAGGTAATTGCCCACCGCACCCCAATAAACAACCAGACATAGGCCGTTAAATAAAGACCAAAAGGTCCTCCGGAAATGTTATCCATTAAAAAGCCAAAAATTAGTATAATCACAATGCCTTCACGGACGGGACGGAATATGCTCAAATAAATGACAAAGGGAGACAGGAGGTCATAGAACCTATCGAATAAAGGGATATAGGGCATCACTGTCGTCTGTAATACGACCAGGCAAAGGCATATACAGATATGTAAACAGTATGTCATTGCTTAGACTCAAATTCTTTCTGCTTTGGGTTCAATACAATCAGAACCTCTTCAAGTTTTTCAAAATCAACATAAGGTGTGACGGTCACTTCCTGAAAAATCCCTGACTTGGGCTTGATAACACTCGAAACAACCCCCACACCCAGTCCCTTTGGAAAAATACCGTCCATCCCGGACGAAACGACGGTATCACCTATCGCGATGTCATGTTTACGCAAAACATATTTTAAAAAGCATTGTCCTGCTGCGCCTCCTTGAATGATCCCTCGTGCCCTGTCACTTTGTACCAATGCATCGACTGCGCTGTTATGATCGATAATGAGCAGAACTTTTGAATAATGGGACGACACATCCGTGATCTGCCCTGCAATGCCTTTGGGAATCACTACGGCCATCCCTTTTTCGACACCGTCATTTTTTCCTTTATCGACAAGAATCGTTTTAAAATAGGGAGAAGGATCCTTGCCGATGACTTCGGCTGAAAGGACGCGATCGGTTATTTTTTCTTGAAAATTCAGTAAACTGCGGAGACGGGAATTGGAAAGCTTAAGCTCCTTTAGCTGAATGTTTCTTTCAAAAGCCTTACCCAACTCTTTTTCTAAATACTCATTCTCTTTGGCAGCATGAACCAGAAAAAAATAATGCTGCCAAATATCTCTTAAAAAACGGATGGAACTGCTGGAAGCCTTCTGGAAAGGCGCAATTAAAGAAATCGCAATCCGACCTGGATTATAATAAGAAATATAGCGGCGATTGAAGATAGAAAGGAGTATGATATTGACTGCAATCAGAACGATCACGCCAATAACCATTACCATCTTTTTCGAAAACATGAAACTATTGGATTACAACTTGCTTGAGGATTTCAATGCTATCGAGAGCTGCACCAGAGCCAAGCGCCACTGTTAGTAATGGATCCTCAGTTATCGTTATGGGAAGACTTGTTTCTTCCCTTAGAAGCTTATCCAAATTTTTTAATAATGCGCCACCTCCTGTCAATACAATTCCTCTGTCGACGATGTCGGCAGCCAATTCAGGAGGTGTTTGTTCCAATGCGATCTTAACGGTCTCTACTATGGCATCTATCTGTTCTGAAATAGCCACCCGAATTTCTTCAGAATCGATGGCCAAAATCTTTGGTATTCCCGATGCAAGGTCCCTGCCTTTGACTTCTATGGTTTCGAGGTCCTCGGGCTCCGGATATGCATTTCCGATGGTCGTTTTGATGATTTCGGCTGTCCGCTCACCAATCAAAAGATTGTATTTCCGTTTGATATACTGAATAATCGCGTTATCCATTTTGTTACCGGCCACCCGAATCGATCTGCTGTAAACGATTCCCGCAAGAGATATCACTGCAACCTCAGTGGTGCCGCCGCCGATATCGACAACCATATTGCATACGGGTTCAGTTATGGGGAGACCGGCCCCGATTGCCGCCGCCATCGGCTCTTCAATCAGAAACACTTCTCGCGATCCTGCCGACTCGGCCGATTCTTTGACCGCACGTTTTTCAACCTGTGTGATCCCTGACGGGACGGCAATCACAATTCTTGGCCGAACAAAGCTTCTCCTGTTGTGGACCTTGTGAATAAAATGCCGAAGCATCGCCTCTGTAACTTCAAAATCGGCAATAACCCCGTCCCGCATGGGCCGAATCGCCACAATATTTCCGGGTGTTCTGCCCAGCATATTCCTTGCTTCAAGCCCAACTGCCAGAACACGGTTTTTCATGCGATCATCCGTTCGGACCGCGACCACCGAGGGTTCATTTAATACTATACCTTTGCCCTTAACATAAACAAGCGTATTTGCAGTACCCAGATCGATGGCAAGATCACTTGAAAAATAACCCAATATCTTATCTAAAAATAGAGCCATAACACCTCATTCTCACGCGTTATTTTTTAAACATCCGTTTTGTCTAAATACCGGTTTTAATCGCTTTGAAATGCGCTCGTTGTTCAAACTGAAATAACAAAACAATTTTATAATGACAAGAAAATTATCTAGATACCCTCCTTTTCAACCGGGATGGCGGATTATAAAAAATGGCATCATGTTGATTTCAAGCAATATTTATGCCAAAAAATACCCCGATGATCCGCCAAGCGTAAAATTTTCCATGACCGCATCATGCAATATCGGTCTGAAGGCTTTTATCCGGTTATTATCCCGGGATGGATGGACGCGATTGGTTAACAGAATAACAATAATTCTGCGGTCAAGATCCATCCAGAAAGAGGTTCCGGTGAACCCGAGATGCCCCACGGTCCTTTTCGAAAAATACCGACCACAACTCGGGTTGGCCGAAGACGGGGTATCAAATCCAAGTGTCTGACCGGTCTCCTCCTTTCTACAAAAAAAGAGTTGCGTCAAAGTAGTGTCAAATACGCCGGTTGAAGCAGACCCCTCATATACGGCCATAAGTTCTGACAACAGATAAAATACACCCCCGGCCGTCCCGAAAAGGCCGGCATGACCTTCGATACCGCCTGCTGAATATGCATTATCGTCATGAACAACACCCTCCAAAAGTTTACCCCGCCACGGGCATTTTTCAGTAGCAGCGAATTCTGCACGAGGAGGTTCCTGGTCATTTGGTATAAAAAACAGTGTGGTAAGTCCCAAGGGGTGATAAATATGTTCCGAAACAAAACGATCCAGAGAGGTTCCGGATATCTGCTCGATCACCCAACAGAGCAACATAAACCCGAGGTCGCTGTAAATGACTTCCCGGCCGGGAGGGCTTACCAGAGGCTCTTTGAACAGAAGTTCCCTTAATGCCTCTTTTCTTCGTCCAGGTTCAAGGTCACGCACCGATGTATAATAGGCCCGATAATCCGGAAGTCCTGAATTATGATAGAGCAGGTGTTCAATCCGGATTTTTCCTTTGTCGGTGTTTTTAAATATAGATAAAATGTCTTCCAGATTCTGTTCCAAGGCCAGCTTGGATTGTTGGATCAGTTTCATGACCGCAAGGGTCGTGGCCAACGGTTTTGTCAATGACGCCAGGTCGAAAACCGTTTCTTTGGTCGTTTTACGGCCGGTAAAAAGATTGGCATGACCATAAGGCTCAAAAAAAACAATGTTGCGGTTCAGCGAGACCAAAAGGACACCGCCGGGAAACACGCTGTTTTTTATCGCATCTTTCATCAAACGGTCAACGTGCTTCATCGTAACACCGCCATATATTTTTTTCACCACTCATGCCAGCGTGGCGGGTTCATGAAACAGCAACCGATGGTTATCGGCATCCAGCGTAGCAGCCAGCCCGATCGGAATTGTCAGATTATGTTCCTCATGGCCGATATCAAAGCCGGCCAAAATCGGTATATTCACATCCTTGAATATATCGTTGAAAATTTCGACGATCTCATCTAAAAGGCCACAATTCTTAAAAGCGCCGAGAATCAGGCCGGCAATGCCGTTGAAACATCCGGCCAATTCCATCTGTGTCAACATTCGGTCGATGCGGTACGGCATTTCTCCCACATCCTCAAGGAGCAGAATTTTACCATCGAAATGCGGTGCAAAAGGCGTACCGACCAAATGGCACAACGTGGTCAGGTTCCCGCCGGTAACACATCCTGAAGATACGCCCGGTTTGATCGCCCTGCCATTTTCAGGTATCAGCTCAAGCGCAATCCCGGAGGTCAACGCGGTTTTCATGGCTGAAATGGTTTCGTCAGTGGCATTTGCCAGTGTGGTTACCACGGGACCGTGAAAAGTAATCAGACCGCACCGGTCATATAACATGGCCAGCAGCGCCGATATGTCGCTGAACCCCAAAAAGATTTTCGGATGCGTTTGAATGGATTTGAAGTCGAGAAGCGGAAGAATGCGCAGGCTCCCGTATCCCCCCCTGGCGCAAAGGATCGCCTGAACAGTTGGATCGGCAAACAGACGATTCACCTGATCCGCACGCTGAAAGTCGGTTCCGGCCAGAAATCCATGATTTTGAAAAATACTTTCGTCATAAACTGTTTGAAACCCCATGGACTCCAGAACCGCCTTTCCTATCATGAATTTATCCGAATCAAACGGACCGGCCGGTGCCACAATACCGATGGTATCACCCGGCTTCAGACGAGGAGGCCTGACAGATGTATTGTCCCTGGTCAGCATGTGATCTCCGTTTTTTACGAGCGACGTTGATTGAATAAAACGTTCTTTTTATGCAATCGTCAACAATATTTTGACACAGCGTTAAAAAATTTTATAAATTTTTTCAATATATCACATCAAATCCGATACAGATCAATTTTCACATAAGTTTCAGGTCATATCTTGACATCGTATATCTGAAGTGTTAATCATCCTTTTATCGTCGGGGCGTGGCGCAGCCTGGAAGCGCACTTGAATGGGGTTCAAGGGGTCGGAGGTTCAAATCCTCTCGCCCCGACCAAAAAAAATCAGCAAGTTACAGACTGGCACATTTTTCTTGGTAGGGATTTGTGACAGTTCTGTGACAGTCAACTTTTTTCGAAGCGCTCAATCCATTGCGCAGATTGACCGCTGTTCTTTTATGCCATAGGGTTAAATGGCCGACGACCCTTCCGGTCGACCAAGAAAAAAACCAAGTCGCAACCCTCCACTTTTCCCTTAAATAACCGAATATAAAAAATACTTGACATACGACTTTGTGGTACTATGTTATTAAGCAAGATTGGCAATCCTTTTAACCGGTACCAATCTCATTTCGTTGACGTTTGCGGTTTTTGTCAATTTGGGACGCCTTTTTTGAGATAAATTTAAACCATATCAGAGTATAGGAGGTGCAACTATGAAGAATCCAAAGAATTTGGTATTAATTGTTGCAACCGTTATGCTTTTTTCTTTTGCTGCTGTTCCCCCGGCCAATGCGTTCATTGGTATGGCAACGCTTACTGCAATCCTTGCAGCAACTTTTGCTTCGACAGTTTTTATTAATGAAACTGCCGTCAAGTCAGACAATGAGTCGATACCGGAGCATTCCGCATCAAAACAGAAAATACAAGATAAGTTACAAGCAGTAAACGAGCCATAAAATAATATTCATGTCTCTCTTCCAGTTGTAATGCCCCTACAGTTAAACCAACTTTAGGGGCTTTTTATTAGCCAGGGGCAATTCAGAAACTCAATATGGATTACCCCGTTTCCAGTTTCTTGTTGCGCCGGCGCTTCACACATTCCCGTCTGTTTCCGCTTCGGTACCAAGATAATTGAAATTTATATCAGAAAATGCTACAAATTGATTTAGGGGTTTTCTCTTTGTTTCAGGTGAACCTGTCGATATATAGGCATTTGAAAGCAAATAATATAAAGATCCCTTTTCCACAAAGAGACGTTCATATTGTTTCACGATCTTAGGATGGCACGTCCTCGAACCCATAGACTCGAGAGAATCTCTCGCAATTATCCGGCAAAATGGTATCGTCTCATCGGGCTGTCGCCCAAACGCAAATCTTTTTAAGCGATCAGTGAAACGTTTTTTGTTCATCAATCTTGACGAAATGAAAGAAAATTGAAGGGGTCTGCGATCAGACCTGTCAGGAGCGACATAATGGATCAGGAACATTTCATACGACTTGAAGAGGAATTTGGGGCACACAATTATAAACCTCTGGATGTGGTCTTAACACGCGGAAAGGGGATGTGGGTCTGGGATGTGGAAGGCAACAAGTACATGGACTGCCTGTCCGCATACTCTGCGGTCAATCAGGGGCATTGCCACCCGAAGATCCTGCAAACGCTGATCGATCAGGCCCAAAAATTGACGCTGACCTCACGAGCGTTTCGAAACGATCAGCTCGGGCCTTTCTACAAGGAGCTTTGCGAGTTAACCCGTTCCCACAAGGTGCTGCCCATGAACAGCGGTGCCGAGGCCGTTGAGACCGTTATTAAAGCGGTCCGAAAATGGGGATACAAGGTCAAGGCTGTCCCTCGCAATCAGGCCGAAATCATCGTCTGCGAAAACAACTTTCACGGTCGCACCATCGCCATTATCGGATTCAGCACTGAAAACCAGTACAGGGACGGGTTCGGCCCTTTCCCTGAAGGCTTTAAAATCGTACCCTTTGGTGATGCCGCGGCGCTCGAAGAGGCAATCACACCGCATACGGTGGGGGTTCTATTGGAACCGATTCAAGGAGAAGCCGGCGTCATCATACCGCCATCGGGATATCTTAAAGACGTCAAGGACATCTGTGAAAATCGTGATATCATCTTAATTCTGGACGAAATTCAGACAGGTCTTGGGCGGACGGGCAAACTTCTGGCAGAAGAGCACGAGGGTATCGAAGCCGATGTTACGGTAATCGGAAAAGCACTTTCCGGTGGCTTCTACCCCATTTCGGCGGTGTTGTCGAACAAGGAGGTGTTGGGTGTCTTTATGCCCGGCGATCATGGAAGCACGTTCGGAGGCAATCCCCTCGCATGTGCCGTGGCACGGACGGCCCTCAAGGTTTTGATCGAAGAGAACATGATAGAGAATGCCGGAAAAATGGGGCAATATTTCCTGTCTCAACTTAAAAAAATCGAAAGCCCGTACATTAGAGACGTCAGAGGAAAAGGTCTTTTGATCGGCGTCGAACTTCTTCCGGAAGCCGGCGGTGCTCGCCGTTTTTGTGAACGTCTCAAGGCAAAAGGATTGCTTTGCAAGGAAACCCATGTAAACGTCATCCGTTTTGCCCCGCCGCTGGTGATTACCCAAGCGGAGATCGACTGGGCTATGGAGAGGATCGAGTCAGTTTTAAAAGTGCAATAACCATCTGATTCGGGAGACGCAAATGGTTGAAAAAGTCATTATCATGGGTGCTGCCGGACGTGATTTTCACAACTTCAATATCTATTTCAAGGATAATCCTCGGTACAAGGTCATCGGGTTTACTGCAGCCCAGATTCCAAACATCGAGGGGCGGCTCTATCCGCCGGAGCTTGCGGGCGATCTTTATCCGAAAGGCGTTCCCATCTATTCCGAAAACAAGCTCACAGACTTGATTCGCGAGCATAAGATAGATCTGGTCGCATTTTCCTACAGTGATATTCTCCATACGGACGTTATGCACAAAGCGTCCATCGCCATGGCCGGTGGCGCCGACTTCATCCTTATCGGCGCCACCTATACCATGCTGAGATCCAAAAAAACCGTTGTGGCGGTTTGTGCCGTTCGAACAGGATGCGGAAAATCTCAAACCACGCGTTATGTCTGTGAGATAATGAAGGCGAACGGGAATAAGGTTGTAGCGGTTCGACATCCCATGCCCTACGGAGATTTAACCCGCCAGGTAATCCAGCGCTTTTCTTCTTATGAAGACATTAAAAATCAACAGTGCACCATAGAAGAAAGAGAAGAATATGAACCCCTGGTATCTCAAGGCATCGTGGTTTATGCAGGCATAGACTATGGAAAGATATTAAAAGCGGCGGAAGAAGAAGCGGATGTTATCGTCTGGGACGGCGGCAACAATGACACGCCCTTTTATTATCCTGACGTGAACATTGTGGTTTTTGATCCTCACAGGGCCGGTCACGAACTGCTTTACTACCCGGGTGAAACCAATATGCTTATGGCGGATATCGCCGTCATCAACAAGGTGGACAGTGCCGATTCCCAGCAGATAAAAACGGTTCGAAAAAATATTGAAGCCCATGCGCCCAGCGCCAGAATTGTTCTGGCAGAATCGGAGATTCTGGTGGATGATCCCGGACAGATTAAAGGACAGCGTGTTCTGGTCGTCGAAGACGGCCCGACCCTGACCCATGGCGGTATGTCCCATGGTGCCGGTGTCATCGCCGCCCAAATATACGAAGCCGCCGATATCGTCGACCCCAGGCAGCATGCCGCCGGAATCATAAAAAATATATATCGCCAATATCCGAATATCGGTCCGGTTCTGCCCGCCATGGGATACAGCCAAAAACAGATTCATGATCTGGAATTAACCATCAATCAGGCTGACTGTGATCTGGTTCTCTGCGCCACCCCTATCGACCTGCCAAAGCTTTTGTCCATTAACACGCCGATCGTTAGAGTGGGTTACAGATACAAGGACCACGGCAAGCCCTTTCTAAAAGACGTGCTTTTGGAATACATTGAAAAATTGTAACTGTTTAGATTTTTGAAGCAAATCCGTTTTCAGGAAGCTTCAGGTGTGCTTAAATTTTTACTGGAAGCTGTTTGAGTGGATTACGGCTCGTTATGAAAAAACTATTCCGAATTGACTTGAATGCGATCATATGGCCTTAAAATCAAAAATGTTCTCATAAGCTAAAACCAGTTTTTTCATTACGAGCCGTTATCTACGAGTTCTTTCAGAAAAAATTTAAGCACACCTGGAGCGATTCATTCTCAAAAGGCTAAACTCTTACGAAAAATTAAATAAAAGAAACCGGGAATAACCGTATCGAAAAAGGTCACCGTGATGGAAAAAAATAAACAGACACTTCTGGTGGCGCTTGGAGGCAATGCCCTGATTCGAAAAGGTCAGAAAGGCACTGTTGACGAACAGTTCGAAAATTTGAAACTGCCCATTCGACAGATTGCCGGGCTTTCCCGGAAATACAGGATCATCATCACCCACGGAAACGGACCCCAGGTGGGCAACCTCATCTTGCAACAGGAAAGCTGTGGTTTGGTTCCGAAACTTCCGTTAGAAATCCTGGTTGCACAGACCCAAGGGCAGATCGGTTACATGATCGAATCGACCCTGGATACGGAATTGATGCATCTTGGGGATGACACCGAACATTACTTTGTCAGCCTCTTGAGTTATGTGGTTGTGGATAAAAACGATCCGGCATTCTTAAACCCGTCCAAACCCGTGGGGCCCGCCTTTTCAAAGACAAGAGCACAGACCCTTCCCTATCCGACCCGAAAAACCGCAAAAGGATACCGCCGGGTTGTGGCCTCTCCCCTGCCGGTTACCATTGTTGAAAAACGCGAAATCAAAAAACTCATTGATATGAATTTTATCGTGATCTGCTGCGGCGGCGGAGGCATACCGGTTATTCGTGAAGGGCGAAGTTTTAGCGGGGTCGATGCGGTCATTGACAAAGACCTTGCCAGCGCAAAACTGGCGGAAGAGGTGGGAGTGGATATTTTTCTGATTGCCACCGACGTAGAGGGCGCTGCGCTGAATTATGGAAAGAAGAATCAGAAGTTCCTCAGATCCTTGACCCTCAAGCAGGCTGCCCGATTGTTATCAGAGGGTCATTTTCCTCCCGGCTCCATGGGGCCTAAAATCGAAGCCGCCATCCAGTTTGTTCGAAAATCCGGTAAAAGAGCCGTCATCGCTTCCATCGAGGATATCGAGAGTGCTGTTAAAGGAGAGTCGGGAACAGAAATCGTAGCTTGATTGGTTCTAAAGGCAAGTAAAAAACCCCGCCATAGGTTGGATGTTCATTGACTTGCTGAAATCCAAATATCAAATCCCAATGACCGAAATTCAAATACCCAAACTATGTTTCATTTTTAGAAAAGAGGAAATAGAAATTAGAAAATAGATAACCGCAAATGGACACAAGTATATAAGCATATTATATATTTCCTACTTAATGGTTTTGGTCATTACATATTTGAATTTGAGATTTATTTGAAATTTGGTGCTTGGAATTTGTGATTTTAGACCCCAAAATTCCAAGGCAAGGCCATCTATTTTTGGCTTAGCCCGGAGCACGAGGTTTTCAATGCAGGTATAAACTTAAGGTTGGCTTTTGGGAACGGATATTGATCGACTTCCCGGATGGTAATCCATCGAAAATCGACCGGACCTTTGAGTTTTACGTCACCGGACAGATATCGGCATGAAAAGACTTCCATCAGGATTTTAAAGTGCGTGTAGGCATGTTTGACCTGTGCAATATGCCCGGTGACCGTCACGCTCAGATTCACTTCTTCCTTGATCTCTCGGGCACATGCCTGTTCAGGACGTTCATCCTTTCTGACTTTGCCGCCGGGAAATTCCCATAATCCGCCCAACAACCCTTCGGGTTTACGGCGCGTAATCAGCATGTGGTTGTTTTTGTATACAACCCCGACAGCGATGTGGTGTAGTGGTGTTTCTGGCGTCTTTATGCGTTTCGGGAATTGATCAACACGACCTGTCTGGTTGGCACGGCATCCGAAGTGTACCGGGCAACTCATGCAATCGGGATTTTTGGGTTTGCAAATCCTGGCCCCCAACTCCATCAAAGCCTGATTGAAAATTCCCGGATACCGGCGATCAAGCAAAGCTTCGGCAGCTTGTTTAAAAGTTTTATACGAAGAAGATTTATTTACCGGTCCTGAAATTTCGTGGAACCTGGCCAGCACACGCTTGACATTGCCATCCACAACGGCATACGGCTGATTGAAGGCGATGCTAAGAACAGCAGCTGCGATATACTCTCCTACACCCGGCAATTTCCGAAACGTCTCCCAGGTGTCGGGGAATTTTTCGTCGTGTTGTTCGAGGATAGTCTTTGCCGCTCGGTGCATATTGCGCGCCCGGGCATAATATCCCAATCCTTCCCAGACTTTTAAAACTTTTTGCAAATTCGAACTTGCCAGCGCTTTGACGTCCGGAAATTCACGTAAAAATTTTTGATAATAGGGTAGAGCCGTTTGTATCTGTGTTTGCTGCAGCATCACCTCCGAAATCCATATCCGGTAGGGATCATCGGTTTCACGCCAGGGCAGTCGGCGGTGATGTCGGTGATACCACTGGATAAGCAGGCTTCGCGTTCTTTGGTTCTCTGTTGAAGGCATCGGTTTCCTTTGCATTAAGAGTCTATCCAATCCCGGGAGGCTGCCCAAAAAGCCAACTCAAGCCCAATGTTCTGGAGGACATCATTCGAACTTAAACACGGGGTTTTCACACAATCGATGAAATTCTAAAGATTCGATCCGATTTTGAAGGCCATTTCAGCCGGAATCTGAACTGTTTTTCTCTAATTTGATAATCCTGATCGACGGTTGATGGCGGGTGTGAAAAAGGTGAATCTTGAATGGTATTAAATACCTTTATTTTATAGATATTTAAACATAGCAAAGTATAGATCTCTCTGAGTCGGATTACCGGTTTTTACAAATCCATGCTTTTTATAAAAAATTTCCGTGCGCTGGAATTTTGGGACTTCGACTTCGATTTGATTCATCCCTATCTGTTTTAACCGTTTCTCACATTGTTTATACAAAAGTGAACCATATCCTTTTCGGCAGTATTCGGTTCTGACCTGGATGGTTTTTATAACAAAACTCATCCCCTTTCGAACGACGAGTGCACACCCGATCAGATCTCCTTCGTCATTGGAAAGCGTCACCAGGTATCCTCTGCGCATTTCTTCCTGAATTTTTTTAGGGATTGCAAATGCATTCAGTTTTTCCATTTCGGCCGGAGTATACTCTCCCTTATTAACGTCCTGAGTATTTTGTCTGATCAGTGTTGCAACCCTTTCCGCTTCCGTATCAGTCAAAGGTTCCATCTGGCCTTGAAGATTGTCTATGACATCGATTTTCATTTTCAAAAGGCTAAACTCTTACAAAAAAAAGGGGGTCACATGTATATCATCCTCGATCCGAGACATCTAATAAATGATAAAAAGAGCATTATGTCAATAATTTATATTCAAATTTTTAGTTGATGTCATCGTAAAAAACCTTTTTTACAGTGAGTTGAAGCATTCCGGGATGAAAATCTGCAAAGTGCCAAGCATTATCATTGCAAACCGTTCAAGGATTTCGCCCGAATTTCTACAATTTTTAAAAGGGGCTTATAAATTCCAAAATTTCTCAAAAAAATAGCCGATTCCAGCATCTGCCAAAATCGGCTAAGTATTTGAAATGGCGGAGAGACCGGGATTCGAACCCGGGGTGGAGCTTTCACCCCACACTCGCTTAGCAGGCGAGCGCCTTCAGCCGACTCGGCCATCTCTCCGTTTATCGAAACTTGTTTAAATGATCGACGCATCGACGGGAAAGGATTTGCCATACATTTTCAAGTACTTAAACTCAGCTTGCCGCACCAACCCATCAACCTATGAATGAAAATGGCGGAGGGAGTAGGATTCGAACCCACGGAGCTGTTACACTCAACGGTTTTCAAGACCGCCGCTTTCAACCACTCAGCCATCCCTCCGATACCTTAAAGGTTTCACCTAACATTTTGGAGATTTGAGGTCAATATTTTTCTATTGTGAGTTGACATCACTTGTTTTTTATGATCTTCGATAAACCGATTATAATATCGATTGTATTCAAAGGAGACAAAGAATGAAACAAAAATACATGGTTTTGAAAAACGATGAAAAAACCGGCCTTATCATCAGGGAATACGCCGAACTGGACAAAGAAATATTTTCCCTTATGTGTGAGGAAACATTTGGTAATGAGACCATAAAATCGGCCATCAAAAAAGGCAAGGACGCACTGATTAAGACATTAAGGACTCAAAATCTGTTTCCAATCGGCATATATGCGGAAGGGATCGCTACGGCCGTGACACAAATTTATGAATCAGATACTGATCAGCCTGTTGAACTCTTTTTTGACGACATTGATCTTTTGTCCAAAGACCGGGAACAGCCGCTGCCTCTGGATGAAATTGAAGAGGATGAGGTGGAAATCGACGATCTGCTGGACGAAGACATCCCCGAAGAAGATTTTGATGGGAAGGACGATATTAAAAATTTACCCTATTCATTGAAAATATCCGACGACGACCCGACGGATCTCGACGAGGACGAATAGCTGGGTATGCGAGCACTTTGAAGCGGTTCGCGACCAATCTTTTTAATAAAAAAATTTCTTGACTTCCACAAGTCGATCTAATATATTGGAATTGGTATAAAAGTTGTACTATTTTGTGGTAATCTACATTGTAGCATCTTACCGAACAACTTGACAACCCAAGATGATATAAAGATCGCCAAAATGGGAACAAGTATTGACGAGTTATGCTCATGTTTAGGCCATCCCGACTCGGGATGGCCTTTTTTTGTGAGGCGGCCGGCGTGCGGATTTATCTGATTTGGCATGTTCGAAATCTTATGGAAGACACATGGCGG
>Ga0210105_1000022_pt1 | contig 20640 bp, 17 predicted proteins | sample RushSE_TuleC_D2_FD_185569 | JGI IMG/M metagenome (GOLD analysis project Ga0210105, IMG submission 185569) | Wetland microbial communities from San Francisco Bay, California, USA, that impact long-term carbon sequestration - RushSE_TuleC_D2 (SPAdes) | ecosystem: Environmental > Aquatic > Marine >... | reverse complement strand
AATGAAACGGTCAGGGCGCGCTTGGGCGGTTTTCACTCCGCAAAGCTTGTTCTCTATAGCGTCGATTTTCATGAGATCGAGCTATTGCAAAATTCAGGAGATTGGGACGAGGCCGGCCGTGTGCTTGCTCAAGCCGCCCAATCCCTTCAGGCGGCCGGCGCAGACTTTCTCGTCCTGTGTACGAACACGATGCACAAGGTCGCCGATGCCATCGAGAGCGCCGTATACATTCCCCTTCTTCACATAACTGATCCAACGGCACAGGAGATCAAGAAGGCAGGACTCAAGAAGGTCGGTTTACTCGGTACCCGCTTTACCATGGAACAAGAGTTCTATCGTGGCAGGCTGCGTGACCGGGACCATCTCGATGTGCTCATTCCTGCCGATGCGGATCGAGGGATTGTGCACAGGGTTATCTATGAGGAGCTGGTTCAGGGACTGGTGCTCGATGAATCCCGCGCGAAGTTTCGCCGTGTCATCCAGCGACTGGTGGATCAGGGGGCTCAGGGCGTGATTCTCGGATGTACGGAGATCTCAATGCTCGTGGGACAATCAGATTCCCCGGTTCCACTGTTTGACACGACCGCTATTCATGCGCGCAAAGCCGCCGAATGGGCACTCATGGAATGAAGGAACCCTGTCGATCAAGGGGAGCGGAATCCACTTCAAATTCATCTATTCTCCGCATGAGTATTTCGCAAGGGCATCCTTGGTTTTGACGACGTTCATGTTCAGGCCGAGGTCTTTGCGATCGAACCCCATGGCTAGGCCCAGGAGTTGGGTGAGGTACAGCACGGGGAGATTGTAGGTTGCGCTGAAGGCCGTCTCAATCCCCTTCTGGTTGCTGTCATACATGACCGAGCAGAAGGGGCAGATCAGGTTGATGGCATTGGCTCCGGCCTCTCGAATGTCATCCAGTTTTTCCTTGGCGATGGCAAGGGAGGTCTTCTCGTCCACGGCCAGCAAAGGCCCGCCGCAGCATCTTTTCTTGTTCGCGTAATCCACAACCGTGGCCCCGGTGAGAGCGACCATTTCATCAAGGGTGTGCGGGTCCTCCACCTGGTCGAAGTTCTCATAAATTTCCGAAGGCTTGAGATAATGGCAACCGTAATGGTTGGCGATTCGCAATCCTTCCAAAGTCTTTGTAAAGTGCTTCCTGATTTCTTCCTTCCCGACTTCTTCATACAGCACACGTGCAAAGTGGCGCACTCTGACCCCCTTGTCATAACGCAGGCCCGCTTTGGAAAGAGCCTCATTGACTTCCGCCTTGGCCTGATCGTCGTGCGCGAGATGGTGCACCACTTCCGTCAGCGCGGACGTACAGGAACTGCACAGCGCACAGAGGTCCAGGCCCTGCTTTTCCGCCAGGGCGATGTTGTAAGCGCCCAAGATCATAGCGGATTTCATGTCAGAAGCTTTGCCTGGGAAACCGCAGCAGACAAACTCCCCCACATTCACCAGCTCGATCCCGAGCTTCTGGGCCACCTTTCTCGCGGAGAGCTCATACTGTCTGGAACGGGCTGGAATCGTACATCCTAGAAAGAGGGCGTACTTCATAGAACACCTCATGATTCAGGGAAAAGAATCTTCACCACCTCACAGGTCGTGGGTAACGACGGCAGCTCGATCTTGTTCCTTTTCTTGTTGTCAAACTCGTCGATAGCGTAAATGCGGCCCTGACCCTTGATGAGATCGCGCTGGGCCTTGATCCCTGCAGGCGCGTGCCCGGCCTTGATCGCCATGTTCTTCAGAAGCGTCATGAAGTCCGTGATGCTCACCCCTTGCGGGCACCGCTCCTGGCACGCATAGCAGCTCGAACAAAACCACACAAAATCGCTTTCCAGGACTTCCTTCTTGAGGCCGAAGAGGGCCATCCGAATGATTCTGAAAGGACTGAACCGGGTGTTCACCGCGCTCACCGGACAGCTTGCCGTGCAGGTTTTGCAGGTGAAGCAGGCGGAGAGCTTTTCTCCGCCTGGCTGGGCGAACAGCTCCTTCCTGAAGTTGGCGTCTGCCTTTGTCAGATCGATGTCAGCCATAAGGCACCTCACAGTTCAAAGGAATAATGGAATGATGGAAGACTGAAAGAATGGTATCAATATTTACTGATTTAGTTTGTTCCCAACATTCCACCATTCCATTATTCCAGCATTCCCTCTTTAGTATTCCGGCGGAAGTTGTTTAAGTTGCGCCAGAGAAAATACCGGGCCGTCTTTGCAAACAAACTGGTCCCCGATGTTGCACCGGCCGCACATCCCGATCCCGCACTTCATTCGCATTTCCAGGGATAGAATGATCCTCTCCGGAGCGAACCCCAGTTCTTCCAGCACAGGCTGTGTGAACTTGATCATGATCGGTGGCCCGCACACAATCGCAATGCCATTGTCCGCAGTCGTGATCTTCTGCTTCGTGATCGTGGGGACAAATCCCACGTTGTACTTCCAGTTGGGATCGGTCGTCGCATCCACGGTGATGTGCATCTGGATGTCGTCTCGCCGTTCCCAGGCCGCCAGCTCATCCTTGTAAAGGAGCAGACCCGGACTTCTTGCTCCATAGACCACAATGATGTCTTTGAACCTTGGACGGTTTTCGGGATGAAGCATGTAGACAATGCTCGACCTCAGCGTTGTAAAGGCAAACCCGCCCCCGATGATGATGACATTCTTGCCTTCCATCTCCTTCCAGGGGTACCAGTTGCCCATGGGGCCACGGACCCCCATCACGTACCCTTCCTTCATCATGTGCAGGTAGGTCGTCACGGATCCCACCTCGTTGACGGTAAAGGAGAGAAACCCTTTTTCCGTAGGGGAAGAGGCTATCCCGATAGGGATCTCTCCCTTTCCGGGCACAGAAAGCTCGGCAAACTGGCCGGGGATGTAGTTGAACTTCTTTTCGTCTTCGGGGTTCAGGAAAACCAGCTTGAACGTCTTGAGCTTCAGGTCTTCCGTCTCCGTAACGATCTGATCGATTCGAACCGGGTATGGGAGATAAGGATTTTGCATGTCACTCATGTTCCTGTTCGGGCCTCTCACGAAATTTATACACTCACCTCTGATACACCAGCCTCAGCATGCTGGAGTAATGGAGGGGTGGAGTATTGGAGTGATGGGTGGAAGCCCATGATTATTTGCATTTCTATAACCAACACTCCAGTGCTCCAGTACTCCAATACTCCATGCTTGTTAGTAGCTATTCATTCTCTCCGCCACTTCCCGGATATCTATATTGACCGGGCAGTACCGGACACACCGGCCGCACCCCGAGCATTGAATCCCGCTGCCGTATTTGTCCACATAGTATTTGAGCTTATGCATGAACCTCTGTCTTACCCGCTGAGGCTTCTTGTCCCTCGGGTTATGTCCTGAACCGTGGAGCGTGAACAACGGAAACATGCACGAGTCCCAGTTCCTGATCCGGTCCCCCTGCTTGCCCAGAACTTCGTCCTGTATGTCAAAGCACCAGCAGGTGGGGCAAAGAAACGTACAGGTTCCGCAGTTGAGACAGGCAAAACCCACCTCGTCCCAGAAAGGGGCGGAAAAAAGCTCATTCATGACCTTTGATTTCAGTTGATCCGTCGGGACTTTCTTCGAGAATTTTTCACCCGCAGCCTTCTTGATCCCCTCGGCTTTTGACCGCACGGTCTCGCCCGCAATCTCTCCACCCTCCGCCTTCCCGAGAAAAGCCTCCCCTTTATTGGTTATCGCCCGAGCAAGAAAAGAATCCCCGAGATCGAAAAGGACCGCGTCAAGGCATTCCGTCGCAAAGGGGCCTCCTCCGACTGAGGCACAAAAGCATGAGGCGCAGGGTTCGTTGCATCCCAACCCAACCAGGGTCGTCGACTCAAAGCGCTGCACCCACCAGGGATCCCTGTACTCGGTATTGTCAAAGTTGCGCTTCGCAATTTGAAACCCATGGGCATCGCACGGTCTGATGCCCACCACCGCACGAGGAGAATAGTCTTTGATCGATTCCTTGTAGATATTGGCCTCCGGATCCCTCTCATCCACGTTCACTTCAAACATCCGCTCGGACTGAGGATAGACCACGCCTTTCGGCGAAAGCCTCGTGTTCTGATAGGCGAAGTCAGGATCTTTGGCGTCATCCAAAGGCTTGAACAGATGAAAGTCCCCTTCTTTGACGGGTACGAGAATCTGGTAGGAGTCTCTCAGTTTTCTCAAGGCCTTGATCCAGGCGGGCTTGGAGAATGTCATTTCAAGCATGGGTTACACCTTCACTGGTTTGGAGTGGTGGAGTGATGGAGGAATGGAGTGTTGAAAGGGAAAAATCCTGGTTCTTCATTCCAGTACTCCATTACTCCAATACTCCATTACTCCAGTTTGGTTTCATCTTATAAACTCATTGTAATCATCGGGTCTGTACACATCCAACGGAGGCCTTTGCTCCAAGCTGAGCCCCGCTTCCCACGAGAAATACTGCTGAGCGTCTTTGTTCAGCTTCTTGGTAAACTGCCTCATGGATATTCCCACCGGGCAGACCCTCTCGCAAGCCCCGCAATCCGTGCAGCGCCCTGCGCAGTGATAGGCCCTCAAAAAGTGAAAGGTCATGGTGTCCGTAGGATCATTGCTCTTCCCTACCCACTGAGGCATCGATTCATCCACAAAACATGTCGGGCAGTAGCACAAGGGGCAAGCGTTCCGGCATGCGTAGCACCGCAGGCACCTGGAGACAAGCTGAGCGAAAAAGGCCCGCTTCTTCTCCGGCTCCATCCCTTCAATACTCTCCACATCTGTATAAGCATCTGCGTGCTCCTGCTCCGGGACCGGCTTGGCAATCATCTCGTCGAAAATCACCGGGTTGCGGTGTGTGCAAACCGCACAGTTCCTCTGGAGAAAATCCTTCTTTTTCAAGGTCTGGCTGAACCCCGCTCCCTTCACCGTGAACTCCTCGCCCTGATCCTCCACATCGAGGATCTCCTTTTGCCCCACCGTTCGGATCACGGCACGATGATCGATCATGCCGGTGCAGGGAATCCCGATGATGTAAAGCTGCTCCCGCTTGATCTGTTTCTCAAGGATGTGGGTCACGATGTTCCTGGAATTGCAACCGGTGGCCACGATCCCGATCCTCTCCGTCCTCTTGGTCAGATAGTTGCAGAGATTGAGCCCGCAGTGGCTGTCCCAGTGAAGCAGGTCTGCCTGGTCCGGCTGATGGATGAGAACAGGCTGGTTCATCATGGCCACCGAGCCTTTCCGGTACCCGATGAAGACGTCCACCTTCCCCTCTGCAAGGAGCGTTTTGGCTTTCTCCCTGATCTTCTCCGCGTACTCTCGCATCACGCCACCTCAGCCCTTCTCTTAATCAGGTGTGTTGCAGGCCCAAGCGCCGTCACCTCCTTGGCCACGGCCTGTGCCACCTCCACAAATTTCGTCGCTTCCGCAGACGATATCCAGGAAAAATGAAGCCTCCCCGGTTCCATCCCAATGTGCTCCAGCAGCCCTTTCAAGAGAGCGAACTTTCTTCGTGCAAAGTAATTACCTTCCAGGTAATGGCAGTCTCCAGGGTGTCACCCGGAAACCCAGACCCCGTCGGCTCCACGGCGCAAAGCGGCCAGGATGAACTTGGGGCTCACCCGGGCTGAGCAGGGCACTCGAATGACCCTGAAATTGGGAGGATACTGAAAGCGGCTCACCCCTGCCAGGTCTGCCGCACCGTAGCTGCACCAGTTACACAGGAATGCGGTAATTTTGGGTTCCCAGTCAGTCATAGCTGTCTCCTACCCACTAGAAGGATGCCGACAGAAATTTTCTTCTCTGCGCAAGTTCTTTGTCCGTCTCAAGTCCGAGGTTGTTTGTTGCACGTCCCATGTCGCAAAAGCACATCAAGAACATCCCTTATCACTTGCCGACAAGCAACGAGCAGCCTGCCACCTGCCATTTACATTTCATTAATCATGGCCATGATCTGGCCTTCTTCGAATCCTCTCAAGTTCAGCGCGCCGGACCGGCACGATGCGACGCAGAGCCCGCACCCCTTGCAGAGCACGGGGTTGACTTCTGCCTTCCCTGCAAAAGGCCCCTTTTCTACAAAAGAGGGTGCCGAGTAAGGACAGACCTCGACACACACCCCGCAGCCGCTGCAGAACACAGGATTCACATAGGCAACCATGCCGCTGACCTTCACTCTTTCTCTGGCCAGCAAGGTCACGGCCCTGGAAGCGGCAGCCTGCGCCTGCGCAACCGATTCATCGATGGGCTTCGGATAGTGCGCCATGCCGCAGAGAAAAACGCCGTCCGTCGCGAACTCCGAAGGCCCGAGCTTTGCGTGTGCTTCAACGAAGAAACCGTCCTCATTCATGGGGACCTTGAAAAACTGGGCCAGCTTTTCGTCCTTGTAGGGCAAGATCGCTGAGGCCAGGGCCAGGAGGTCTGCTTTCAGCAGCAGGGTTTCGCCCAGATTCTGGTCCACCACTTCGATCTTGAGCCCCTCTTCCCCTGTCGACACCCTAGGCTTCTGGTCCTTGGAGAACTGAACAAAGAGCACCCCTTCCAGCCGGGCCTTGCGGTACAGGTACTCCCTCTCCCCGTAGGTGCGGATGTCCCTGTAAAGGACGTAAACGTTCATGTCGGGGTTCATCTCTTTGAGTTGGAGCGCGCTCTCGATGGAGTGAGTGCAGCACACCCTGGAACAGTAAGGCCGGTGGGGTTCCCGGGACCCGACGCACTGGATAAAGACCGCATTCTTGATCTTCCTCAACGAGGGGTCGTGATTCTGGAATCTCCTGTCCAGTTCCAGATGGGTCATCACCCTGGGATCTTTCCCATAAAGGTACTCGTCCGGTTGGAGCTCCTTCGCTCCTGTTGAAAGCACTGCAATTCCGTGCTCGACGATCTGGCTGTTGCCCCCCTTGCTGAGAGTCGTCTTGAAGTTTCCGACAAAACCTTCCACGTGGGTCAGTTCAGTGCTCAGGTGCACATCAATGTTGCCATCGGTCTCGACGGATCGGACGAGATCTGAGAGGTTTTTCTGGATGTCGTCGCCCTTCCAGGTGCGATAGAGCTTCAGGGCCTGCCCGCCCAGCGAAGTGGCCCTCTCCACCAGGCTCACCTTGTATCCCTGCCGGGACAGCGTCCTTGCCGACACCATGCCCGAGATGCCCCCTCCCACCACAAGGGCTCTCTGGTTGATGTCCACATCGGCCTCTTTGAGGGGCGTCATCAGGGCCGCCTTGGCCACCGCCATGCGGACCAGGTCCTTTGCCTTTTCCGTGGCCTTCTTGGGCTCATCCTTGTGAACCCACGAGTCCTGGTTCCGGATGTTGGTCATCTCGAACAGATACTTGTTGAGCCCGGCATTGACGAGCGTCTCCTGAAAAAGCGGCTCATGCGTCTTTGGCGTACAGGCAGCGACGACGATGCGGTTCAGATTTTTCTCCTGGATCACTTTGGCAATGATGTCTTGGGTGTCCGTGGAGCAGGTGAAAAGGTTGTCCGTGGCATACTCAACATAGGGGAGTGAGGCGGCATAGTCCCGCACCGCAGGGACATCGACCACGCCGCTGATGTTGATGCCGCAGTGGCACACAAACACGCCGATGCGCGGTCTCTTGTCGCCGGCGCTTCTTTCCGGAGGAATCTCCTTTTGCTTGGTGAGACTGTTCCTCGCCCTACTCAAAAGGGCTCCTGCTTCGGCCGCTGCGGAACTCGCTTCGATGACCGACTGGGGAATATCCTTGGGCCCCTGGAAAGCGCCGCAAACAAAGATGCCTTCCCTCGACGTTTTTACGGGCTCAAAGGTTTCGGTCTTGCAGAATTGGCCTTCCGTGACATCGATGTTGAGCTTCCTGGCAAGCGCCACCCCTTCCGGCGCTATTTCAAGACCCACTGAAAGAACCGCCATGTCAAAGCGCTCTTCCACCACCTCGCCCTTTTCGTTCACGTAGGGGATAAGGACGTCTCCGCTTTCCTGCACCCATTCGATGGTGGGCACTCTGGAGCGGATGAAACGAACGCCGTGCGTTTCCTTCGCCGCATTGTAGTAGCGCTCGAAGTCTTTCCCGTGGGTCCGCATATCCATGTAGAAGATGGCGCACTCCAGGTCCTTTCCTGCGTGCTCTTTTGAGATCACCGCTTCTTTGATCGCATACATGCAGCAGACCGAAGAGCAGTAACCGTGATCGCAGTGGTGGACGTCCCTGGAGCCGATGCACTGAAGCCAGGCGATCTTTTTCGGAGCCTTGTGATCCGACGGCCTCTGGAGATGGCCCTGGTAAGGACCGGTGGCGCTCAAAATGCGCTCAAACTCCATGCTGGTCACGACATTGGGATACTTGACGTATTTGTATGTCTGATAGCGGGTCGGGTCGTAGGGCACAAACCCGGGCGCAAGGACAATGGCTCCCACGCTCAAATGAAGCTTCTGTTCCTTGTCTTCGAAATTGATGGCTTTCGTAGGGCAGAACTTCTCGCAGGCGCGGCACTTGCCCTTTTCAAAAAAGATGCAGTGGTCCTTATCGATCGCATACTTGAGAGGCACTGCTTGGGCATACTGAACATACACCGCCTTGCGTTTGATCAGGTTTTCGTTGAAGGCGTCGTCCACCTTCTTGGGACACTTTTCGGCGCACGTCCCGCAGGCGATACACTTTTCCATGTCCACGAAGCGGGGATGCTTGACCACCTCCACCGAGAAGTTTCCCGGCTCTCCGCTCACGTCGGTGACTTCCGAAAGGGTCAGGAGTTCGATGTTGAGATGCCGGCCGACCTCGACCAGTTTGGGAGAGATAATTCACATGGCACAGTCGTTGGTGGGGAATGTCTTGTCCAGCGCCGCCATGGCCCCGCCGATGGAGGGTCCTTTTTCCAGAAGATAGACGTAATACCCGGAGCTGGCAAGATCCAGGGCGGACTGCATGCCCGCGATCCCACCGCCGACGACCAGAACGGATCCGCTTACCCGGTCAGACATAAATCACCCCTTTGTTGCACAAGACCATACAATAAAAACCCTATTTGTATCGTAATTATATTATAGCCACATTGCAACTACAAAATGCAGGACATTTTACCACGAAAAAGACTCTAGAAAGGGAGAGATTTATTTCCGGAAGGCGTCGGCAAAGGGGTTGTTGAAGGGTCCGGGTTTCGGTTTTCTTTGCGGAGCAGGTCCGGCTACCGGCTTTTTCTCCTTAAGCTTCTTTTCTCTTTTCTCTTCCGGTTGGCCCCCCGGCTGTTTCATGGAGAGGGAAATGCGCTTTCTTTCGAGATCCACGGCCAGAACTCTCACCTTGACGCGCTGGTTGACCTTGACCACGGCATGGGGATCCTTTACAAAACCATTCGCCAGCTCGCTCACATGCACCAATCCGTCCTGGTGAACTCCGATATCCACAAACGCTCCGAAGGCCGTCACATTGGTGATCACCCCGCTCAGGTTCATGCCGGGCTGAAGATCGCCGATCCTCATCACCCCTTCCGCAAAACCCACGCTCTCAAATTGCTGCCGCGGATCCCGGCCTGGTTTGGCCAGCTCCTGGAGGATGTCCGTGAGGGTGGGCAGGCCGACCATATCCGAATGGTAACGGTTCAAATCGATCCGCTTTCTCAAACCCTCGTCTCTCAAAAGATCCTTCACCGCGCAACCCAGATCCCTGGCCATGCTCTCCACAATGGGATAGGACTCCGGGTGAACGGCACTGGCGTCGAGAGGGTTTTCACCGTCCCGTATTCGAAGAAAACCCCCGGCCTGCTCAAAAGCTTTGGGGCCCAGGCGGGGCACTTTCCTCAGCCCTTCCCGGGCGGAGAAGGGCCCATGCTCGTCCCGAAAAGCGATGATGTTCCTGGCGAGCTGCGGACCCAGGCCCGAGACATAAGTCAGGAGCTGTTCGCTCGCCGTGTTCACTTCCACGCCCACCGCATTGACACAGCTCACGACCACATCGTCCAGGCTTCCCCTCAAAGCCTGCTGGCTCACGTCGTGCTGGTACTGGCCCACTCCGATGGATTTGGGGTCGATCTTCACCAGCTCAGCCAGGGGGTCCATCAGGCGCCTTCCAATGGAGACAGCGCCACGAATGCTCACATCCAGATCCGGAAACTCCTTCCTGGCCGCTTCCGAGGCGGAGTAAACGGATGCACCGCTCTCATTGACCATGACCAAAAGGACCTCCTGCGGGAGGCTCAAGCTTCGAAGGAAAGCCTCTGTTTCCCTTCCGGCTGTCCCGTTCCCTATCGCCACCGCTTCCGTCCTATACTTTTTAAACAGGCCTTCAATCGTCTCGGCCGCATTCGCTCTTCTCTTTTCCGAATCAAAAGGATAGATCGTCTCCGTGTGAAGGAGTTTCCCTTGCCGGTCTAGGCACGCCAATTTGCAGCCTGTGCGGACACCCGGATCAATGGCCATCACGTTCTTTTGCCCCAGGGGCGGCGCGAGAAGCAGCTCTCTGAGGTTTTCAGCAAACACCTTGATGGCCTCCCGGTCGGCCCTTTCCTTGGTCTCACCGCGCATTTCGGTTTCCATGGATAAAGACAGGAGGCGGTTGTAGCTGTCCTGAACCGCCTCTTTGACTTGCTGTGAAGCAGCACCCTCTCCCTTCACAAACATCTTCTCCAGAATTCTCAGGGCTTCCTCCTCCGGCGGCCTGACTCTCAAATCCAAGAACCCTTCCCTTTCTCCTCGAAACACTGCCAGGATTCTGTGCGACGGAACCTTAGCCATGGACTCTTCCCATGAAAAGTAATCCCGATATTTGGCGCCTTCGGTCTCCTTTCCGGCAAGAGCGGTCGTTGCAAACAATGCTTTTTGAGCGTAGAGACCTCGAACCGCCGCCCGCGCGCTCTGTTCTTCATTCACCCATTCCGCAATGATATCCCGAGCCCCAGCCAAAGCCTCCTCGTGAGAAGTCACCCCCTTCTCAGGGTCCACGAAGGAGGCGGCTTCTTTCATGATGTCCAGGGCTTCATCCTGGCCGAAGATCAAGATGGCCAGAGGTTCCAGGCCTTTCTCCCGGGCAACGGTCGCCCTGGTCCGACGTTTCGGCCTGAATGGGAGATAGAGGTCTTCCAGCACGCTCATCGTCTCTGCGGCAAGGATCTTTTCCTTCAGCTCCTCTGTGAGCAACTCTCTTTCCTCGAGGGATTTGAGGATGCTCTCCCGTCGTTTGTCCAGTTCCTCCAGCTGGGCCAGCCGGTCGCGAATCGTGGTGATGGCCACCTCATCGAGAGACCCTGTTGCTTCTTTCCTGTACCTTGCGATAAAGGGAACCGTTGCTCCCCCAGCCAGGAGCGCTGCGGTAGCGGAAACTTGATCCGCTTTTATGCTGAGTTCATCGGCAATTTTGGTGACGTGTTTGTTGTTCATGATCGTCCTTTTGTAAAAAGATAGAAGACAGGAGACAGCAGGAAGATACAAATCAAAGGAGCAGTGCTCCACATTCTGTATGCTGTATTCTGTCTTGTATCTTCTTCCTTTTTCTTCTGTCTTCTGTATTCTTCTTCTATTTCGGCATCACCGTGTATTTATTCACCATGTGATGAGGATGATAGGACTCTTTGGCCTTTCTCAAACCCTCGACTCCCAGGTCCTGCTCGCGATTGATGTAGGTGACTTCCGACCAGGCATTGAGACAGAAGAGCTGGTTAATGGCCGCGTAGAGCCCCGGGATGTCAGGATTCGCCTTCTCGATGTGGATGACAGCCGTGTCCTCGTTCAAAGGTTCGCCCAGCGCAAAAGCTTCCACCACGGAATTGATGAGAAGGGCTCCGCCCCGGTAGCCCAGCTCCTCAAAGTGGGTCAGGGCTTCATGGACTGCAAAGTCCTCGGCCAGGAGATCCGGTTTTTCCACACACTCCCGGATTTGGCACCATGACTCCTGCATACCCAAAACTCGCCTCACCAGTTCCGCATTGAGAGGGTGATATTCATATGAGAAGTTCTTGACGAACTGATTCAGGTGGTTCTTTTTGCGGTGATACTTGTTTCCCGAAAGGCTGATCAGGTCCTTCGCAAGGTAAATGTAGTCGCTGTTGTCCCGATCGGGCAGGACATCATACTTCGCCGGGTCTACGTGATTCTTGACGAACTCCTCCGCTACCCTGCAAATCCGCACCTCCGGAGTCTGTTTTGCGATCTCCCTGCTCAGAACGTCAAGAGCGCCTTTCTTATCCCCGGGACCAAATGGGTAAAGTCCGTAAGTCGAGCCTTTTTGAGGGTGAAAGATAATCAGAATGCAGTCATCCCACTCAAGCCAGGTCGGCTGATGATGGTGTCGCCAGATAAACAGGTTGGTGAAAGTGAGCTCAGAGATCCTGGGAGGATCCTTGCGCAGAAACTCGTCAAACAACGGCTTGTCTTGAATCTCTATCAGTTTGAAATCAGTCATCGTCATTCAAGGCCAAAAAAGTTCTCCCCTTTGGAAAAGGGGAGGGTTAAGAGATTCTTCTCCAGAAAAATACTGGTTGTTCGGTGAAGCAGACCCTGTTCGCAGGTTGCTCAAAAGCGCTCAGATACAAGGCGCCCAAAATCCCGAGGAGTGAGACGTACAATCCAGTACGTCGCAACGACGGGGGGTGAGGGCAACGTAGTAGCTGGGCGGTTTTCAGCAACCTGCTAGAGCTTTTCCGCCATCATCTTGAGATCAAACCCTTCCTTGCGGACCCGGATGTCATAGTAGAAAAGGATCATCGCGATGGCTGCGTAAACCGTCGCAAGAGAGGCCGATGCACTGTTCAAAATGCCTTGGATCGTCGTGATCAGGATCCCCGCAGGAAACACTATTCCGAGCAAAACCCCCGGAAGTTGAAAGAGAAAGTGGATGCCGATCCCGATGATGATTCCCACCAGGATGATCAATGAGGCCTTTGTCTTGATGGACTTCCAGAAGCCGGGCTCCGTGCGTCCCTTCATAAGCTCTTTGCTGCGGCGCAGGGCCTTCATCCACCCGATTTCCTCCAGCACCACGACTTTGTCTGCCAGAATCCAGTTCAGAAACAGGGTTGTGAAAATCCATATGGCAAGGATGACAACAACCACTACAATGATCCCCGTAAAAAGTCCCCCAAGCCCCATCATGGCAAGACTCGGTACAGCCACGGCTGCGCCGATCGCAAACAACGCAGGGATACCAAAGACCAGGATGGACCAGAGGATCATAGTGCCGATCAGCCGGCCAAGACGGTTCCGCATGGCTCCGTAGGAGGCTTTGATCGAAGTGCTGTGTCCCAAGTACGTTTCCGAAACCGCGTGGATGAGCGCCCCCTGCGCCCAAAATTGCACCACCAGGAAGAGGATGAAAGCGAGGACCCCTGAAATCCCGAATCCTGCGAGCATCGACCCTGAAACATCCTGTCTAATGCCTCCTGAGACGAAAAACTGCAGGCCGAGGTTCACCACAAAGAAGACCGCCTGGGGAATAAAGATAATGATGAAGAAGAGCCAGAAGTAATGGCGAAGGAGCCTGAAGGATCGGTCTAAGATTTCGCCGACACCCATGGGTTTCACCTGGATCCCTGTGTGAACCCGGGGCTTTGCGCGTCTCTCCACTCCGGCAGGAGCGCTTTCGCCCGCTTGGGGCATTTGCTTGGCAGGCGCGATTTCCGGCCTCGGCCTTTCCTTGGGTGGGGCGATGATGGCTGAAGCAGAATAAGTGATCTTCAGAATCGCTCCTTGTGCTTCGAGGAACAGCTTGATCTGCCTTGCCTTATCCTCCGTCACAGAGCGGGACAGTACAAGGGGCAGCCGCTCAAGGGCTTTCCCTATTTCCTCCGCGGTTTTTCCTTTGAAAAGCCTCTGAAGGGCTTGAACCAAGGTTTCTCTGGAGGCTCCCGGCTTGAGGCCGACAAGCCGTACGATGAACTTCTTTTCGGTACCCAGAGGGGTATCATTCTCCATAGCTCACCTCGCGCCAGATCTTCCTTAGGTCATCAGATGGCTCTTCGCCTTTTTTCATATAAAGCAATAATCTCTTCAATAAAAGATTCATATGAAATGTTTATCCTGGTGGACTTGGACATCTTTTTGAACACTTGGTGAGACAGGAGCCGGGCAAGCTCATGCCTGTGACCCTGCTCCATTTGATCCCTTCTTTCAAGGAAAGAACGGAGGACCTGATACTGGGCCGGTTTTAATCGGGAAACATACCATTCAATTTCAGGATGCGTCAATACTCGAGGCGCAAGAAACTGTTTTCTGTCCCCGGGAACGCTTTGCTTACGTTCCACGATGACCACGGTTCCCGCTGCGTAATCTCCGATTCTCTGGTTGTTGTGGCTGAGAAAAACAACAACAATTCCAACTGGGTAGAAGCCCGCAAGAAGATCAACCGCTCTCAGGATATTGCGGATGGAGGATTCGACCCAACCGATGGGTTGTCCGTTCATCCGGATCACGCGCAGTCCCTGCCGCCTTTTCCCGGGAGTCTGCCCACTCCACAGGGCCTCAAAAAAGAGAAAGTAGCCCAGGTCCACGAGACTGTAAGCCAGAACAGCCAGAGCAATGAGCCAGGTCTTTGACAGATCTGCGACCCATCCGGAAAGGTTCAGAGCAGGCAGAAACCTTAGGGATAAGGCTACGATCACAACAATGGCGAAGACAAAAAACCACCGGATAACCGTGTCCACCAGGAATGCGGCAGTCCGCGACCCAAGACCGGCAAGGACATACTCAAATCCCACCTGTTCAGGGGTTTGAATCGTTAATCTGTCTTTTGTTGTCTCCACGATTCTGCTATTTTATCACAAAAAGGTCAGATCCGTTATGGCTGAGTCGATCCATAGATTCATCGAGTCCCGAAGGCCCCGCTGGGAAAGATTGGAGACCACCATTCAGTCCCTCGAGCGAGGACGCCTGAGTGCTTCGGAGCTCATGGGCCTCACGGGTCTTTACCGGGAAGCCACTGCGGATCTTGCCCGTCTTCAGACCTTCCGGAACCAGGAAGGGCTGGAGGATGACCTCGAGACCTACCTCAACCACCTGGTGGCCCGCGCTTACAGCCAAATCTATCGCAGTTCCCCCCCCAGAATGGCCTCGCTTTGGCGATTTTTTCGAACCGGTTTCCCGACCACTTTTCGCGAAACCTTACCGTGGACCCTGCTGGCCCTGAGTGTCTTCGCTCTTGGCCTGACCTATGGTTTCGTCACAGCGATATCAGACAGCAGCTTTGTGGCCCTCATCGTGCCCCCTCAGCTGATTCAGAAGGTGGAAGAGGGTAAGGTATGGTTCGACTCCATTCTCGCTGTGAAGCCCCTGGCCTCGAGCTTGATCATGACCAACAACATCACCGTCAGTTTCCTCGCCTTTGCCCTGGGAATGACTTTTGGCCTCGGGACCCTCTATTTGATGGTTTTCAACGGTCTCATGGTCGGGACTCTTGCTGGTCTCTGCTATACCAACGGCCTGAGCGTCCCCTTCTGGTCCTTTGTGCTACCCCACGGGGTCATTGAGTTGACGGCCATTTTCATTGCAGGCGGAGCAGGATTCCTGCTGGGCGGGGCCCTCCTTTTCCCGGGCGATCTTCCTAGAAAGGAGGCTTTGCTCAAGAGGGCGAGGCAGGCGGGTCGCCTGATCCTGGGGTGTGTTCCCCTGCTCGTTATCGCAGGCATTGTGGAAGCCTTCTTCTCCCCCGTCCCTGTCCACGCCGGCTTCAAGTTCGGCATGGCCGGCCTCCTGCTCGCTCTTCTGCTGTGTTATCTGCTGTTGCCCAGAACTACAGCAGACCTCTTCGCTTCACGTCCAAGTAGTGCTCCAGTACGTTTGAAGAAAGCAGCCTGGGAGGAAGGTCCACGGCGATAGCCCCCTTCTGATGGAGTTTTCCTATGGCTCTTCGTCTTTGTCTCATGGTTTCCTGGAGCACAGACCTCTCGTACACGTCCATGGCGCTTGTGGGTGGCCGACTCATGAGATCGTCCCATTCCGAATCCCGAATCGCCATGCACAGGGGAAGATGCCGGGGCCGCAGCAGGGCAACGGCCTCCAAGAGATTGTCGGAAGCGAGTTCGTCCATCAGGTCTGTGAAAAGCACCACCAGGCTTCTTCTGCGAACCTGCGACCGGAACCACAGAAAGGCCTCCTCATAACGTGGCTCCACCATGGCCGTGCGAAGGGAGACCGTTCCCTCAAGGATGACCTGAAGTTGTCCGTGAGTTTTCTTGGGCGGGATGAAGAGAAGGATCTGGTCGGAAAAGGCAAGGAACCCCACCTGATCCCCCCCTGCCAGCGCCGCGTGAGCCAGGTGTGCCGTCGCCTCCAGCGCATGATCCAGTTTCTTTTTCCCTTCGGAGACCGCGCCCATCAGCCGCCCCGCATCAACAGCGATCATCACGATCTGGTTCTTTTCGGGCTGGTACTCCTGGACAATGGGTCGATCCAGTCTTGCAGAAGCTTTCCAGTGTATGTGACGGGGATCATCGCCTTCCATGTATTCACGGAGGCTTTCAAACTCTCGGCCTCTCTCCCGCCACTTGATCTGCCTGAGGCCCCAGTGTCTTGCTCTGCGGCGGTAGGCGATGAGGTCCGGATAGCGCAGGGTCTGAAGGCATGGCAGAACCCGGATTTCTTCGGAGGCCGGCACACGGGTGGGTCTCTGAACAAGCCGGAGCAGGCCTTCGACTCTCAGATCAAGATCCCCGAATCTGTACACCCCTCTTTCCGGCGGTGTGACGGGATATCGAAGAACCTCTTCGGATCTCGCCGGGACCCTGCTCTTGAGAACAGGAGCACCTTCCCAGCCTAAGGGTGCCTGATCGCGGACTTTCACGTTCTTCGGAAGGTCTGCCCAATTGCTCAGCACGATTTCAATTTCTTGACAGACTCCTTGAAGAAGATGGCGGGGAGGTCGCCTTTGCGCCTGGATCTCCTTTCCTCTGAAAGACAACCCGAAGTCCAGACAGCACAGAAAAAGTACCCCGAGATCCCAGAAGATCATTCCTTTCCAGTGCCACAGAAACGCGACAACAAGTCCTGCCGCTACGAGCCACAACGCGCCCGCAGCCGGCAACGGTGTTTTTTCAACAAGATGTCGAAGTCGACTGCTCATCATCTCCCTAGCGGGGCACGGGGATGCCCTCCAGGATTCTCGCGATCACGTGATCCGGCGTCAGGCCTTCGAGTTCCGCCTCCGGCCTAAGGATGACGCGATGCCGGAGGACGGGCAACGCCAATCTCTTGACATCGTCCGGCGTGATGTAGCTGCGTCCTTCCATAGCCGCCAGACACTGACTGGATCTCAGAAGCGCAATCCCCCCTCGAGGACTTGCCCCAAGATACAGGTAGGGGGAGTGTCTGCTCTGCTCCAGAATGTTCTGGACGTAGCCGATGATCCCTTCCTCCACCGTGACCTCTGTGACCTGCTTTCGCAATCTCGAAATCCATTCGCCCTCGGGCAGCCTCTTGAGCCCTGCTTTATCAAGATCATGAGGGTCTCCCGACCTGCCGTATCGGCTCAGAATTTCGCGCTCCTCCTGCGGCGCAGGGTACTCGAGGCGGATCTTCATGAGGAACCGATCCAGCTGTGCCTCGGGAAGAGGATAGGTCCCTTCCTGTTCGATAGGGTTCTGGGTCGCCATGACAAAGAAGTTTTCAGAGAGAGGCACGGTTTTCCCGTCTATGCTGACCTGTCTCTCCTCCATGGCTTCGAGAAGAGCGGCCTGCGTCTTTGGGGGGGTGCGGTTGATCTCGTCGGCAAGGAGAATCTCGGTGAAGAGAGGACCTTTGCGGAACCGGAACGATCGGTTCTGAAGGTCATAGACCTGTGTTCCCAGGACATCGGCAGGCATCATGTCCGGAGTGAACTGAATTCTTGCGAACTCCGCTCTCAGGATAAAAGCCAGAGTCTTCGCCAGCAATGTCTTGCCAAGTCCCGGCACCCCTTCCAGCAGCACGTGCCCCCTGGACAAGAGGCTCACCAGAAGAAGGGTGACCGCCTCTTTCTGACCCACAATCACCTTGGAGATCTCTGAAGAGATCTGATCCGAAAGCCTTTTCAGTGTGTCATCCATGTCGTGCCCTCCATCAGGCTGATGAAAACCATCCATCTGCTGCGTTACCCTCATTCCTCGCCGCTGCGGCGTACTAGGATGTACGCCTCACTCTTCGGATTTTCGGGATGCCTTGCATCTGAACGGTTTTGATCAGCCTGGCAAATGTTTTTTTCAGGACTTCCAGCCCGCAAATGGCATCTACGCTGCGCCCTTTCCTCCCGGTGCTTGCTTCCTTGCTCTTGCCAAGGTCTTATAGAGCTTTCTCACGGCGTTCAAGAGATCCCTGTCCGTCATTGTTTCCAATGACAGGCGCCTTTTGGCTTCCGATAGGTCCTTTTGAAAAGCAGGATCCTTGTCAAGAAGGAGACGCCTCGTTTCTTCATCAAACCAGCGCAAAACACTCTCAAGGGCGAGCCGCCTTGCCTTGACGCGATGGAACAGTTGAGCCATGGCCCGGACATACTCCATGGAAGAACGCTCCGTCTCCCTCTGCATGGGCCTGGCCGGCCCGAAACGGCGGCCCGCAACAGCCCAGAGCAGAAGGACCAGAAACATGACCTGCCCCAGGGGGACAAAAGCCTCTGATTGAAAGACATAGGCGGCCACGGAGGTGACGCGGCCGTACCCATGGTGATATTCATCGATGAGAAGCAGCCCCTCATCCAGATGGGTCAGAAGAATGTCGAGAGCCAGGCGTGCATGATCTCCCTCCCTGAGTTTGAGGTTGGAGAAGAGGGAGGGATCAGAGACCATGATGACCCGGCCTTTCCCTTCTTCCACGACTATGATCAGGTTTCCGAAGGCATCTCTCGCATGAACGATCGCTTCCGGTCTCTGGGAATCCACGCCTGGATGGGTTTTACTCACGATCGTTCTTTGACCTCTTATGTAAGGTCCCGGTTGAAAAGACAGTCCCTCCTCCTCTTTCTTCTTATCACGGACTCTCATTTGCGCCTCAAAGCCAAATTGCTTTTCAAGCGCATTCCGCGGCCATGCTACGAGGATCAGAGTTCCCCCGTCCCGGACCCAGCTCTCGAGAGCCTTGACCTCGCCCGGCCCAGGGCCAAGCCTTGGTGACATCACTACGAGCACACCGGCTTCCCGCGTCAACTCCGTGAATGGGTTTTCCCACCTTTTCACTGGCACTCCCATTTCTCGAAGCCAAAGGTATAAGGCCTTGTACCCTGCTGAAGCCGCATTGTAGGTCGAGGGTGGACCGGGTTGCCTCCTGATCTTTTGGTAGGAGTCGATCCCCACGATCACGACGAACACCATTATCAGCAGGACCGCAAAGAGCCTCACTCTAATGGAAGGATGGGTTTTCTCTGCCATTATCCCGCCTCTATCAGCCGCAGCCACTCCGCGCATTGCAGGAGGGCTTCTCTACCGGGACTTTCATGACCGTACCATGCGTTCTCGTACACCTGAATCATTTTCCCCAGGGCTTCTCGTCTTTCACTGCTCCCTTCAACCTTGCTCAGGTGTTCCCGGTTGGTCGCCTCGCGCCGGTAGACCCACCAGCCCCGTTCGTGGCCTTGCATCAGGACGGAGATGAAGAAAAGCCGGATCGCTTCGCGATACGCTCCTCTCTCCCCTTTATGGCGTGACTCTTCGCGCAAGGCTTGCCAGTCCATCCCCGCGGCTTTCCTATCCGGGTCAGACTTGATCTTGAGATCTCGAAAACGCCAACCCAAAGGGCCCAGGGTGCGAAGAATCCACAACACCAGGAGGAAAACGCCGCCGAGGATCACTCCATAGAAGACGTATTGCATCCACCGCCCGGAGATGTCGACTCCCTCGAAGTGACTGTCCAGCCACCCCAACACTTTCCGCAGGACTTCCATGAGGAAAACCATCCATGCGGGGTCTTTCGCCTCTTCCAGGCCCTGAAACTCCCTCGCACTGAACACCTTCTCCAGGCTAGCCCGGCTCTCAGCCCAGAGGTCCTCGCTGAGAGGAATGGGTTTGTCAACGAATGAGATCTGGTTGTGTAGAGCTTTGAGGTGGGCAAGAAGAGCCTCGCGCCCCTGATCGGTTTCCTGGCCTTCTTTGACCAAGCGAAGGAGCGACCCGTTGTCGACCGGCACGGCTTCTCCACTCTTGGTGCTCACATCGACATGGGGTGGGAAATGTTCTTCGAGAAAAGCAGTCTCTTCGGATTTCAGCGCACCCTTCTCTGACCCAACACGTGAGAGGCCTTCCTGGATGGAAGAGCGGTAATCCTCCAATGAGAGCGGGCTCCCCCATGAGCAATCGCAAAAAAAGGAGAGCAGGAGCAGAAAGAGGGTACACACTCTGAGCAAAGCATGGCAGCTCATCATCCTTTCTCCTTTTTCTCCACCTGAGCGCGCCAATTCTCAATTTTTTTGCGTACGAATCAGGGCCGGCGCCAGTTCGTCATGCTCCTGCTGAAGCTGAAGCAGAACAATGGCCAGGATGACCATGGAACCCCCGATGACCTGAAGAAGCAGAAGTCGCTCCCCCAGAAGAATGAACGCGAGGAACCCGGCAAAGATGGGCTCCAGGGTCGCCGTGATGCTCGCCCGGGTGGACCGGATATGGTTGATCCCGGCAAAAAAAAGCCCAAACGGAAGAATGGTCCCAACGATGGAGATGTAGATAATCCACCCCCATTGGGACAGGCTGTATCCTGCGTCAATATAAACGAAAGGCGAATAAAACACATGCCACGTGAGCGCTGAAAAAGCCA
>Ga0210105_1000021_pt1 | contig 21089 bp, 20 predicted proteins | sample RushSE_TuleC_D2_FD_185569 | JGI IMG/M metagenome (GOLD analysis project Ga0210105, IMG submission 185569) | Wetland microbial communities from San Francisco Bay, California, USA, that impact long-term carbon sequestration - RushSE_TuleC_D2 (SPAdes) | ecosystem: Environmental > Aquatic > Marine >... | reverse complement strand
CATTGTTTGGATATTCGAATTTCGGTCATTGGGATTTGCCTGCCCTGTTAAATAAATCGAAGATTTAATGCGAAGCATTATTTAACAGGTTAAAATATTTGGAATTTGATGTTTGATGGTTTCGTAAAAAGTTGGTATTGCTCGCTCCGTGACCATTTGGGGGCGTTTCCATCGGTTCCGCTAAATTTCAAGAACTTGGTGCAAGCGCCTCAAACAGCTTGAAATTTTTAACGCTTTACCGCTTGAAACGCTGATTCCCCAAATGCTCGAATGTCGCTCACAAAAGACTTTTTACGAGTTTGTCATGTTTGGAATTTCAGTAAGTCGATGAACATAAAGTAACGCGAATCCCCTCTGGAGATAACCAAACGCTGACCCTTCCCCGGAATACGGGATCTATGATGGGCCAGGATTCTTTACCGGGGAAACAATTCTTCTTTTTTGTCGGGGAGGTAATTCGGTGTTCTGATTTGTTGCATCAGAGACGAAAGATGCAACAGTTCATCTTGAAGCGCTTTGAGCTTGGCTTCAATCATTACTGCTAAAACCGCCATTCGGTTTTCGGAATTTCCGGCATTGTCGAGGCATCTGTCGATTTCTCTTTGGAATTCTATGAGTTTAATTACACAATGTGAAGTTATTTACACGATCCAAAGACACGCATATATTTGAAACATCTTTTAATAGAAGAAAATTGTTATGCAAAAAATACGGCCTTAAATTTCAGTGCCCCTTTTTAGCCCTTTCAAAATCTCTTTGCTCGTCACGCCGCCGGATGGTCTCGCGCTTATCATACTTTCGTTTACCCCTGGCAAGGGCCAATGTTAATTTGGCCTTCCCGTTTTGGAAATAAATTTTTAAGGGGATTAGGGAAAACCCCTTTTCATTGACCTTGCCGTAGAGTTTCTTGATTTCGTATTTGTGTAAAAGAAGTTTTCTTTTTCTTAACGGATCATGATTGTCATAATGGGCAAAGGGATAGGCTCCGATGTGAATCTGGTGAGCAAACACTTCGCCTTTATGGATCCGGGCATATGAATCTTTCAAATTGACACGGCCAAGTCGAAGAGATTTAACTTCTGTTCCCAGAAGAACCATACCTGTTTCATATGTCTCTTCGATGAAATAGTTATGTCTGGCTTTTCGGTTTTCAGCAATTATTTTTATGTGGTCGGTGTTCAAATGCTTTTTTCTCCTCAATATTAAGTATTCAAGCCGGTACGTTCACTTGATCTTAATCCGGATAATCCGGAGAAAAAACTTTTAATATTGCTTGAAAATTATTATTATCTTACGAATTGTTCGCGGGTGAGAACGGTTCGGAATATCCAATTTCAAACACAATGCTGCGATAAGTACTCAACAGCAGTTCCATGATCCCTGATTCGGATTTCTCTTTTAGAACATCTTTAATAAACGATTCGGCGTCTTTAGCATTCAGCGATCGTATTATTTTTTTAATTGCCGGTATTGATTGAGGATTCATGCTTAGTTTGTTTATCCCCAAGCCCAAAAGGATCGGAATGTTTACAGGATCACCTGCCATTTCACCGCACATGCAGACCTCCACACCGCTGTTTTTTCCGATATCGGCGACATGTTTGATCATTCGGATAATAGCCGGATTAAGCGGTTGATAGAGATGGGCCACCTGTCTGTTGACCCTGTCAACGGCCAGAGAATATTGAATAAGATCGTTGGTTCCGATACTGAAAAAATCAACATCCTTTGCCATCACATCTGCCATGATTACAGCCGAAGGCACTTCTATCATTATCCCAACCTGGACATGATCATTAAAAGCGATACCTTCTTTATATAGAGAATCGGCCGCAGTGTTTAAAATCTTTTTTGCCGCAAGGATTTCTTCGTGACAGGATATCATGGGCAGCAGAATTCTGACTGGGCCGAATGCGGAGGCCCTTAATATGGCTTTGAGCTGGGTCTTGAAAATCTCCGGTTGTTTTAGGCAGTACCGTATCCCCCGAAGTCCTAAATCCGGATTCTTTTCATCCGAATTTGAAGCATAAGGAACCGCTTTATCACCGCTGATATCTAAAGTACGGATGGTTACGGTTCCAGGTGCCATTACTTCGACGACATCCTTATAATTTTCGAAAAGGTCATGCTCATCCGGAAAATCGAGTCGGCTTAAGTATTGAAATTCCGTTCGGTAAAGCCCGATCCCATCGCCGCCATAGTTTATTACGGAAGCAACTTCCTCCGGAAGTTCGATATTGCCCAGAACTTCCAGTTTAACACCGTCGGTTGTTTCAGCCGGCAGATGGCTGCTTCGAGTAATTACGGCTTTATAATTTTCGTAACTGGATTTTCGTTCTTCAAACTCAATAAGGGTTGTATCATCGGGATGAACGATAACGATACCCGAAGTTCCATCGACAATGATAATATCATCGTTTTTTATGAGATGCGTCGCATTTTCAAGGCCCAAAACAGCCGGGATTTCGAGGGTTCGGGCTATGATTCCTGTGTGTGATGTTTTTCCGCCGAGATCGGTGATAAGCCCTTTTATTTTTTCCAGCTGTATCTGGCTCGTTTCTGCAGGAGAAAGGTCTACAGCAACAAGTATGACACGTTTTTCAATAGCAGAAATATCGAGCGGTTTCGCCCCAACCAGGTTTTGCATGATGCTTTGGGATACATGAACAATATCGGCCACTCTGCCCTTCAAATACGGATCCGTCATGTTCCGAAACATACGTTTTACATTCGATACGACTTCTTTGAGTGCCCATTCGGCGTTTACCCGTTCTTTTTCAATGGTTTCAATTGTTTTACCATAGAGCATCTTGTCTTTATACAGAACCTTGTGGGTTTCAAGGATGTGGATATGCTGTCGCAATTCTTCGGGCGTTGATTCAATGATTTCTTGAAGCTTGTCTTTAGCACGCTTCACGGCAGACTGGAATCGTTTGATCTCATTTTGTAAATTGTCTTTACTAATGAAGTACTTATCAACAACATCAACACCCTCCTTTCCGACCAGGTATGCCTTGCCAATGCAGATACCCGGAGAGACATTGATGCCGTGCAGGTACATTTCATTTTTGTCAGTGCTTAACATGTCCGGTTATTCTCCGAAACCGCTTTCAATCATCTGGGCCAGCTTGTTTAAAATTCCAAGATCAGATTGATCATCAATGGTTAACGTAATCTTTGTTCCTTTTGGGCAGACCAGCGTAAGAATATCGATAATGCTGGAAGCATCCGCTTTTTCTCCGTCTTTGATAATCCACACATTTGATTTTACGTTTTGAACCAGCTTTGCTATTTTAGCTGCAGATCTGGCATGAAGACCAAGGTCGTTTACGATGGTCACATGCCTCGAAAGTTCATTTGACGAGTTATTCATCTACCTGCCTGATGAACCGAAAAAATGGTGTAAGTGAGCCCAATCCTGTCCCGGTAAGCATGAGTATACGGTTTTGCCATGGATGTGCGCTTTGATTTACCTGTAAAATGATTCAGCGTACGAAGAAGCAAGGTCCGGGCTAGGGTTAAGGAGTTGCTTTTTCAATCGTTTTAGGTAAAAACTAAAATAATTCAAAGATGTTAGTCATTTTAGCGACGTCACGCTTTTATTGTATAGGAGTATTTTGTCACAAAATGTACAATTTTTGTGAACAGAGAATTCATTTTTTAAAAAATCACGTTAATATGAATAAAAATTTTTAGCAACCCCCATGATATTTGTCAATCTGTAATCATTGACAAAGTGCTAAATAGCTGTTAGGGCTTATTTTAATGATGACCTACAATAGCTTGAAATTTCATGGAATACTTCTTATGCTCTTTGAGAGCTAATTTTCTTGAGGAGGTGACCCATGGCGGATAAGATATTGATTTTTGGTAAGGAAACCTGACCCTATACCCTTCAGGCTCGTGAAGCTTATGCCAAAAAAAGTATGGAAGTAAAATACGTTAATGTTAAGGCGGATGCCGAGAATATGAAGGCCATGCTGGAATACTCCGATGGTATACGAAAGATTCCGGTTATTGTTGAGCAGAATAATGTTGTCATCGGGTTTAACGGCGGAACGTGACGGGTCTGAATTTGTCGGCTGTATGTCGCACCACATTTTGAAATTTGTTACCCTTATTTTGGATGCCCGAATAGCACTGGTTGAGGGGCATGATTTCGTTTTAATTATTGAAATGGGTGATTAAAAATGGAAAAACAGTTTCTTGTTGATGATTTAAATCTATATGAGTCATGGCGGCTCTTCAAGATTATGGGAGAGTTTGTGGAAGGCATCGATGCGCTTCATGAAATATCACCTGCGGTGAGTTTTTTCGGTTCGGCAAGAATTAAACCCTCGGATTCGATTTATAAAAAAGCTGAAAAACTGGCCCAGCTTTTTGTGAAGAACAAATTTGCAGTCATCACAGGTGGCGGCGGCGGCATTATGGAAGCGGCCAACAAAGGTGCAGCAGAAGCCGGCGGCACTTCCATCGGGTTAAATATTATTCTTCCGCATGAGCAGAAGCCGAATCGTTTTTCCAATGTTAAAATCGACTTCAAATACTTTTTTATTCGAAAGGTTATGTTTATCAAATATGCGATGGCCTACATTATTTTCCCCGGCGGTTTCGGCACCCTGGATGAACTGTTTGAGGCGGTCACCCTGGTTCAGACTCGTCGCATAAAGCCTTTCCCATTAATTTTGGTGGAATCAGACTACTGGGCAGGGCTGATTGATTGGATCAAAGAAAAATTGCTCGCCGAAAAACGGATATCTCCGGATGATCTTGAAATTCTGCAGGTTATGGATGAGCCCGAAGAAATTGTCAGGGCCGTACAAAAAGTAATTATATTGTAGGGGTATTTTCAGGTCGCTAAAGTGCCACGATGTATCAATATCAATTTCTTTTTCCCAAATGCGGATAAACCGTACCAGTATAATTTATACTTGATTAATAAGCATATTTGGACTTGATTAATGAAATTAATGAGGTATGATCACTTTCAATAAAATGAATGCCAGTCATAAAAGAGATTTTCGAATCTCTTTTTTAAGTTAACATCATTTTGAAATTCAGATATTAAAAAACCTGAAATGAAAAACCAAAGGGTAAAAAGGTAAAGACTGTTGACGGTATCAAAAGAACTTCAAGAACAGGACATCCTGCTTGAACTCGATGATGTCCATATGTTTTTCGGAAAAGTATGCGCGCTGGCCGGTGTAAGTTTGAAAGTTAGAAAAGGCGAGATCCATTCGGTAATCGGTCCCAACGGTGCCGGCAAGACGGCCATGATGAACATTATTAACGGACTTTATTCCCCACAAAAGGGGAATATTTTTTATAAACAAAAAAAGATCAACGCGCTCAAGCCGTTTCAAAGGGCCCAGCTCGGCATTTCCAGAACATTCCAAAAAGTCGAGGTCTTCGGTGGGATGACGGTATTGGACAACATCCGTCTGGGCCGTCATATCCATATGAAATCGGGTGTTACGAGCGGTTCGATTTATATGGGCAAAACCGCCCGTGAGGAAATCGAGCACAGGCGTTTTATTGAAGAACAAATCATCGATCTTTTGGAAATTGAACACATCCGCCACAGGCCCGTGGGCATGTTGCCATACGGTCTGCAAAAGCGGGTGGAACTCGGCAGAGCACTGGCCTTGGAACCTGAGCTGTTAATCCTGGACGAACCGCTGGCCGGGCTTAATCTTGAAGAAGTCGAAGACATGGCGCGGTTTGTTTTGGATGTTAATGAAGACGAGCGATGGAGAGTCACCTGTATTCTGGTGGAACATGACATGGGTGTTGTTATGGATCTATCCGATCGTGTTTTTGTGCTCAATTTCGGCAACATGATCATTGACGGGTCTCCAGATGAAGTCCAGAATCATCCTGAAGTGATTAAGGCATACCTGGGTGAAGAGGATTTGTATGCAACACGAAGATAAAACGGTACAAAAGAAAAACCTTTACGGCATTGAAATTACAAAAGATCTGACAATTCCAAAGCTTTTTTATGAAAAAGCGGAAAAATACGGCGAAGGCCGAATTGCCATGCGGGAGAAGGAGTTCGGCATCTGGCGTCCCATTACCTGGAAGGATTATTTTGAAAATGTCAAATACATAACACTGGGACTTATTCGTCTGGGCCTTGAAGAAGGGGATAAGGTTGCCATGATCGGCGACAATCGTCCTGAAGGCCTGTGGGCGGAAATGGCGACGTTATGCGCAAGGGGTGTGGGAGTTTGGCTGTTCCGGGACTGTCTGATTGATGAGGTCAAGTATATCATCGATCACTCGGATACTAAATTTTTATTTGGAGAAGGGCAGGAGGAAGTCGACAAAGCCCTGTCTATCTTTGATCAATGCCCCAAACTGGAAAAGATCATCTGGGACGATCCAAAGGGGATGCGAAATTATGATCAAGACTGCCTGATAAGCCTCAAGGAGGTTCAGGAGCTGGGCCGGGAACTTGAGCGACAACAGTCGACGCTGTTCGAGGAGACGATCGAAAAGGGCCACGGAGATGAAGTGGCCCTGCTGTTCTATACGTCCGGAACAACCTCGCTTCCCAAGGGAGCGCTGCTGTCCCACAATAACATGTTGACCATGGGGCAACATCTTATGACCGTGGATCCTTGCCAACCAACGGATGATTATGCCTCTTACTTGCCCTTTGCATGGATCGGAGAGCAGATGATGTCGATATCCTGTGGTCTCCAGGTGGGATACACCATCAACTTCCCGGAGGAACCCGATACCGCACAGGAAAATATCAGAGAGATCGGTCCCCATGTGATGTTTGCTCCGCCGCGAATGTACGAACAGATGACCCGAACGGTCCAGGTTAAGTACCTCGATGCCCCGTGGATTAAACGGAAGTGCTTCGAGCTTTCCACCAAAATCGGTTATCATGTTGCAGACTTTAAGTTTCAAAAAAAATCGGTGCCCTGGTACTTGACGTTTTTCAACTGGCTGGCAAATATTGCGGTCCAAAAGAAAATTAAAGACCATCTTGGGCTTTCTCGGGTACGGAATGCATATACCGGAGGGGCGGCCATGGGGCCGGACCACTTCCGTTTTTTTCATGCACTGGGGGTAAACCTCAAGCAGATTTACGGCCAGACTGAGGTCGCCGGCATTTCAGTGGTCCATCGCAGCGGAGATATAAAATTCGATACAGTGGGGCATCCGATTCCGGAAACTGAGATAAAAATTACCGAAGATGGAGAAATCCTCACCAGAAGCCCTTCGGTATTTTTGGGATACTATAAAAATCCTGAAGCAACCGAAGAAACCTTAAAAGACGGCTGGCTTCATTCAGGAGACAAGGGATTTATCGATGATGACGGCCACCTGGTGGTTTTTGATCGAACCAAAGATGTTTTTACCCTCAGGGACGGGAAACCTTTTTCTCCACAGTACCTTGAAACCCGTCTGAAATTCAGCCCCTATGTAAGGGATTCCTGGGTGATCGGAGACCAGCGGGACTATATTACGGCCGTTATTTGCATTGATTACGCCGTTACAGGGAAATGGGCGGATGAAAAAAAGATCAATTATACGAGCTATCAGGAACTTTCCCAGATGCCTGAAGTCTATGATCTGGTGGAAAAGCAAATCATAAAGGCCAACAAAGATCTTCCTGAATCCGCTCGAGTGGAAAAGTTCGTCAACCTGTATAAGGAATTCGATGCCGATGATGATGAACTGACAAGAACGCGAAAACTGCGGCGGGCGTTTGTCGAGAAACGCTACCAGGACATCATTGAAGCCCTCTATACGAACAACGATAATGTGCACATTGATACAACCATCAAATATGAGGACGGAAGAGAGGCCCATATAAATACCGACCTTCATATCAGAAGATTGAAGATTGAAGATTAAAGATTGTGGATTGTATTTGTGATGACAAAAGAGGAATTGATAAAAAGAACGAAAGAATTTGCACATCGTTGCATAAAATTGGCAATGTCTCTTCCTGGAACGGATCTTGGAAAGCATATCCGCAGGCAGTTAATCAGGTGCAGCACATCGGTTGCCGCTAATTATCGGGCGACTTGTCTGGCGCAATCAAAGGCAAGCTTTATATCAAAATTAAGTATCGTTTTGGAAGAAGCAGATGAATCATATTTCTGGTTAGAATTTATTATTGATGAGGGTCTGTTGAAGAGAAGGCTTGTCGATTCATTGTTGATGGAAGCTGAAGAACTGAAAGCTATCTTTATTTCAAGTCTGAAAACCGCAAGATCCAGGAATAACAGATAATGTTGAAATATTGAAGAGAGCGTGCGTCGAATTTAATCTTCAATCTTCAATCGACAAATTACAATGGAGTGGCACATGGAACTGTTTTTGATGACCATTACGACGGGCATTATGGTGGGCGGCATTTACGCCCTTGTGGCCCTTGGGTGGGTCTTGATTTATAAGTGTTCGGGGGTGCTGAACCTGGCCATGGGAGAAATGACTCTGATGGGAGCATATGTTTCCTTGAGTTTTTATGCCATGGGCATTCCCTTTTTGCTGGCGCTTCTGTTTTCGCTGGTTATCGGTTTGATATTAGGGATTCTCACCGAAAGAATTTTTCTTGACAAGCTAATCGGTGAACCGGTTTTGACGGTGATTATGGTCACCGTCGGGCTTTCATTTTTCTTTAAAGGAACCGTGGAGCTCGTATGGGGTACCGATACCCGCGTATTTTCCCCGCCGGTTTTTTCCATTGAGCCCATTCACATCGGCAATATCGTTATCGGGCAGGTTTATCTCTGGAGCTTTGTGGCCGCCATGATTCTACTTGTCATTTTTGTTTGTTTCTTTAAGTACACCCGTTGGGGACTGGCCATGCAGGCCACCGCCGACGATGAGATGGCCGCTCTTTCACTGGGTGTGAGCGCAAGGTTCGTCTATGCCGCAGCCTGGGCCATCGCTTTTATGGCGGCCGGTGTCGGCGGAACGCTTTTGGGCAATATCAACGGGCTGAACATATCCGTTGGGTACCTCGGCCTTCTGGTTTTGCCGGCCGTCGTGTTGGGAGGTCTCAACTCGGTACCCGGTGCGATCGTGGGCGGCATTACCATCGGTATACTACAGAACCTTTGCGGGGCGTATCTGGACAGATACTTTCCGGGGGGCGTCAAAGAGGTCGCGCCTTTTGTTTTTATGGCGATTTTTTTGCTCTTTAAGCCTCATGGATTGTGGGGATGGGAACGGATTGAACGCGTTTGAAACAATTGTAGATTGTAAATTGTAGAATGTAGATTGAACATTGATGATCTATGATTTTAATTTTTTAATATTCCACCCAATTTTCAATTTTCAATCTTCATTTTTAAATTAAAAAAACGGAGTTTTGCTAAATGTCAACAACCTGGCTACCCTGCGGCGTTTACCATCAGGATTATAAACAGGATCATGGGTGGTGGCAGACCAAGTTTATCAAGACAAAGATGATCCTGCTTTTTGCCGTCCTGTTCATCGTCATTCCGCTGTTTGCAGATTCCTATTGGCTTAGCGTATGTAACCAGATCGGCTATACGGTGCTCGGCGCATTGGGCGTGCAACTTTTAATCGGTTTTTGCGGCCAGGTAACCCTGGGCCATGCCGCATTTATTGCCGTGGGTGCTTACACCAGCACCCTCCTCATCCTCGAATTTCCCTGGCCCAAATTCATGTTGGATTTCGGTATCGCTTATCCTGTAAGCATCCTGATTGCAGCATTTACAGCCGGTATATGGAGTGTTTTGTTCGGGCTCCCGTCTGCCAGGGTCAAAGGCTTCTATCTCATTTTGACCACCATGGCCGCTCAGTTTATTACCGTAGATTTCATTATTACAGGGTATGTAAGTCAGATCGGCGGGCGAGGGCAGGCGTTTTCTTTGCCTCCCGGGACCATAAAAGTCGGGCCGTGGGTTATTGACAGTGATGTCAAGGTCTATTTTATGATGCTGATTCTGGCGATTGCCTGTATTACTGTGGTGGTTAATCTGGTCAGGTCGCGAGTCGGAAGGGCCTGGATCGCCATCAGAGATAATGATATATCAGCGGAAGTCATGGGAATAAATGTGATAAAGTATAAACTTTCAGCCTTTTATGTGGCCGGATTTATCGGCGGAATCGCCGGAGCGTTCTGGATCAGCAATCTCGCGGCCATAAGCCCCGAACACTTTCCCTGGTTCTGGTCATTGTGGCTGGTGGGTGTGATCCTTATCGGCGGTGTCGGGTCTATCCACGGCACTGTTTTCGGATCCATTTTCATGGTGGTGGTGATGGAGCTGCTTCAACTTATGGTCATGCGGTTTGTGGATACCAGCTGGGGAGAGCGACTGTTAACAGACTTTCTGTTTCTCAAAGAGGCAGCATTCGGTCTGGCCATTTGCATGTTTATGATATTTGAACCCAAGGGTCTGGCCTATCGATGGTGGCAGACGAAAAATTATTTCAACCTGTGGCCGTTCTCGTATTAGAAACAGGGTTAACTGCTGAATGGTTAAATCTGGTTCGGGAGATGTTTTTGAATCCGGATTAAAGGGAGGTATCACTTTCGTATTTTTTATAGCAGTATTTGTAATTACCGGTTAACCAATAGTCGGATCAACGAATTCTTAACCATAAAAGGGGGTGATGTAAAACAAAAGCGAACTTGGACGGAACTCTATGGAATTTAGACTCTTTTGAAAAGGGGAAAAAAATTATGTTTGCGAAAAAAATGTGGTCAAAGCTTTTCGTGTTACTGTTGACTGTGGCCCTGGTTTTCGGATTTTCAGCCATGGCAGGGGCCGCAACAATAAATGTGGGCGCACTCAATGATATGACGGGCGCGACATCGGATGTCGGAAAGGACTATGCCCTGGGTATTGCTGAGGCGATTCATTATGTTAATGATAATGGCGGCGTCAACGGCAAGCAGATCAAATTGTATCAGTTCGATTACGGCTACCGTGTTCCCGAAGCGCTTACCAAGTACAAACTCTTCAAAAGGCTCAAATGCGTGGCGGTCTTGGGATGGGGAACCGGTGATACCGAGGCGCTGTCCCCCACAATCACCAAGGATAAGATGCCTTATGTGTCCGCCTCTTATTCAGCTCACCTGACGGATCCTAAAAAGACACCTTACAATCTTTTTTTTGCAACAGATTATTCGACGAACGCCAGGGCGGCAATTACAGCCTGGTTTGACAAAAAGTGGCCCAAACACAAAGATTACGGGAAAAGAAAACCTCGTTTGGTTTGTTCTTATATGTTCGCATCACCCTACTGCAGTGCACCCATAAAAGCCATAAAAGACCAGGCAGAGCTCCTTGGTTTTGAAATCGGTCCGGATCAGTCGGTTTCTTTGTTTGCCATTGATACCAAGAGCCAGATTCTGGCCATGAAAGATTTCAAACCGGATCTCGTCTGGCACGGCAACACCGTGATGTCGGTGGCAGCGACAGTTCGTGATGCCTACGCCTTAGGTCTTGGAGCGGATCACATTGTCAATAACTGGGGATTTGACGAGAATCTGCCGAAATTGGCAGGCAAGGCATCCGAAGGCGTTATAGGGGTGGCAGTTTGCGCATTTTTTGGTGAAGACGTGCCAATGATGGATAAAGTGGTCGAGTATGCCAAAAAATACAACCCGGGCATTCCTCTGGAGAAGCGTTCCGTCCATACGGTTCAGGGATGGGGTGCTGTCCTCATTTTGTGGGAAGCATTGGAGCGGGCGGATAAAGCCGGCGATTTAAGCGGTGAAAGCATCCTGAAAAACGGATTTGAAACCATGAAAAATTTTGACATCGGTCTGGGTGCGCCGCCTGTAAACTTCACGGCCACTGATCACCGTGTTGCCGGGATTGTGCCGATTTATGAGGTTAAAGACGGCAAATTTCAACTCGTTGAAAAGGTTGACCTGAAAAGCCGCTGGCCGGAAAAATGGGCCAACGAATGGCTCGGATGGTAGTTTGATTGCAGATTGCAGATTGAAGAATGAAGATTGATGATTCGAATCCTTAGTCCAATCTTCGATCGACAATCGACAATTTTCAATCCATAGGGAGTTTAAGGGTTTTGTCAAATCAAGAAATGATCTTAAAGATCAACAACATTGAAGTCAAGTATCACGAGGTGATTCTGGTGATAAAGGGGGTCTCCATTGAGCTTCCCAAAGGTGCCATTATTGCCCTTCTTGGGGCCAATGGCGCTGGCAAAAGCACGACCTTAAAGGCCATCTCCGGACTCTTACGGCATGAAGACGGCGAGGTCACCGACGGGTCGATTGAATTTGCGGGAGAGCGTATCGATAAAATGGGTGCCGAAAAGATCGCCAAAATGGGGATCGTCCAGGTCATTGAGGGAAGGCGGGTATTTGAGCACCTCACCGTGGAACAGAATCTGAAAGTGGGCGCCCATATGAGGCGATTTGGTCGATCCATAAAGGACGGACTTGAAATGGTGTATCATTATTTCCCGCGCTTAAAAGAAAAGCGGAATGAAACCGCAGGGTTTATCAGCGGTGGAGAGCAGCAGATGACGGTGGTGGGGCGTGCCTTGATGACCAGTCCGAAGCTGATCCTTTTAGACGAGCCTTCCATGGGCCTGGCGCCGCTTCTTATCCATGAAATCTTCAATATTATCACCAAGCTCAATCATGAGGAGAAGATATCGATTCTGCTGGTGGAACAGAATGCCAAACTTGCCCTTAATGTTGCTCCATATGCCTATGTGATGGAGAATGGTCGAATTGTCATGAACGACACAGCCGAAAAGCTCCGAGAGAATCCTGATATCAAGGATTTCTATCTTGGCCTGACCGACGTTGGGGGCCGTAAGAGTTTTCGGGATGTAAAACACTATAAACGAAGAAAACGATGGCTTACCTAACCCTTTACATCGAATAAGGGAGGAATAAAATGCATAAAAAGTCGATTATAACAAGATGGTTGAGTGTTGTGGCCATTGCCGCCCTGCTTGCGGGTTGTGCCGAAATGGCGGTAAAACCCAACCAAGAGAATTTCAAGGCTCCGATGGTTACCCTCGATTCAATGGAAGTCGCCCATGCTTTCGGATACTGGTACTTTGCAAAAACAGTCGAACCCACCAAGGGAAAACCGGATGACGTTGGCGCACCTTTGGATCTCGCATTTATCTTTAATATTGAAAATCCCAATGAATACCCGGTGAAGATGGAAAATTTGAAGTTCACCGTTGCTTTCGAGGAGTTTGATCTGAATACGGTTGGTTCCACGGATACCATGTGGATTCCGGCCGGAAAGACGAATCAGGTGAGGGTTCATGCTCATTTTGACGTGAGGCAGTCGCTTTTGAGCCTTTTGGTCACCGGCGGTTTTCAGCTGAAGGAAAAAGGAACCAACGCCTGGGATGCATTGGAAAAATGGTGGACAGGAATTCCGGAATATTCCGTTCCCGTTCACGTAAAAGCAGGTTCTGCTGTTTTCAAGGCCGACGGTTTGACCCAAGTGACGACGTTCGAGGCTACATTTCCCGAATAACGCAGAAGGCTTAAAAGCTCAAAGCTAAAGGCTGAAAGCTGAAAGCTCAATGACCAATCACGAAAGCACGAAAGGACAAAAGCACGAAATAATTAAACGTCTCGGAAATTCTACAATAGGTTGAAATTATATATTTTTTAATATATTCTGGTTTATGTTTATGCTGCTTCCATGGAATGATGGAATATTGGAATAATGGGAAATTGGCCTCCGGCTCGGAGAGGTCTTAAAACGGAAAACGTCTTTTTTCAAAAACGATAGAATACCATTAAACCCAACATTCCAGTATTCCAATTTTTAGCGAAGCGAACTAACTTGTATTTTTTTCGTGTTTTAAAAATTTCGTGTTTTCGTGATAAAAATTTTTCAGGAGTCTTTAATTTTTGGCCGGAGCAGCTGCCCGGCGAATCGAGATTTTTATGGGACTCTACGATTTTACGTTCTATGATCTTATCACTCGAAATGCCGTGTGTTTTGGTGATCAATCCGCATGGTTTGAGGTCGACGCCGATAGGACCATAACATTTTTGCAGTATAAAGAGATGGTCGACCGCCTTGCTTTCGGTTTGCAAAACATCGGCATTAAAAAAGGTGCTCGGATTGGCGTTGTCGGAAAAAACAGCCTTGAATATTTTCTCCTGTACGGAGCCGCTGCTGCTTTGGGCGCGATTCTATTGCCGATAAACTGGCGGCTTTCTGCCGACGAGGCCGGTTATAACCTGAATGATTGTGCTCCGGAATTGATCTTTGTTGATCCGGAGTTTCAAGAACTCGTCAACGGATTAAAAGCTGATCTCCCCTCAATAAAAAGGTATTACAATCTTAAAAATGAAGGCGGTACCTTCCTCGGGTTTGATGACTTAATAAACAAACCGGGTGAATACGAAGTGGTTGATCTCTCAAATCATGATAATTTTGTAATCATTCATACCGCCGCAGTGGAGGGAAGGCCCAGGGGCGCCGTTCTGAGCCAGGGGAATCTCTTGTGCGCCGGTCTGCATCTCAATTATTGTTTTCATTTGACAGAAAAAGATGTTCATTTAAATTTTCTCCCCCTGTTCCATGTGGGCGGTCTTTTCATGGCCATCAGCAGTTTTATGGCCGGCGCCTTGAATGTGAATATGAGTAAATTTGATGCAGAAAAAGCGGTTGATCTCATTAAAATGAAAAAAGTGACTCTCTTTTTTGATTTTTCACCGATCCTCGCCTCCATTCTTGAGCGACAAGAAAAAACAGGCCAAGACATCAATGGCATAAGAGCCGTCATGGGACTGGATACGCCGGAAACCATCGAGAAATATCAGCGCGTCACCGGCGGTACGTTTTATTCCATTTACGGACAGACGGAAACCTCCGGTTTGACCACCATGGGACGCTACAATGACCGGCCGGGTTCTGCCGGGAAAGTGGTTCCGCTCGGAGACGTCAGGCTTGTTGATGATTATGATCGCCCGGTTCCTGCCGGGCATGTGGGTGAAATTACCATGAAGGGTCCCTTGGTGTTTAAGGGTTACTGGAACCTTCCGGAAGATACCGCATACACATTTCGTGAAGGCTGGCATCATACCGGGGATTTGGGTCGTTTCGACCAAGACGGATTTCTCTGGTATGCAGGCCGAAAGGCGGAAAAGGAGCTGATCAAGCCGGGCGGCGAGAATGTCTATCCTGCCGAAGTGGAAAAAGTCATTCTTCAGCATCCGGACGTTGAAAAGGTCGCTGTTTTCGGCGTTCCAGATCCAAAATGGAAAGAAGGAATAAAGGCGGTTTGCCTGCTGAAATCCGGTGAAAGTTTAGAACCTCGGGAACTGATTCAGTTTGTCGGTAAACGTATCGCCAGTTATAAAAAACCCCAATATGTTGAATTCATAACCGATTTTCCATCCCTTGAAGACGGCTCTCCGGACAGGGTCAAAATCAAAGATTTGTATGGAGGACCGCAAAACACTTAAAATTTTATATTGAAAATTGTCTGGTTAATTGCGGCCTTACTCACCAACCCATTTCAATTGCCTCACACCTGTTTGCTACAAATTAAACATCAAACTGGTATGAAAATATCGAGACTCCGAAATATTTATTATATCATTTTTCAGTAGAGTCAAAATCTTTATTAAAAAAAATAATTCGCTTGCTTTCTGCATAAATAGTGTTATTATTCATGTATTCAACAAGGCCTCACCTTCAATTGGGAGGCGATTTTTTTCTGAAGGAACAATTCATCCAATTGATGTGGCATCCTCCAGTTTAAGATTTTGAAAAATTTTTTGAAAGGAGGATGTTATCATGACCAATGGAACCGTTAAGTGGTTTAACGACCGAAAAGGTTTCGGATTCATTGAGCAAGAAGAAGGGCCGGATGTGTTTGTTCATCATTCAGCAATCAACGCAAACGGTTTTAAATCCCTCAATGAAGGCGACCGGGTTTCCTTTGAAATAGAGCAAGGGAAAAAAGGTCCTTCTGCCGCAAATGTCACAGTGATTTAACCTTATGTTCTGAATGAAAAGGGCATTCCTTCCAATATCGAGGGGGTGCCCTTTCTATTTGTTGTTATCAAAAATTTCAGCCAAGGAGGAAACAAATTGGCAAGATCAAATTATCAATCAAATAAACGTCAAAAAGAATTGGCAAAAAAGAAAAAGAAAGAACAAAAGAGACAACGCAAACTGGATAAAAGCATTATAAAATCAGAAGATAATCAAAATCAGCTCCAGGAAGAAGGAGAGGATCTATAAGTATAGAAACCGGATGAGAAGAAGAAAAGATATGCGTTAAAAATGGTGATTTCTCGAGACGGTGCAAAAAATAAAGTGAAGCCTTCTCAGCCCTAAAGAGCGAGGTCAAGGGGAGTTATACAAAATGACCTCCCGAGCATTTGCACAAGATATAAGAAAAGGAAAAACTTTATATGGAAGGTTATATCAAATCGTACAGTGAAAAAAAAGGCTACGGTTTTATACACACTGAAGAATATGGGGTCGTTTTTGTTCATAAATCGGGCATCAAGGAATTTGGGCATTTCGGCTTACAAAAGGGTGACCCTGTAACTTTTGAATTAAAAGAAACCTTTAAAGGAAAACAAGCCATCAACTTAAGGCCCATCAAATCCTATTAATATGGTAATATTCTGTATTAACAACAACTTTACCATTGATAAATAATATTAAAAAGGTAAATATGTGCTCACCGGGTAGAGAAGCTAATGGATATAAAAAACGTCGTGGGCACAGCCTTCATGCCTGATTCAATCACCCGTTTCTTCAAAAAAACCAAGGGACATTGAAGCAGAGCGCTGTATACGGCGTCAGAACTGTTGACCATGCTTGACAGAACAACAGATACAAATGGAAATGGTTCGGTCCCGGTGCGTTGGCGGCGGATACTCCTCAACCGATGGCTTTTGGCCGGGGTCGTGACAGTGGTGCTGTACGCGTTGTTTGGCTTTTTGCTGGCCCCTTGGCTGTTCTCTCGTTATGTGGGCAATTTCGCTGCGGAAAAGCTCAAGCGAAAGGCGACCATCACCGAGGTTCGCATTAATCCGTTTCTGTTTACCCTTGAAGGCAAAGGAGTTACATTCCAAGAAGCGGACGGGCGTCCTATTTTTGGCTTCGAGCGACTGTTCGTAGACTTCGAGCTGTCAAGCCTCTTTCGCTGGGCTTTGACGTTTGCCGATATTCGCATCGAACAGCCGTCACTTTACGCGGAGATTCAACGCGATGGCCGTCTCAACCTCGCGGCACTTTCGGACGAATTTCCCGAATCGGAAAATCCTCAACCTGCCGGCAGTCGACCGACACGACTCCTGGTCCATCATGCTGAGATTGTCAGCGGCAGCTTCACGTTCAGTGATCAATCCGCCGCAACGCCCGCCACCGCGACCTTTTCACCGCTAAACTTTGAGTTCAAAGAAATTTCCACCCTTCCGGAACGTAAAAGTCCCTATACCCTAAAGGCCGATCTTCCCGGCGGCGGTTCCGTGAACTGGCAGGGGGAAATATCCCTTCACCCTATTTTTTCCCAAGGTGAGTTAAGCATGGCAGGATTCAAACTGGCCACGGCCTGAAAATCTGCTCAGGACGAGTTGCGCCTTGCTGAGCCGGCGGGCGAGATGGACTTCAGCACCCGCTACCGTTTCGATTATCAGGAGAACAGCGCTCGTTTAGTGCTGGATGACGCAAAACTTGCACTAAAGGGGCTTTCGCTCACGGAAAAGGGCAAAAACACCCCCTTGCTTACCCTGGAAGCGATTGAGGCCGAAGGCGCGCGCTTCGATCTTCAAGCACGGGAACTCGTGGTTCCGAACATCGTCGTCCGTAACGGCAGTGTCGCGGCATCGGTGGATGAAGGAGGAGTGCTCAACTGGCAGAATCTCATTGTACACGGAGAAACCGGAGACGTAAGCGCTCCGAGTCCTGATGCCTCGGTACCTGTGAGCCGGTCGTTGATCGTGAGGGCCGGAGCAGTGAAGGTCGAAAACGTTGCGGTGGATTATTCAGACCATAGCCGCATCATTCCACTGGCCCTTGCCGTTGGGCAGCTTAATGTTTTATTGAATGCATCGGCAGAAGTCGGATCAGGACCGGTAAAGGCGGTTGTGGACGATCTGGATGTGGCGTTGAACCGGGTGTCTTTTTCTGAAGCAGGCGGCGATACTCCCCTTCTATCTTTAGACACGATTTTTTTGAATAACGGCCGTATCGATATCGGCAATCGCGAAATTACCATTGCTCTTGCGGGAACTACCGGCGGCGGAACCGGTGTGGTGCGCGACAAAGACGGGCGTATCCGGCTGATAGAGATGCTGGATCCCGGCGATAAAGGCAAGATAAAGCGCGAGATTGTCGAGACTGGTGCTAAAGCACAGGCCGAAGGCAAACCCTGGTCGTTCAGACTGGATTCCTTCGAAATAAACGGCTTCAATACGTCACTGCAGGACCATACCTTGGTACCGGCTATCGTTTACGATATAAAAGATATCCGTGTGCTGCTCAAAAATCTCACCAATGACGGCAAAACGCCCATCGACTTTGAAACCGAACTTAATATAGCGCAGGGCGGGAGTGTGAGCGCCAATGGCCAGTTCAACCAAGCGGGCGACCAGGCCGACGCGCGTGCGAAAATAATCGGTGTAAACCTCAAGCCGCTGGGCCCGGCCGTTGGAAAATTCACGTTTTTAGCCCTCGAGTCGGGTGACGTATCCGCGGCCGTCCGTGTAAAGTATCGTTCCGCCAAGTCCGGTCCCCAGCTGAGTGCAGACGGCTCGGTTAACCTGGACCATTTGATGTTAAACGAGGCGGACACCGGTGACCGATTTCTTGAATGGAAGAAGCTGGTCGTGAACGGCTTGATGTTTGGGCTTTCACCTGATCGACTGCACATCGATGAGGTGAGGTTGCTTGAACCCGGAGCCAAGATCGTGGTCTTCAAGGATCGCAGCGTAAATCTGGCCAGGGTCGTGAAACCACCGGATGCGGCCAATGTCGAATCACCCCAGCCCAGGGAAAAAATGCCGGCCGCCGCAGCAGGAAAAGATCAAAAGCTTTTTCCGGTGAACATCGAGAGGGTCCGTGTTGAGAAAGGCGTTGTTGATTTCGCTGACTTTAGCCTTGTGCTTCCTTTCGCCACTCGGGTGACGGACTTCAACGGAAAGGTTACAGGCATATCTTCCGATGCCACCAGCCGAACCGCATTAAAATTCGAGGGTAAAGTCGATGAATACGGGCATACCACGGTGGAAGGCGGATTGAGCCCCTTCGCGCCCAAAACATTCACCGACATTATCGTGTCATTCCGTAATTTTGAGATGAAGCCCCTCAGTCCATACAGTGCCACCTTTGCTGGGCGTGAAATCGCATCCGGAACGCTTAACCTCAAACTGGAATACAAGATTCAGAACAGCGAACTTCTCGGAGACAATGAAGTCGTGCTGGAACAGTTCACGCTGGGCGAGCGCGTGGAGGTGCCTGACGCGATTAACCTGCCTTTAGATCTGGCCATCGCACTCCTTACGGATGCCGAGGGAAAGATTGATGTGGCGGTGCCGGTACGTGGCAACGTGGACAATCCAAAATTCAGTTACGGGCATGTGATCCGACAGGCGATCGTTAATCTGATCACCAAAATCGTGACGGCGCCGTTTCGGGCGCTGGGCGGTCTCCTTGGCGATAAGGGCGAACAGATGGACGCCATTGCCTTTAGTCCCGGCAGTGACCGCCTGCTTCCGCCCGAGCTGAAAAAAATAAAAAAGGTGGTTGAAGCCCTTGAGAAGCGGCCCCAGTTGAGGCTGGTGGTGCAGGGCCGTTTCGATCCCGAAGTCGATAGTGAGGCGTTGCGAACGGAGCGTGTGCGGCGTGCTATCGCCGAGGAGACGGGCGTGAAACTTGCTCCCAACGAGGAGCCAGGACCCATTGCTTTCGACAACGCAAAGACGCAAAAAGCCCTGGAGAAGCTCCTCAAGCACCGCAGCGGTGACAAAGCAGTTGCGGATTTCGAGGATCAATATGAAAAAAAGACCGGCCGGAAGGCCGAACGGGTGAAACCCTATTTAGCGGTTTTGGGAGTAGAGAGTTCAGATACCGATTTTTACCAGGCGGTATTCGAGGAGTTGGTAACGCTGGAGCCGATGCCGGAAAACGACCTTCAAAATCTCGCCCGGCGGCGTGCCGAAGCCATCGTAAAGGAAATTGAGGCGACCGCCGGATTCGACACTTCTCGGGTGGGTGCCGGAGATCCCGGCCCGGTGGAGAAGGTTTCGAAGGAGACCGTCAACACCAAACTCGGACTTGACGTCATCAAACCCTCATCTTAGTGCGTATATGGTCTTGTTTTGCGCAGTACAATAAAATCGATTATTTCGGCATCAGTTTCCGATAGGCCTCCTCTATTTCCTTGAAGCGTTTTTCTGCAAGTTCTCTAAATTCTTCCCCCAGATGAAGGACCTTGTCGGGATGATATTTGTTGGCCAGTTCTCTATAGGCTTTCTTTATCTCTTCAGGTGATGCACCCCTTGGAACATTCAATACGTTGTAAGGGTCATCCGGTGAGTCCGCCGTGTGTCTCTCTTTTTCAGAAAATCCGTTGTTTCGTTCGAAGGACTGGCGGTTCTGGTGATAAAAGCTCTGGGCCTCGGATTGTTTTTGGAAGAGATTTTTCAGAAATCGCCACAGAAAGAAAATAAGAATTAAATCATCAAGCCAGCCCCACCCCACAATAAAATCGGGAAGAATGTCATAGGGACTCAAAACATAAATTAATCCTATTATGATCAGCAGATATTTCATTCTCAACGTTTTTACATTTTTGTGAAGCGTTTCGTTTTGAACTCCAGATAAACGACTGAGCCGTTAAAAACCGGATTATCTGAATGCGATATATTTTAAAAAAATTATGATAAAAGAATAACACAAAAAGGGAAAATTGTCAGGTTGCCTTTTATGGGTCTCTCAATTTTGATGGTTTCGTAAAAAGTCGGTATTGCTCGCTCCGTGACCATTTGGGGGCGTTTCCATCGGTGACGCTAAATTTCAAGAACTTGGCGCAAGCGCCTCAAACAGCTTGAAATTTTTAACGCTTCACCGCTTGAAACGCTGATTCCCCAAATGCTCAAATGTCGC
>Ga0210105_1000019_pt1 | contig 22610 bp, 11 predicted proteins | sample RushSE_TuleC_D2_FD_185569 | JGI IMG/M metagenome (GOLD analysis project Ga0210105, IMG submission 185569) | Wetland microbial communities from San Francisco Bay, California, USA, that impact long-term carbon sequestration - RushSE_TuleC_D2 (SPAdes) | ecosystem: Environmental > Aquatic > Marine >... | reverse complement strand
CCACAGGGTTTTTACGCCCTTTTTGGGTAATTAGAATCACCGCAGGAACAAGGCCGCAAATGGCGATTTCCACTACAAGTATCCAGATGCCATACAACGGATTGTTGGAATAAAAATCCATTAGTTTAAATCCCTTGGACGGCGCTGTAACGGTGGCCCAGTACCAGGTATCAACGGTTTTTGCAATGGTGTATGTCAGAATCATCCATCCTGAAATCTTGGCCAGAAGCTCGATGGCAACATCCTTGACCAGTTTTTTCCCGACCACTTTTTCAGTAATTTTTGTAACCAGAATGGTAAAGCACGGCCCACAGGCTGCGGCTGACCAGGTAAATAAAAAGAAGGTCCAGGGCCAGATAAAAATGCCTTCTCTAAAGGCAAAGGGCCGTCCGAACAGAACACCGGCAACACCGCCCAGAGAACCCTGGTGGAAAAAGGAAAGAAATGCTCCGGTTGCCGCAAATACCGCCATGATCTCGTGCATGTTATGGCTGAGATGATGGAAAAAGGGTACTTTATCGATCTGTCGGTTCTCAAGAATAAGGGGGAGATATTCTATGGTCAGCACTCCGAAATAACAGGAAAGACAGAAGGCCACTTCCGTCAGCATGGAGTGAACATTGGCATGCCAGAAAATAAACCATCCCCTCAATGGCTGCCCGATGTCGATAGCCAAAATGAGCAGCGCCGAACTGTAGCAGATAAAACCGATTAGTACGGCATAATTAATGATGTTCTTCAGCTCATCCTTCCCAAAGATGTATCGCAATAAACCCGTAAAAAATGCACCACCACCCACAGCAATGACCGCAAGGTCGGCCCAGATCCACAGTGCAAACCCGTAGTAGTCGTTCATATTGGTCTGGTTTAGTCCCTTGAACCAGCAGAGCAACATGGCATAAACGCCCCACAGCAGCACAATTCCGACTGCACCGATGAACAACAAAAATTGCCATAGCGGGCATCGCCTTACGCCTTTGGGTATTAATGCAGAATCCATATGTTATGTACTCCTCAATAAATACAGTTTCAGTTCTGGTTAGCTTTTAACCATGATGTACGGGCTCTTTGACTTTCCCCTCATCTTTCAAGTAGTTATCACCTGCTTCCCGAACCCATCCCCGGCTTGAAAGATAGTAGACCTTGGGATTCGTACCGAGTCTTTCGAGCAGCCGGAATGCATGGGGATTCGTCGGACGTCCGCCGTGTCTATGATCGGGTTTTACCATATTGTATACCGCATGATTCGGATTATTCAGATCACCAAACGTAATGGCGTTTGCAGGGCATGCCTGAGTGCAGGCGGTTTGATATTCATTCTCTTTAAGTTCACGCCGCTTCTCAATAAGTGCCTTTTCCTTTGCAAGTTGATAGCGGTGATAACAAAAACTGCACTTTTCAACCACACCGCGCATTCGGGGTGAGACGTTGGGACTCAGGTATTTTTCCATCCCATCCGGCCAGATCGGGTCCCACCAGTTAAAATAACGGGCATGATACGGGCACGAAGCCATACAGTAGCGGCATCCAAAACAGCGGGTATATATCTGGCTGACAATCCCGGTGTCAGTACCGTAATCCGTGGCTATGGCCGGACAAACCGATACGCAGGGAGAATGCCCTTCATGTTGTCCTGCACACTGCATACAAGGCCTTGGGAGATAGCATATGTCTGTGTCCGGAAAAGGCTTTCCGTTGGACAGCCGGTAAACGGTCATCCATGTGATGCTCAAACGTTTGTTCGACTCATCTCTTCGGAAAGGCACATTATTTTCAGCCATACATGCCACCATACAACTGCCACACCCGGTGCATTTGTCCAGATCGATGACCATCCCAAATTTCTGGGCTTTACTATGTTTCATTAGAACCTCTTTGGATTGACGATTATCGATTGAATGATAACCGGAAGAACCTTCAGTCTCAAATGATCGATCTTCAAATATAAATAAAATTGTAACTGTTTAGATCTTTGAAACAAACCTCTTTTTAGGAAGCTCCAGGTGTGCTTAAATTTTTACTGGAAGCTGTTTGAGTTGATTACGGCTCGTTATGAAAAAACCATTCCGGATTGGCTCGAATGCGATCATATGGTCTTAAAGCCAAAACCATTTTCAGAAGCAAAAACCGGTTTTTTCATTACGAACCGTTATCTACGAGTTCTTTCAGAAAAAATTTAAGCACACTCGGAGCAATTCATTTTCAAAAAGCTAAATTCTTACATAAAATTAAGCTTTTGTCAGCTTAGCCCTGATTCCCCATGCTGCATCCATGCCGGAGTCAGGGTCTTCCACCGGCCCGATCAGTGCGTTAAAATTTATCCCCTTGCCGGCCAGATAGTCGTCGTATGCGGTATGTCCCAATCCTCTCGGCAAAGCGATAATACCGGGCATAATACCATCGAAGAGGTGAATCTTGACCTCTGCTTTTCCTTTCGGCGTACTCAGCAGAGCACGCTGGCCTTCACGCAGTCCGGCAGATCTTGCAGTTATTGGATTAATCTCAACAAATACATGTTCACCGATAAGAACAGTATCTTCAACCGTCTTGACAACAAACGGCGGAGTCCCGATATAGCCGCTGGCCAGTCTGATTGAATCATAGGGGATGAGTACAAGGGGATAAAGCCTTTCATCGCCTTCAATACCGGCCGGTTTAAATTGGGGCATCGAACCTTTATCCGGGTTGACGAACTCGAATTTGCCGGAATTTGTATCAAACAATTTTTCCAGGGTCTGAGTTATCGACTCAGTTTCGGACCAGAATCCTTCCTCAATCAGAGGTGTCCATTTGTTTCCCATCGTTTCTTTAAGACAGGTATCATAACTGTCCCAAGGAAAGGCACTTGCAACGCTTCCGCCCAATCCTTTTGCCATCTGAATGATGACATCACCGACATGTTTGGTGTTAACCTGCGGCTTAACCACAGGCTTTGAAAGGCTGATAAACGGTTGAAGCAGGCCGACCGGTGCCGGCACATCTTCATAGCGCTCAAGAAAAACGTGATTGGGAAGAATAAGATCAGCATGTTGAGCCGTCTCGTCCATGTATGAAGAAAAACTGACCACAAACGGAATTTTTTCAAAAGCTTTTCCGGCATTTTCGGTATCGGAAAGTGTATACAAGGGATTGGCGTCGGCAACAAAGAGTGCCTGCAAAGGATACGGTGCCTCTGAAAGGATGGAATCCGGAAGACGATTCAGCAGGTAACGCGAATTTGGATACCTCCGGCTTCTGGCTCCGTCCAGACGTTCGTATTGCATACCGACTGCGGCCGTCGCATCCATTTCAACTTCCGGCCAGTTGATATAATCTAAATCAGAAACAGCCCAAACACCGCCTTTTTTATTGATGTTCCCCACAAGCGCATTCAAAGCGTGCACGGCCATACATTCATTAAGACTGACGGGAGTGGTTCCGTCTCCCCTTCCGCAAATGGCCAGAGGTCTTGAGGCACTGGCAAAACTCCGGGCCAGCGTATCAATTGTGGTATCATCAATTCCGGTGATCGCCGCAACACTATCCGGACTGTATTTGTCCATCACCAGCCGTTCCCAGTCATAAAACCCTTTGGCATAATTCGATATAAAATCATTATTGTACAATGATTCTTTGATGATAACATGAGCAAGTCCCATTGCCAAGGCTGCTTCGGTTCCGGGATTAATGGGGATCCATTTGTTTGATTTGGCTGCCGTATTGGACAGGCGCGGTTCGATCTGAATGATTTTCACATCAGCCCTTTGCCAGGAACTGTTGGCTCTGAACATTCGTACCGGTGATCCCCATCCATCGAGGATCCCACTCCCAAAGCTCAAAATAAAATTTGAATTCTCCAAATCAAAACCGGGCAAGGCTTGAACACCCTGCATCATGCGTAAGGTAAGTTCATAGGAATCTCGAATAGAAGGCATTTGCATCAAATTGGGAGAACCATAGGCGGTGAGAAATCTTTCAAAGAGTCGAGGGATGCTGCCGCGGTCCGAACCCGATATAAATCCAACGGTATGTGATTGACCTTTTGACCTTATGTCGCCAAGCTTTTCCACGACTGCCGATATGGCTTCTTCCCAGGAAATTTTTTCCCATTTCCCCTGACCTCTTTCTCCGATTCTTTTTAATGGACTCTTGACCCGTGTGGGACCATAAAGAAGCTGAAGGCCGGAGAGGCCAAGGAGGCAAATTCCGCCGTTATTGACAGGGTGTCCTTTCATGCCCTCAATTTTAACGGCCCGGTCATCTATTTTTCGAACAGTAATACCGCAACCACCGGGACAGAGGGTGCAGACAGAATTGACGTAACTGGCTTCACCATCCGGCGGTACCGGCGTCCATGGCCACATCTGAGACCATATCGAAGAATCATCCATCAGCTTCCATGGCAGTGGTGAAAGGGCTGATCCTGCAGCCCCGCCAATTACAAACGACAAGAATCCTCTTCTGCCGATCTTCATCTATGCTACCTCTTCATATATCGTTAAATCAAAAACACGCCATTATTTGTGGCATACAAAACATGCATCTCTTTCCGTCTGAACGCTGCTGCCCTTGGCTGTGGACAACGACCATGGTGAAATCACATTGATGATATCATCGATGAGCCGATTCGTCGGGGTTTTAATACCTGTTTTTTCGATGTTGGCGGCTGTTATTTGGTGGCATTCGGCACAATCGTCCATTTTCATCCGGTCCCAAGTATTCTTTTTAAAACCACCAATACTCTTTCCCCAAATATCTCGACTGTAACCTGTTATCCGGTTCTCTTCATACACCCTTAAACTTTCAGACTCACCGATATGACCATGACAGGTAACGCAGTCCATTTCGCCACCCTTGATATGAGCGGCGTGGGAAAAGAACACGCAATCCGGCTGTCTTGCGTATACCAGCCACGGGACTTCTCTTCCCTTTGAAACATATTCCTCAACAAACTTGATTTCATCCGGATCGACGCCCTGAATCTCTTCATGACAGTCAACGCACTGTTCCAATTTCGGGGCCCCGGAAAACGTTCCGTCTTTACGAAGGAAATGGCAGCTTTCACACCCGTTTTCGACTTCAGCAACATGAATAACATGGTTAAAGTCGATGGGCTGTTTTTTCTGAGAGTATAACAGTTTCGGAAAAATGACCCACCCCACGATAAGGCTGGCAAATACCCCCAAAATAAAAAACAGAATAATGATGGCTCCGCCGGATCCATTGTTCTGTTTTTTTATAATCTCTTTCCCATGATCATCTAATGTGCTCATAAAAACTCCGTCAAGCTGTGGTTGATGGCTTTCACGATGCGGGCTAAATCTTTAAAAAAACCAAAATGAACATGCGGTCTTGTACCTATTGATCCTTTTTTTGTCAAGGGAAAATCATGTCTAATTTGCTTCATTTTGAGGTAAACTGGAGATTCTAAAGGCGGCGCAATAATGGATAATACGGAAGGAAAATCTTGATATTTTCTCAGTGCTCCGGTTCGTAAGTACAATGATGAATTTTGATCAGGGAAACGATTCCGAACAAACGAAAATCCAAGGTTGACGAACTCGTAAAAAATCTTTTTAACGAACCTCTTTTCCGGTTACATGAACTCGGCAATTGAAACCGTCCTGTCTCCGAGCATATTTACATAACTCCCTTGTTCATTATCATACCAGCCGTAAATGACGGCCTGTGTAATCGGGATTCTGATAACAACTTCCCTTAATGAACATATAACCTCTTTTTCCAATCCCGGTACTTTTTCAAGATCGATGATCTGTTCGGCAGTCCGAGTGTGGGTTACTTGTCCCTCGATAATCGCCGCAGCCCTTGGTATTCCAATGATATCCTCCGACACATTCTGCTTATCAGTATAGTGGAGGTACCCCTTGGGGTCGTCAGCTGCAGAATGTCTGTATATATCATTGAGCATTTCCCTGCTGATCGGTTCTCCGGAAAGCTCCTCCTGCAAATTCAACACCAATATTATCAGAGAACCTGTGGAAATGGGAACCCTTACCGATTCTGCAATGAATCCGATCTCTGCCATTTCGGGAATAACCAATCTTAAAGCATTGGCAGCACCGGTGGAAGTCAGAATGATGTTATTTATTATGCTTCTGTTTTTCCTAAGATCGGTTGCCCCCGTTTTTGGAAGCCTGTCCAATACCTGTTGGGATCCTGTTGCGGCATGAACCGTTGCCATGGAAGCAGACAGTATTTTTTTAGCGCCAAACTCATTTAGAAGCGGTTTTATCATGTGTGCCAGACAGGTGGTGGTACAGGACGCATTGGAGATAATCTTATGGCGTCGGGGATCGTATATATTATCATTGATACCCATTACGGTCGTTACCGCATCGTCCGGTATGGGCTTGCCTTTATCCTTGATTTTAAATGGTGCCGAAACAATAACCTTATCGGCACCGGCGTCAAGATGACCCCGAACAGACCCCTTTGCATGATCGGAAGGGAGCGTTGGATCGAGAAATTTTCCCGTCGTATCGACAACCAGCTTCACACCATGCTCTCTCCAGTTCAATTCTGCCGGATTTCTGGAGGTCCTCAAGAAACGAACCTTGACACCATCAATGTCCATCGTACCGGTTTGCTCATTCAAATTACGGATCAAAGATTCCGCATTTTGACCGTATAAAAAGCCATGAAGTGAACCATAGGTTGAATCCCGCTCCGTATAATGGGCGATGTCGTCCAGGGATGTGCCCACCGCCCGACCGATATTAACGATAACTTCACTAAAATATTTCCGTCCCACATGGTGCCAGAGGGTCAGTTTTCCAATCCTGCCAAATCCGTTGATACCAAGCTTTAATCCACTATGATTTTGGGTTTCCATGGTCATACCCTCTCTTGGATGGTTTACGTTTCTTTAACCCTCACCAAATTTTGATAAACCGATCCTTCTCTACCGTCAATACTTAAATAGTCTCCGGTTTTAAACTCTACTTCGTTAAACCGACAGCTTTTATCCTTTTCATTGCAAACGAGATTCCCGCATCCGACAACACAGGTTTTCCCCAGACGGTGGGCGACAACCGCAGCATGTGAGGTTACCCCACCCCTTGCCGTCAGAAGGCCGTCCGCTGCGTAAATTTCCCTGATATCATCCGGTACGGTATCTCCACGAACCAAGATCAAAGATGTTTTTGGCTCTTGGGTTCTCCAATGATCGATCTCTTTCAGATCGAAAACAATCCGCCCACTCATCGCTCCGCCGCTGACCCCGATGCCATGCCCCAGCAACGCGTGCTTGGCAATATCTTGGAGATCGAAGGTCATCACTTTTTTTCTTTCACGTATGCTCATATCCCGGCATTGCAGCAGGTACAAGTCCTCAGCATTCGGGCTCTCAAAGGTAAACTCTATTTCCTGAGGACTCCACCCCTTTTCATGGATCAACTCATTGGACAATTCTTTCAATGCCTTGTAAATTTTCGGGAAATGAGACTCAAGGATGATGTCTGTTTCTCGCATCTCAATGTCCTGTTGAATAATCGATATCGGCAATGTATTTACAAGGCCTGATGCAACATCTTCGCCTTGATTCCCAATGGTAAAATCACCCCACAACCTCAAGCTGTCTTCCGACCATCTGGGATTGTGCGTAAAGAAGACACCGGTTCCGGATTCCTGTGAAACATTACCATAAACCATTTCCTGGACCGTTGCGGCGGTCCCCCAATCATCCGAAATGCCCATAATTTTTCGGTAGGTTCTCGCTTTTGAAGACTCCCAAGAGCTGAAAACTCTTTTTATGGTCATGCAAAGCTGTTCAAAAGGATCATCGATGACATCAATCCCTGCATTTTTAATCATACTCTTGTAGGTCATGGCCACTTTACGCATCTGTAGCCCGGTAAATCCCTTTTTAAATTCAATTCCTGCTCTTCGCTTCAGTTCACTGATAATCGCATCAAAATCATCCCTTTCCAGGCCGAACGACATGCCGTAACATTGCAAAAAACGGCGATAACAATCCCAGGCAAACCATTCATTGCCGGTGCGTTTTGCAATGCCCGTTGCAATCTCCTCGTTCATTCCAACATCTAGGAATGTATCCATCATTCCCGGTTGTGATATAGAGGACCCGCTTCTCACCGAAAAGAGTAACGGATTGCCGGGATCCCCAAAAGTCTTGCGGGTAATAGTTTCAAGGTCGGAAATCTGTTGCATAATTTGTTCTTTGAAATTTTGTTCAGCTGGTGGATAACTGTCTATGATCTCTTTACAACGGAATGCCTCGGTGGAAATAATAAAACCAGGGGGAATCGGCATCCCGAAACTTTTCAACTTAACAAGGCTCAGTCCTTTGTTCCCCAAATAAATAATTCCAGAAACCCGCCTTGGAACATTGTTTATAGACGTCATCGCTTTTTCAGGGTCATAAAGAAGAAGATGCTGGAGTTTGTCCTTGGGAAGTTTATTGGACTGCTGAAACAAGGTATTCAGAATTCGGCTTAAAAACAGATCGAGCTGCTGGAGCCCCAGAGAAAAGGCAATCCGTTCCCTGAAGAAGATTTCGGACACTCTATGTTTCAGCTTTTCGTGATCAATGGTGTCACCTCTCGGGAGGTATTTCGGCAAGATCTCTGCTTCAGGTATCTGTTCCAAAATCTGGTTGAGATTTTCCCCATGAATATTATTAAAATAATCGTTGATAATGTTCCGAACCGCCTGGGCGAATCCCTTGAAAATGTCGAGATACTGTGTAAACGTGAATCCTCTGGCTTCAAGAGAATGGGCCAGCATATCGAGCTGTCTTTCGATTTCTACCGAGGGAATTCCATCGAGTTTCAAAGCTTTGTAAAATAATCTTAGTCGGTCGTAAATCTGAAAAAAAGTGGCTTTTGTGATAAGACTGAGATCAATTTCATCCACGAGTTCTTCAAAAAGAACATTGACCATAGATTCGATTCGAAATGCAAGCCCTAATGCGTCAAACTTCATCTCCCTGTAACTGCCGTACATGGATGGAATGTCAATGGTAATATGCCTTTTTTTATAAATGTCCTCTTTGATTTCATAGGTCTGCTCGGAAAGGATGATTTCTTTTAATTCTTCCAGGTATTCAAGCAGGTTATATATTTTTTTATTTAAATCGGACGTCTGCAAAGCATTCTGCAGCTTGCTTATGTCCGGGAACGCTTCAGACCTGAATTGCGCAAGATAATTGTCCATCTCGATAAAATCGAGGTGGTATTTTTGATTTAACAGCTTATAGAAGGTTATCGCAAGCTCCACCCGTTCAAGATCTTTCTCCGAAACGCCTGAAATTTTTTTAAGAAGAGACTTTATTTCCGCTTCTGTTAGGGTGATTAAGCCATCCAGCAAAGAAACCCCACTCTCTTTTAGATGTACGATAACCTTATGAACGCCGTCGATATAAGGCCCCTTCGTATCGATTTCCTGGTATAGATTCGGGGGTACATAAGGCTCCAGGGGTTCCTTTTCCTTTGTTTCCCAAAAATTAAGTGTGGCCTCCATCAAATCGATAATCCGATTACTGCTTTCCACATGACTCTGCTTTCTTAAAAAATGGATCAACAGATCCCTTCTTCCGGATATCTCATCAATTTTTGTAGATATATCACGGAGTTTTCCTTCTGCGCCGATATCATTAAAATACACCGGAAAAAGCCTGCAAAGCTGTTTGGCCAAGTTATACACGGGTCCGATACCGCTGTTGAGCAATCGGGTAACATCACGGGGAAACAGGTCTATATCCTTAATAAAAACACCGCAAATTGACAGATGTATAATCAAATATGAAATAAGCCGTGTTGACCACATGGGATTGAGCTCGATAAGCTCAAGCCACGTCCTTATATTAAGGATGTGCGCAGGATTGACCTGTATTTGCCAGTCGTTTCCGACACCGATGATACCCGGCGACTGAAATCCCAGATCGATGACATATTCGATGAAAAATTTGACAAGATCGCTGTCGTCTGTTTTATATACGCCTTTCCCCATATTTAGAATACAGTTCAGTGCTGTTGCGGGATACTCACAGGTTCGCGGCTTGAGTATGGAAAAGGTTTTATGAATCAAGTTTCCAATATTCAAATTACTCTCATGGGCAATGAGCCAACTCAAGGTTCTGTTAATGTCCCTTAATGCTTCCTCATGGATCATGGACAGTCCGGAAATGCTCATAATGTGGAAAAGAAAAATAAGTTTCCACTGGTTTCCCTTGTAGTTGTCGGGGTTTTCATTTAAAAGTTTTTGGGGAACTTCCCGGTAGGTTTCCACAAACTGATTATAATCGGGAAGTGTAACCAGGTCAGTTAGAGCATCACGCGATGTAATGGTCTTGGACGCAGCTATCTTTTCAAGCAGAGTTTTATACCGGCCGATCTGGTCGTGGGATATGGTATTGAAAAAATCTTTTAACTTTTCATGCTCTTCAAGCTTATCAGCCTTTTCTTCAAACCAGGCCAAAGGGTCTCTTTCATCCAGCCAGTATTCGTATATACGGTCATAATATTTTATAAGAAGTCGATTGATGGATTCATAATCTTCTATTTTTTCAGGTGAATACTTTAAAATCGCCTGAGCCAATTTTCTTATCTGATAGAAGCTTTTGACAAATAAAAAGAAATCATCGCCTTCAAAACCTCTGATATGATCAAATGAATCATCAATGACCGGTTTGAATCTTTCATATTCAGATTCAGATTCCTTGATGACTTTCTGAATAAAAAGCAGAAAATTGTCAACAGCATCGGTTCTGACTTCCGTATCGTTTTTCGAGTCGATTGCCCGGCTGAAAATATCGACAAAAAGGCCTGCGGCTTCAGGTCCTTTGGAATGGTTCTTTAGAAGGTGAAAATAATCGAGAGAATAGACCCTGGCTTCCTGAACAATAAACTGCCAGTTCTTGTAAGGATGAGACAGTTCTTTAAGGAAGACGTTAAACCCGTCCATAATGCCGTAATATTTAGACATCACCTCTTGTAAAACCGAATATTTTTCATCGATGGTGACATCAACATAATAACTGGCAATATTAACTTCTAGGGCTTTTGACTGTACCATCAGACCCCCACTTTATGGATGATTGATTATTGGCGAGTTTTTCAAACTTCATCTTATAAAAAATATCAGACGTCGCTACTATTTTCAAGTTTATTTCAATCAACCATGATTATAGGATCATCTCCAAATTATTATATAAATTCATACCCAATTTTCAATCGACACTCATCAATAAAAAAGCCCCTCCCAAAGGAGGGGCCTTTTAACACCGTATTTAGAAACTTAGCAATTAGAGTTCAAGCCAAGAATCCGAGTAAAGAGACCTGCCGAGGATGACATTGGTGGTTTTCGCATAATCCTGCATCTCCTTGGAAAGGCTGGCCATATCCGGCTGGTCACCGTCCATGACGCCATAAATCAAATCAACGATATCCTGGCGTTCGCCCCTGGCAATGGAGATCAACTGGTCGTCCAGAGGATCCGCAATCACCGACTCCATTCCGTATTTCTGGAGCATCACCATGTAAGTCTGATTCAAAATCGGCCTTAGATGATCCGGCGGACCATTGGAAATGTTGGAAAGCCCGCAGGTGGTCTTGGCACCAGGGGCGATGTCCTGGATCATCCCGGTAAATTCCATCAGGCTGATGGCCTGGGGTTGCTGGATGTTGACCGGTGTCACGATTCCGTCCACCCAGATCTTTTCATTGGGTATACCGGCTTCATTGGCTGCATACAGAAGCTCAACACAAAGGGCTGCACGTTCGTTCTCATCCCTGGGCAAGCCTTCAGGGCCCCACATGAGTGCGACAAAGTCGGCATTATGTTCGGCAGCCAGGGGAATCATCTTCTCATAACGTTCCGGACGGCACATGATCGAGTTGATAATGGGCGTCAGTTTGCAGACCTTGAGGGCGGCAGCTATGGCATCAATATTGGAGGTGTCCAAAGCCAGAGGGATATCGTCGACCACCTCCTGGACCACTTCAACCACCCAGGGCATCAACTCGTGACCTTCCTTTTTTGCCGGACCGAGATTGATGTCAATTACATCCATCCCCTTTTTCTTTTGAAAAAGGGCTTCCTCCTGGATCGGCTTGGGATCACGCTCCTTGAATGCCTTGCCGATCTTTTTAGATATGACGTTTAAACTTTCACCTATAAGTAGCATATGACCTCCCTCCTTTATCGGCAAACGCCGGATATTTCAGGGGCACGCCCCCCGCTGCTGTATTTCATTCGCCATTTGCCGCTCGCCATTCGTCAATTGAACTTTTTTGCGTTGAAAAAGTTCGATACCACCCCAACAAACACCATTAACTCATGACCAGTGGCCAATAACTATTCACCTGTAAAAATTACTCAAGCGAATATCGAACTGCCCGTCAAAACGTGTTAAGTTGTTATCTTGACTTGAGAAATGCCGGAATGTGAGCAGCTTCTCTCGGACCCACAGTAACGGTCCAGTCCGGCAACTCTTCTTCCATATCACCCACAATGGATGCCGCATAACCGGGAATAATCACTTCCTTCTTTTTGATTTTATCCGCAATACCGCATTTTTTGATAAACATCCCCACGTCGTCACCGGAAAATTTTCCGGCGGCCCATGCCGTCAATACGGACAGACCTTCGGAGTCTTTGATCAGCAGCCAAGAGGGGACCTTGCTTCCTTCAATTTCGCCGGACACGATAAAGTAGGTCAAGGCGAAATTGGTGGTGACCAGCACCGGAGAGTTTTCATCAGGATTACCGATTTCATAAATGCCCTCTGTCACGGTCATGGGTCTTTGCGGATCGGTGAAGATATTCAGCCGCTCCACCAACAAAGAGAAAAGGCTCTCTCCGGTGAAATCGGACAAAATCGTGATGCCCCCGTACTTGGCAATAAACATGGCGGCAATGACCGTTTCCATGTCCAGGTTCGAGGCCATTTCACAGGGGAATGTAATGGTCGGGAAACCGAGCGCCCTGTTTAAAGACTTGAGAGCTTCTCGGCGGATGACCACCTGGTCCCGGAACGCCTGCTTGATCTCTCTGGATCCCGGATCGATGACCAGATCCTTGAGGCCCATTCCCGTTAACTTGGTGGTCAAGGGAACCAGACCTTCAACAGAATCCGCCTTGACCGCCAAAGGCAAATCATTATCTTTGGCAAGTGCACCAAAGGCATCGGCATTGCTTTCGGTAGCCGCATATATCAGCGGACGCTTGAACTTACAGGCTTCGATTCCGGCGGCCATTACATCGGCATCTTCCGACATCAAAACCAGGTTGAATTCCGAATTCTCGGCAATGGTTTTTGCGGCTGCGGCAAAGGCATCCTTGTCTCCGTTGACATCCTTCAGGGCCACCAACTCGGGCCTTAAATTAAAACCCACCCGCTCAAACTGGAAGGCATTCCATATCTTGAGCTTGGCCTCGAGATCGGACCCGGAAATATCGGACCCCACCATCGCACCGATAGGTGTCGGGCTGTAAAACGTTTTTTCATGACGATACAGGACGGTTTCACCCCCGGCTTTCGTCTTTCTAACACCTTGTCCCAGCGCCACAGGCCGAATCGGTGGTGCCGACGCTTCAGCAAGCTGCTCTCTCGCCTCGTCGGATACGTATGGGCAGGCGTCGAGTTCCGCCTTGCCGGATGCCAGATTCATGGCAAAAGCAAGGCATGTGGGGACCCCGCATTCCTTACAGTTGGTTTTCGGCAGTAGTTTGAAAATCTGAATACCGGTTAATGCCATTTTTATCTCCTTATTCTAATGGATCAGGTTTCAAGTTGTGATATTCAATTGTAAGGTTTAAGGAGCAGCAGCATTGCGCTCCTTAAACCTTTGAAGTGTCAATATTATCCGATAATCGGATCCATGGAAAGGGCCGGATGGCCGACTTTTTCAAGGAACGGCATAATCTCTTCTTCCGTGGTGCCAATGGTTTCATCGGCAATCTTATTGATAAAGTCCGGATCGCCGAGTTCTTCACCCCTCTTGATGAGCCGCTCTTTGAGCTCTTCTTTAAGCATCTTGGGCATCCAGACCAATCGAAACAGGCCGCCGTCACCCACGATGAACTTACGCTGGGTAATATTGTACTTGGAATGGCCCACGAATCCCGGCGAAGAAGCGCCACCGCCCATAACACCGGCCAGTGTGGTGAATTTCATTCCGCAGGGCGTTTCACCCATGTAATCCCGGCCCACGGTCATGACGCCGTTACAGGACGGCAGCATGGCCGCAATACACTCGCAGCACCCGCAGGTGGTCATGGGATCATGCACCAGGGAGTAAAAGTTGTAATGGGTGATGTTTCCCCGTGAGGCCTTTGTAACAAAATCGTTGACCCCTTTCCACTGGCCCAGTACCGGATCGAGCACCTCACCCTTTTCGATGGGCTGGTTGGGACCGGTGGGGTTGATCTCGAAGGATGCCTTGCAGTCCATCCAGTTGTAGGCACCGCAGAGACCGGTTCGCTCGGGACTCACCGTACAGACATGGTTGGGCGCAAAAGACTGGCAAAGCGTACAGGAGTAATAAATTTCCTCTGCTTCGTCGGTCATGTTCTCAACCCGTTCGTCGCGATGTTTGTACTCTCCCCGGGCCCTCTCAGTCATCTTTTTCACATCCTCCGGTTTGGTATAAAGGGTGATCTGAACTTTATCCAGAATTTTTTCAAAATCCTGATGGAACTTGGCATGCAGAACAATGCCGATATGCTTCAAGCTAAAACCCTTTTCCATGGCCGCTTTGCTCACCCGGATCCAGGCAATATCCCGCTGACCGATATGCATGATCCCCTGGATATAGTTAATCAGGTGATGAATCTGGCGCTCGAGAATCGGCTCGAAATCTTCCTGGAACTCACGGCCGGCAATCTGGATATAGATGCCCAGCGGAAAGGTTTCTCCTTCCTTGAGCTCGGTAATATCAGGACCGATAATCTCAACCTTGCCGTCCTCGATCGCTTTCATATCCGCCATCTTAACCAGCTCTGTGGCCTGGGTCTTCCCACCGCCGCACTGGGCATACAGATCTTTGCCCCGAACGCGCTCGCCCTCAAATGCCGGACCAAAAGACATCGGGATATCGATCTTGGTGACATGCACCTTGAGCCCACGGACTTCCACGGATCTCTGGCAGATTTCATCATGGGGTACATTGGGTACAACATGTTCGTAGGTGCAGATACCGGTGGGCAGAATCTCGGGGACATCCGTATCGGCCAGGGTCGGGAAACCCCAGTTGACGCAGCCCGCAGCCGCACATGCCCAGCGGGTTCCGATTTCACCGAAGGCGTTAACAAACGCAAAGATTCTGTTTTTATTATACATAAGAATCTTTTTATAATCACCGGGTTGAACCCCGCCAAAGGCCATGGCCGCCCGGTTGGCAAATCCCAAAGCAAATACGGCCGATGAAATATCCGGCCCAAAGGGCACGATCCGGGTGTTCCATCCGATCTGAACACCGGCTTGAATGAGCTGATCGATCACCGATGTTCCGTTGTGGCCGGATGCGCAGAAGATATAAAGATTCTTCAATTGGTAGTCTTCTACAATCATCTTGGCAATTTCAGGCGTAGGACACGCCCCTACAATGGCTGCAAAGCCGGGAGCGGTGCCGTCCACAAATTCAACCCCTCTTTTTCTCAGGATAACATCGTCGGCCGGACCCAGCCAGATCTTGCCGGCCTCTATATCCGGTTCTTCGTGGGGATGGTAAAAATCAGGATCCGTAACACTTCGAATACCTTCTCTAATTTCATACGCAAGTATCGATGCCATGCCCGCATCCAGAAGGGGACCCAGGTACGGCAGATGGTTGACCCGCTTGATATGGGGCGGGAGCAGCCCCCGGGCAAACTTCATCGGTTTTTGCAGATCTTCCAGGGTTTCAACCTTGTGGCCGAGAAGTGAGTATATTACCGGCAGATAGTAACCGGTGTTGGGAAACTCAACTTTGGTATCTGCATTATAGGCTGCCAGGGCGTTTCTTAAAAGCCCTTCAACTTCTGATACAACATTATAGCCACCTTGTATGGCAGCAAATGCGACTAACTTTGACATACGTTCCTCCTTCGTTGAGGATTTATTTCTACCTCATATTTTAATTCATTTTGTCTTATCAGGCCTGCTGATATTTGGCTTCCATTTCCCGGCGATCCGCCATATCCATCAAGACCCTGTCCCTGGCCTTGTCGATGCCCAGTTCTTTGCGTTTCTTGTCGATATGGGCGATCATCTTATGGGCATGTTTGATCGGGTCCGGTTCACAGTCCCACATACCCCCGTAAAGGTTTTCAAGCTCCTTGTACAGATAATTCCTGAATTCGGGCGCACCGTCCAACGGCATGTGATATCCAAAAACCGTGTAGATGCCCGAAGACACAACATACTGGCCAATGGCAATGGCTTTTTCACTCATCCACTCCGGCGCGCTTCCGGCCACCGGCAGATCCCGAATGTCGTTTCCAAGCCCGCCGGCCTTGACGACTTCCGTTGCCGCCAGAAGAATCCGGCTGTTGTCCACGCATGAACCCAGGTGCAGCACCGGCGGAATACCCACGGTCTCACACACCTCGGCCAATCCGGGCCCGCAGTAAACCTGGGCCGTTTCCGGCGTCAGAAGCCCGTGCATGGCACAGGCAATCCCGTTGCACCCCGTGGTCAATACCAGCACGTCGTTCTTGATCAGCTCTTTTACGATGGTAATGTGCGCATCGTTGTGACGGGTCCGGGCATTGTTGCAGCCCACAACGCCGGCCACACCCCGGATTCGGCCGTTGATGATGTTGTCATTCAGCGTATAATACGATCCCCGGAAGGTTCCGCCCAGGTGGTATTCGATCGATTCCACACCAAAACCGGCAATCTGGGTCGCTTTATATCTCGGAATCATAATGTCCGCACCACGGTTCTGAAAATTATCAATGGCCATCTTTACGATCCGCTTGGCATCTTCCATGGCATGATGCTCGTCAAACTCGATGTGCGTCACATTGTCCTGCTCCATCCTGGCGATGGGGTGCGTGGTGATCACTTTGGTGTGAAAACACTTGGCCACATTGGCCAGGTTCTGGAACACACACTGAACGTCCACCACCATGGCGTCGCAGGCACCCGTGATAATGGCCAGCTCCTGCTGCAAAAATGTCCCGGCCGGCGGTACACCGTGACGCTGCAGAATCTCATTCCCCGTACAGCAGATACCACCCAGCTGAATCCCTTTCGCCCCTTTCGTGTGGGCATAATCGATCATCTCCTTCGATTGGGCCGCGGCCACGATCATTTCCGACAAAATCGGCTCATGGCCGTGAATAATAATGTTGACATGGTCTTCTTTCATGATGCCGAGGTTGGCCTCGGACTGCAACGGAGACGGTGCTCCGAACATCACATCCTGAAGATCCGTGGCGATCATACTGCCGGCCCATCCGTCGGCAAGGGACGCCCGGGTGCACTGCTTCACGATATTCTTATAATCCTGGTCAACGCCCATATGGGTCCGGTGCATGATCTCCACAACTTCCCGGTCGATGTTTCGGGGGACTACACCGAGCTTTTTCCAGCGCTCATAAAGGGGTTGGGGCGCTCTTTTCGCATACAGAATCTCGCCCTCGGGCTTGCCCCATTCCGCCAATGCTTTCTCGGCAACTTCAAGGGCGATCTCATCAAAATCGCGATCGAGTACTTCGCCGTCTTTTTCAACCGTGGTCGCCACCCCAAAATGGGGCGCAATCTGAAGAAGCCTTTCCGGAGACTTGATCTTATAGTCTTCCGTCTCTTTCCGCGCCACGGACAAAAAGACCTCCGCCACTGCGCGGCCGTGGTCCGAATGGGCCGACGCACCGGCTGCCACCATCCGGGCAAAGTTTCTGGCCGCTATGGTATTGGCTGTGGCACCGCACAACCCTTTTCGGGTATCCTCGCCTTCGATTCCCGCCTTGGGCAACGGCAGGCGGCACGGACCCATGGCACAGTTCTTACAGCACGTGCCCTGCATCCCGATGTTACACGGTTTCATGGTTTCCGCCCGGTCAAAAACCGTCTCAACTCCCAGTTTCTGAGCCCGAGCAATCATCTCCTGCGTCGCAGGATCAATCGAGGCCGCGATCGGATCCGCCGTCTTCTTCGCCTTCGCAACCTTCTCTTTCGTCTCTTCTGACATCAGAGGTTCCTCCTCGTAAGTTTTTTTTGCGATGATTTTCTAAAATTATGGTTTTTGAATTGCGCTTATCCAACATTCTGTCAGCTGTTTCTTTTGTATTTCTAAGCGCTTCTTTTGTGTATTCTGTTTAACCGTTCCAGCATTTTATCCAGTTTCGATTTCTGCTGGGCCGCCGGGGTCATGGAGACTTCGCCGGCTACGGCTTTGTGCCTGGCTGCAAGCTTTTCCCGTTCTTTTGCACGCTTTTCCCGAATCGCTTCCTCTTCAGCCTCTTTCTTTGCCCTTGCTTCGGCTTCAGCTTTGGCTTTGGCCTCTGCTCCGGCTTTAGCCTTGGCTTCCGCCTCAGCCTTTGCTTTGGCCTCTGCTTCGGCTTTGGCTTTGGCGTCCGCTTCGGCTTTGGCTTTGGCATTGGCTTCCGCCTCAGCCTTTGCTTTGGCGTCCGCTTCGGCTTTGGCTTTGGCCTCGGCCTCAGCATCGACCTTTTCCTCGGCTATCTCTTCTGCTTTTTTCTTTGGCGCTGCCTTTTTGGCAGGTTTTTTCGCAGGTGCCGCTTTCTTTTCAGCCTCAGGTGCCGCTTTCTTGGCAGGTGCCGCTTTCTTGGCAGGCGCCGCTTTCTTCGGCGCTTCCCCTTCAATGGTCAGATCCGCCTCCGGTGTCAAAGAAGCATAATCGATATCCACGTCGTCAAGTTGCTTGCTTATGGGTGCGACATCCATGGCACTGCCGCCAGCCAGCCCCAGATCGATAAATGCCTGGGCAAGCCGTATGGCTTCAGGATGCCGCATGATCAGAACATTGGCGCCTGCCAGCAGATAAATGACGGCCGTCACGGCTTCCATGAGAATTCCGCGTCTTTCCGGATCGCCCAACGTCGGCGCTTCATCCACGGTTTGCTTGGCCTCCTTGCACTTCCAAATCTCGTTGGCCAGATTATTGATGATCGGAAGCTGCAGTTTATCATCACCCTGAGTCAGGGCCGCCATGCTAAGCCGCTCCATCACGGAATAGGAATACTCCAGTCCGTAACCCAGACCGCCGGTGGTGGGATCGACAATCAAACGATCCAGCGGCATCCCCAAATTTTCAAGAAGGATGTTGACTTGCTTGGCAAGGTTAATATCGATGGGCGATGATGCAATCAGGGTATGGCCATATCCCATGGCACTGGCGCCGATCCCCTTGTGATTCTTATCCTCAACCGGCCCTAAAATCAGATTTGCACCATGAGTCTCTTCTGAAATCTTCTTTAAAACCGCTTCGTCTTTCTCGACGTTGCTGGTCCCCCAGACAATCAGTGGGACGTCGATGGCATCGAGGACCTTCTTGACTGTGGCGGCTGCATCTTCAGGACTGGCGTTCGAACCGTTCGGATCGGTACTCTTGAGTTGTAAGACGATCATCTTGGCCCCGAATTCATCAACACATTTTTTTGCCCAGGCAGCCGGATCTGAAAGAACATCCTTAAAATGGCTTCCTGCTGCTTCCGGCCATTCTTCCGGCTCCATGTCCCATACTTCCATTGCAATAACCGGCTTATTCGGCATATCTCCTTCAAAATTGTAAAAAGGATAGCATGCCTCACCCCCCACGGTAACGGCCTTGTCACCCTTGCCGAGGGTAATTTTTCTTATCGTGCCGGTATAAGATTCTTTGTATATTTTCAAACCCAATGTTACCTCCTTTACATGGCAATAAGTTTAGTGTTTGAGGTGTATTCCTTTGTAACCCATTCGATCAATCTCAAAGAGGCAAAAAAATGAACCGCCTCTGGACTTAATTAAGATTCACCCCCCTTTCATAAAATAAATTTGGTTATTAAATTATCTACATCGGTAGATTAATAGCCGGAAATTTAAAAAAATACGTCCGAAGTTTTTCGTTTGTTAAAAAAACTTTTTTTCTAATAATTAAAAGGAATTGCAGTATGCTCAAGAAACGAAGATGACCTTTAAAACCTGCCGAATATGACCTTTTATATTGGGATGAATTATTTGTCAATAGATGAGTCAAAATTAACGAAATTATAGCCAAAATGACGGTCTTTTAAATCGTTGAAAAAAAACGGCCGCTGCGCAAACGCCACCGGCCGTTAACTTGTCAAGTCCATCCGAAACATCCGTTCCTCTCATGATTTAAGTTCATCAAACATACAGGTCAATTCCACCACTTCTCCATCATAAACGGTTTTGGTTTTATAAGGCAGGCTTTTGAACAGCCTTATCATTCCCTGATTTCTGGGCAACGTGTACGCCATCAGGCCGGAGATCCCGTTCTCCCTGGCAGCCTCTGACAGTTTTTTCATGATAATCTTGCCCAACCCTTTTCCTTGCCATTCTTTACTCACTGAAAAAGCAACTTCAGCAACGTTCTTTGCGGGGTCAAGCAGGTATTCCCCTACGGCGATGACTTTTCCAAAGCCGAATTCGCCCACCACCGCCAGAAGCGTTAAATTTTTCACGTAGTCTATCTGGAACATGCTCTCCACATCGTCACGGACAAAACGGGTTCTCGCCTGAAAAAATCTGGAATATATGTCATCTTTATCTAACGTATAAAAATGTTCCTGTATCCTTCTCCCATCCACCGGTTTGGCAGGCCTTATGGTAATCAAGTCACCGTCAATTTCCCTTGTTTCTTCAAGGTTTATCGGGTAGATTCCCTGAACGGATTCCGATAATGTCCGCTCGGCACCAAGCAGGCCTATTTTTCTGGCCTCGAAAAAAAGCGCTTCCCGAAAATCGGGATGGGCAATGCTGATCATCGCCATGGCTCGCTCCTGCAAACTCTTCCCAAACAGGTTTACGGCGCCATACTCGGTGACCACATATTGAACATCGCCCCTTGGCACGACGATAGCGGTGTCATTCAGCATCGGGACAATCCGGCTTCGTTTGCCGTCCACGCTGGTTGACGTGAGCATGAGAATTGATTTGCCGCCTTTGGACAGGGATGCCCCTCTAATAAAGTCGAGCATACCGGTAATGCCGGCAAAATGATTGTAGGAAAGCGCATCTGCCGCGACCTGACCCGTAAGATCCATGGCCATGGGTACATTCAGGGAAACCATTTTGTTATGTCGTGAAATAATTCCCGGGTCGTTTACGTAATCCGAAGGATGAAATTCAATGGCCGGATTATCATCAAGGAATTCATAAAGATTTTTCGATCCGATGGCACAACTCGCGACCAATTTTCCTTCGTTGAATCCTTTTTTCCGGTTTGTAATCACTCCCATTGAAACAAGTCGCATGATATCCGTGGTCACATACTGCGTGTGGACACCGAGGTCATTCTTATCGGAAAGCGCAAGCAGGGTGGCTTGGGGTGTTGTGCCGGGGCTGATCTGAACGGTTGAACCATCGTCGACAAGCCTCGCAATAAGACTGCCGATATGATTGGCGGCTTCGAGTTCGGGAAGTTCGCTAATGGTCAAAAGTTCTTCTTCATGTTCAACAATAGCATTTACGTCGTTGACATGAATAAAGCTGTGGCCCAGTACCCGGGGCATTTTTGAGTTCACCTGGGCAATGACAAGGTCTGCTGAAAGCGCCGCAGCCAGGGTGATATCAACGGAAATCCCCAGGCTCATCCATCCAAAATCATCCGGCGGAGATACTTGAATGAGTGCCGCGTGAATCGGAAGCTGCCGGCTTTCAAAAAGGCGGGGCACCGCTGAAAGATTCATCGGAGTAATAAAACGCATGTTTTTTGCAAGACTTTTTGTTTTTGCCGATCCCAGATAAAATGATCGAATATTAAAGCTCTGATCTTTGGTCTCGTCTGCGATCAGTGTCAAAGGCGTACTTTCCAGACTCAGCAGACGGACAATTTCGATATCCGTGAACGTCGCCGCTGCTTCAGCAAGTTTTTTGACCAGATGTTGGGGTTCTCCGCACGACGAACCAATAAAAACCCGCTGGCCTGCCTTAATCCGTCCGATCGCTTCTTGTGCAGAACACTTCTTTGCCACGTAATTGTCGGCCCAATAGGTTGATATGGCCATGGTTCACCTCCCAAATTTTTTGTCAATGATTACCTGTGACCTGTCATCGGATCACTTTCATCGAAATTCACTTGAAAAAAAGCCTATCCGCGTGGCACCAGACAATAGGCGTTCATTTGTCCTGCTTAAAATGTTCATAATTTTAATTATTTAATTTATTTATAAATTATTTTCAAGAAAAAGATGATGCGTTCCTGCGGTACACGATGAAAGGTCAACAGAAGGGAATAAAACTTTAAATACGAAAAATCGTATGCCAGGCAAGGATTATTTTAAACTTCTTGTCCTGTTGTGTATTTATTGATAAAAGTGTCCAAATGGGTTATCTGATCATCATTCATTTCACCGAACTGAACACTCATTTGCCGCATTTCAAATGTACTGAAAGGGACATAATTTTCGAGATGGATATCTGAAATTCTTTTGCACGGTATGCCTTTTAAAAAAAAACCATCACCGCTTAAAAATAT
>Ga0210105_1000018_pt1 | contig 22671 bp, 24 predicted proteins | sample RushSE_TuleC_D2_FD_185569 | JGI IMG/M metagenome (GOLD analysis project Ga0210105, IMG submission 185569) | Wetland microbial communities from San Francisco Bay, California, USA, that impact long-term carbon sequestration - RushSE_TuleC_D2 (SPAdes) | ecosystem: Environmental > Aquatic > Marine >... | reverse complement strand
GATTGTATACGGTATCATGAAGACCTCGGCCGGCGTTTCACCCATTGATATCGTCCAGGTTGCCACCTCGTTGGTTGCATTTGTGCTGGTCTACGCTTTGCTGGGGGCGGTGGGGTATTACCTGATAATCAAAAAGGCCGTCAAAGGCCCGGAACCGGTTTAACCGCTTGAGTGTTTTTACGTTCCAATAGTGAGTTAGAAGACAGAAATACAAGTTAGGGCTTCGCCCCAATTGGAATGTTGGAACGATGGAATATTGGGAAAAGTTGTAGAAATTCTGAGAGGTTAAAATAGGAGGATAAAATGATTTTAGAATCCATTTGGTTTTTTCTTTGGGGTTTGTTGTGGGCAATTTATTTTATGACAGACGGCTTTGATCTGGGCCTCGGCACCCTGATGCCGTTTCTGGCCAAAAGTGAAGATGATAAACGGGTTATCGTAAATTCGATGGGACCGCTTTGGGACGGTAACGAGGTATGGCTGCTGACCGCCGGCGGTGTGACCTTTGCCGCCTTTCCGCTGGTCTATGCTGTGATGTTCTCATCCTTATATACGGCCCTGATGCTGATTTTATTTGCCCTTATTCTTCGGGGTGTTTCCTTTGAATTTCGCGGTAAAGTGGACCATCCTCGCTGGCGAAAAATTTGGGACACCTGCATCTTTATCGGCAGTTTTGTGCCCGCACTACTTTTTGGCGTTGCCTTTGCAAATATCTTTCAGGGTATTCCCATCGATCACAATGGGATCTATCATGGAACGCTCTTTACGCTTTTAAATCCATACGGTCTTTTGGGCGGTATTCTTTTTGTGCTCCTTTTTATGAATCACGGTGCCTTATGGCTTTCCATTAGATCGGAAGGGGCTCTGCATGAAAGAGCGGTTTCCACCGCCAATAAACTCTGGCCGGTTCTTCTTGGCGTGGCGGTTGTTTTTTTAATCGCCAGCAAGTTTGCCCCCCGCCTGTACGACAATTATGTCGAACATCCGTCCTTTTTTGTCGTCATACTGATGACGGTTCTTGCGCTGTTAGGCATCAGGTTTTTTTTGACAAGGAAAAATTTTTTCAAAGCCTGGTTTGCTTCCGCATTGACCATCGTCGGCGCCACGTTTTTCGGCGTGATCGGGCTGTATCCAAACCTTTTTCCCTCCAGCCTGAATCCGAGGTATAACCTTACCGCACATAATGCCTCTTCAAGTCCCTTGACCTTGAAAATCATGCTGGTTGTCGTTATACTTTTTATTCCTGTGGTTATCGGCTATCAAGTTTGGGCATATCACCTTTTCAAGGACAAAGTGACGGAAGCGGATCTTGCCCGTGATGAAGCCTATTAGGTATTCTTGAATTTAATGTTTGTAAAAGTGATGCGTATGAGATTAAAAATAACTGTGTTATGTACCGTGTTCGTGCTTTTTTATGCCGGTTTCATTGCCGCCGACGTGGATAAAAAAGGTCCGGAACAGATAACCCTTGACGGCGGTCAAAGGGGGAGTGTCGGCTTCCCCCATCGACAACATCAAACGACGCTGGGTGACTGCAAGATCTGTCATGATCTGTTCCCACAGAAATTGGGTGTTATCAGGGACTTAAAAGACCAGGGCGTGCTGGCGAAAAAACAGGTGATGAATCATTGCAGGGGGTGCCACCGCGATCGTACACAGCAGGGCCTTACGGCCGGTCCGACTTCCTGCCAGAAATGTCATTCGGAATAGGACGATTGTAACAACCAGGCCCCCGGGTCGGGTTTATTCATAATATCAGAAGGATAGTAACACATGTTGATTCTCGGATTCCAAGGAAGCCCCCGAAAAAAAGGCAACACCAACTATTTGTTGTCCGTTTTCATGGAGGCGGCTGAGGCTTTAGGTGCTCAAACCCGAATCATTGAAGCGGCCCAAAAACACATTGTGCCGTGTTTGGGTTGCGGCTTTTGTGAGAAGAAAGGCATCTGCATTACGAAAGATGACGATATGACCCTTGAAATCTACCCGCTGCTTCGGGAGGCTGAGGTTGTTGTTTTGGCGACGCCTATTTATTTTTATAACGTTCCCGCTCAGTTAAAGGCTCTCATCGATCGCAGTCAGACGTTGTGGTCCAGAAAATATAAACTGAAACTGACCGACCCTGCGAGACATTACCGGCGCGGATTTCTTCTTGCCCAGGGAGCGACAAAAGGGAAGAATCTTTTTGAAGGGGTTGAACTCACCGCAAAATATTTTTTTGATGCGGTGGGTGCGGAATACCACGGCAGCCTCTCCTACCGGCACATCGAGGCTGTGGGAGACATGGAAAAACATTCAGCGATTCATACGGACGTGAAAAATTCCGTTGACAGGCTTATATCTCCGTTGTTGGATCGAAAGAAGATTCTGTTCGCCTGCCGGGAAAACGCCTGTCGCAGCCAAATGGCCGCGGCGTTTGCACAGTATTTGGCCGGTGATAAAATTGAGGCGGTTTGCGCGGGCAGCGAGCCTGCTGAAAAAATAAATTCGGATATGGTAAAGGTCATGGCGGAGAAGGGAATCGACATGGGATTTCGCAAAACCAGATTTCTGGATAAGGCCGTATCCGAGTTGCAGCCCGATATGATCATTACCATGGGCTGTGGTGAAGCATGCCCCTTTATTCCCGGGATGCAGCGGTTGGACTGGAATTTGCCCGATCCGGCCGGAAAACCCCTGGATGTCATGCGCAACGTTCGTGATGAAATTGAAAAAAAGGTTAAAGCTCTTGTCAAAAGCACATTGGGCTAAAAATTTGTTAAAGGAGAAAATACCATGCCCGTCCAATTGAAAGTCAAAGACATGATGATTCCCATTGATGATTATGCGGTCACAACTGATGATAAACCTCTGAAAGAAGCCGTTCCGGAGCTGATGAAAATCTATTGTCAGGTGGAAACCGGGAAATGTACGGAAGCAGGACACAGAGCCAGCCTTGTCCTGGATGCTCAGGGTGAACTTGTGGGAATCCTCGATTTTAATAGCATTTTGAAAGTCTTGATACCGGAAATAGCTGGAGGCGTCAGCGGGAAACTGCATGCACTGGGTGTTTCAATCGCTTTCGCAGAAGCCGATGCCCATGATATGGACCATGCAAAACACGGATTCAGATCCAGAGTCAGACAGAACGCGCAAACCCATGTTAAAGACGTGATGCTTAAAATAAGAGGGACCATAGATGCGGACGCCGGATTTCTGGATGCACTTAAAATGATCTACCGCAATAAAATCACGGTCCTGCCCGTGTATGAAGGGATAAAACTGGTCGGTGTCCTGCGCGATTCAGATCTTTTTCTGGCCGCTGCAAATGTTCTTTTGGAATAATGATGAATTCGTAAAAAGTCAAAATGTTCAAAATTCGTCCTTATAACCTATTGAAATAATTAAGGTCGAAATTAATAAAATGCTTATTTTCGGACTTGTTACGAGACCATCAATAATGGAATTTGAAATCATAGGTAAGGAGGAATAAATGGCTGAACCTGAAGAGATGTATCAATGCCAGACGGTCAATTGCGGATATATTTATAACCCCGACAAGGGAGACCGAAAGGGAAAAATCCCCAAAGGGACCCGGTTTGCCGATCTGCCGGACGACTGGAAATGTCCGGTGTGTGGTGCCGGAAAGAAAATGTTCAAGCCCCTTGCCGGGCCGGGTTCTGCTGCTGCCGGTGGTTAGAATTAAGCCTTAATTCAATCAAAAAGGAGGATTCAAATGGACAAGTATGTATGTTCGGTTTGCGGTTATGTTTATGATCCAAAACAGGGTGATCCTGACAATGGTGTTGCACCAGGCACAAAATTTGAAGATCTGCCAGATGACTGGGAATGCCCGGTGTGCGGCGCATCAAAAGATGATTTTGAAAAAGAGGAATGATAGGACAGGAGGAAGATGAGACCGGTAGAAATAACAAAGGGAATTTATGATGTTGGCGTTATTGACTGGAACATCCGGGACTTCCACGGATATTCGACGTATCGCGGTACCAGTTATAATGCATTTTTAATCGTCGATGAGAAAATTGCGCTCATCGATACCGTCAAGAAGAATTATTCTGACCAACTCATTGATAATATATCAAAGATCATCGATCCGAAAAAAATAGACTATGTGGTAAGCAATCATACGGAAATGGATCATTCCGGTGGGTTACCACGGGTTATGCACAGGGTTGGTGAGGACAAGCCGCTTTATTGTTCAAAAATGGGCGCCAAAAATCTGGCCCGGCACTTTTCTCAAAAGTGGAATTATCATGCGGTTGGTACCGGAGAGGCGTTGAGTCTGGGACACCGAACCCTGACATTTCTTGAAACCCGCATGCTTCACTGGCCGGACAGCATGTTTACCTATCTGAAAGAAGATAAAATTCTTTTTTCCAGCGACGGTTTCGGACAGCATTATGCGGGGCATGAAAGATTCGATGACCAGATCGGAGACGATATCATGCTTCATGCAAAAAAGTACTATGCCAATATTTTGCTTCTGTATTCGCCGCTGATTCTAAAGCTTTTGGATACGGTTGCCGAACTCGGTCTTCAAATCGATATGATATGTCCGGATCACGGAATCATATGGAGAAAAGATCCGGGCAGGATTATCCGTGCATATGCAAAATGGGCCAAACAGGAGCAAGAAAAAAAAGCGGTCGTGATCTACGACACCATGTGGCACAGTACTGAAGCCATGGCCAATAAGATTGCGGCGGGAATCGCTGATGCGGGAATATCGGTAAGACCCATGCACATACGAACCTCTCATCGCAGTGAGATTATGACGGAAGTCCTCGATGCCGCAGCCGTCGTTGTGGGATCGCCTACACTTAACAACCAATTGTTTCCCACAGTCAGTGATTTTTTAATTTATATGAAAGGGCTCAAACCGATAAACAAAATCGGCGCTGCCTTTGGTTCTTACGGGTGGAGCGGTGAGGCGGTCAAACTGATTACCAAAGAACTCGAAGACATGAAATTCGACGTCATCGATCCGGGTGTCAGAATTCAGTATGTTCCGGATAAGAAGGGATTGGAGACCTGTTTTGAGCTGGGTCAAAAAATCGGAAAAGCGATCAACGAAAAACGATGAAAATACCGGTTGTTGATTTGAGCCGATGCAGTTTATGCGGCGCCTGTATTGAGGTTTGCCCTTTGGTTTTCAGGCTGAATGATGCCGGTTATATCGAAGTTGTAGAGCTGCCCTCATACCCGACGGATGAAGTCGATGAGGCCATAAAGTATTGTCCCGAAGATTGCATTTTCTGGGAAGATGAATAGTAACCCATGGCTCCTGGGAAATCGACCTGTGAGAACGAAAACTTCACAGGGCAGATAGGTAATTCGGGTGAAATCATCATGATGGCCAACTTTTAAAGGGCGAACCAATGGGAAACCGGCAGCTCAAGAAAAAAATTCTGGCACTTCTTAAAAATGGAGCATTTGAAAAGAGCCTTGAAGAAATCTGCAAAATGCCGGCCCGGCAAGCTGTCAATCCGCTTTTTTCCTTTTTTTACAATTCGGACGAAATGATCAAATGGCGTGCAGTTACGGCCATGGGTGCCGTCGTTGCACGCCTCGCCCATGAGAGCCTCGAATCCGCCCGTATTGTCATGCGGCGCCTGATGTGGAATTTAAATGACGAATCCGGAGGGATCGGTTGGGGCTCCCCGGAAGCCATGGGAGAAATCATGGCCCGTCAGGACAGGTTGGCCGAGGAATATGCCGGTATCCTGGTATCCTACATTAACGAGAAAGGTAACTTTCTCGAACACGGGATGCTGCAACGGGGGGTGCTCTGGGGATTGGGCAGGCTTGCCCATACACGTCCCGAACTGGTACAGGATGCAGCCGCCCATCTTCTTTCGTTTATGCGGTCCGAAGATGCCGTCCATCGGGGACTTGCAGCCTGGGTGGCAGGGGCAATCCCCTCGAAAATCACACAACCCTTACTCAAACATCTGATTACAGATGAAACAATAATAAAAATTTTCATCAATATGAAAATGATGGAATCCACCGTGGGACAACTGGCTGCTGATGCGCTTGCTCGAAATGCCCCATGAAGCGTATTCATCATTGATCCGGCGATTGAGTTGCGATGACCAATGCAGCCGCTAAATTATAATGATACCAATACGTGACACAACACCTTCTAAAAATTATCCGGTTGTCAACACGACGATTATCGGTATCAACGTTGTCCTTTATCTGCTGGAGATGGCCCAAGGGGCCAATTTAGATCGCTTTGTCTACATCTATGGCCTGGTTCCCGCCAGATACTCAATCCCCCAGATCGCATCTTATTTTACCACCGGGCAGCAAATTTTGTCTTTGCTGTCATTCATGTTTCTTCACGGCGGGTTTTTGCACCTTCTGGGTAATATGTGGTCGCTTTACATTTTTGGCGATAATGTCGAAGATCGCCTCGGTCCTTTTCGATACCTTGTTTTTTATCTGTTGTGCGGGATTACATCGGGCCTTTCCCATTTTATTTTCAATCTTCATTCAAATACACCCACCATCGGGGCCAGCGGAGCCATCGCCGGTGTTATGGGGGCGTACTTGATCCTTTATCCCCATTCCAAAATATTAACACTGATCCCCATTATATTTATCCCCTGGTTTATTGAAGTTCCCGCGTTCTTCTTTCTGGGGATTTGGTTTGCTTTACAGTTTTTAAATGCGGCAGGAAGCCATGGCAATATCGGTGGAATTGCATGGTGGGCACACATCGGTGGATTTGTTTCCGGGATTCTTTTTTTAAAAATATTTCTTGCATTGCCCCAAACCGGGGTTACCGGTAAAATGCGTCACGTCACAGCCAAAAGAAAATCACACCGTTTGCAGGTTATACGACCTGTAGGTCTCGGGAATGATCCCCATCTGTATGGTACGATTAACATTACGTCATTTGAGGCGCTTGTGGGCACCCAAAAACTGGTCAATATTCCATGGGGGTTTCAAAAACGGACGGTTAAGGTGATTGTTCCTCCCGGTGTGACGGAAGGGAGCAAACTGCGCCTGAAAGGTTTGGGAAAAATAGCATCCGACGGTCAGCGGGGGGATTTGTATCTTAAGGTGGCCATAGCATCTAATCCGGAACAACTCAAAATGAATTAAAATACCAAAATAAGACCCTCTCTCCAAAGAAAATAAATGAAATTGCACCAATGGAAAGAAACGGACCGAACGGAAGCTCAAACTTCAAATTCTTGCCTTTAAGCAGCATTAACGTTATTCCCACAAAAGTTCCCGCAACGGATGCGACAAAAATAGTAAAGATAACCCCTTTCCAGCCGATAAAAGCGCCGATCATAGCCAGAAGTTTGATGTCTCCCCCGCCCATGCCTTCCTTGCGGGTGACCAGACTGTATGTCCATGCAACCAGTAAAAGGCTTCCCCCTCCGATCAACACCCCAAGTAAAGAGGCCTTAAAGGTTATGCCGGACAAAACAAAAGAAGCGGCCAGGCCGGCGGGAATGCCGGGAAGCGTGATAACATCCGGTATGATTTTATGATCAATATCAATAAAAGTTATGACAAGCAGCGATGAAATAAAGACAAAATATACAACCCCTTCCAGGGTCAGACCGAGCATAAAATAAACATTGATTGCAACAATTCCGGTTATCAACTCAACCAAAGGATAGCGAAGGGAAATAGGCGCATTACAATGACGGCACCGGCCTTTAAGCCATAGGTAACTGAAAACGGGAATATTGTCATAAAATTGTATAACACCGTTACAATTCGGACAGATTGAACGGCTCGGATTTATAATCGATTTCGAGGAGGGCAGTCGATATATGCAGACGTTCAAAAAACTTCCAATGCACATGCCGAAAATAAAAATGAAGCCCACGATCAGGAAGTTAAACATGGATTTTAATGTGCCCTCTTGAATTTATAACGCGATAATAGTAAGTGCAATTTTCAGGCTGAATGTTTTTCTCTATATATGCAGATGCTGCTTGTGTCAAAGCAACTTTTAAACCGTTCGTCAATTACTCGGTTGTAATGAGAAGAAAAGACAAAGAAATTACGGATGGCGCCGGGATTGAATCGATTATTCGCAGGTCTAAAGTCTGCCGGTTGGCAATGGTTGAGGATAACCGTCCATATATGGTTCCTCTGTGTTTTGGTTACAAGGATAATTTCCTCTATTTTCATTCGGCACAAAACGGCAAAAAGATCGACGTGCTCAAAAAGAACCGTAATGTCTGTTTTGAATTCGATGTTGACTGTGAACCCATAAAAGCGGATAACGCATGTGAATGGGGGATGAAATATGAAAGCGTTGTCGGTTTCGGCAAGGCGTCGTTTATTGACGATGTTGAGGCCAAACGTGACGCATTGGATATTATCATGCAACACTATTCGGATGGAGCATATACGTACCCGGACGCTCGATTGAACCATATACGGATTATAAAGGTCGAAATCGAGCATATGACGGGTAAGCGGTCAGGATAAAGGATGCCGGGGTTTCCTGGCGAAGTTCTGTTTTTTAAACAAGGTATCAAAACTTATGGGGAAAAAGGGGTAGATGCTATGAGTATTAATGTGGTTGAGAAGGTCGATGACCGGGTCAAGGTGAGGCATGTGCTTGCAAGTGTTTTTGACAAACGCGGTTTGGAATCATTCATACCGGAACTGCTCGGGATTAATCCTGAGATAAAAATTTTTTCAACAGGCGGAACGTACAAAAAAATCAAAGAAATTCTGGGGAAAGCGGCGGAATCCTGTTTGACACAGGTTTCGGATTACACGGGACAGCCGGAAACCCAGGGCGGCCTCGTGAAAACCCTGGATTTTAAAATATATCTCGGGCTGTTGACCGAAACATACAATGACGCTCACAATGAGGATATTCGGCGAACCGGGTCGGTTCATATTGATATGACCCTCTGCAACTTATATCCTTTTAAAGATACGATTTCAAAAGCAGACGTAACCGTTGAAATGGCTCGCGGCAATATTGATATCGGCGGGCCGTGTATGATAAGAGCCTCTGCAAAAAATTATCTGAGGGTTGCATCGGTCGTCGATCCGTCGGACTATGCAGCGATCCTGTCAGAAATGAAATCAAACAATGGGTCGATTTCGCTGAAACTTCGATACCGTCTTGCGCGAAAGGCATTTGACCACACGGCGGTTTACGACCGTACCATCGCGGACTTTATGGGTTCTAAATCATTTGATACGGCGTCTGCGTGCTACACCTTACAGATGGGGACAGCTTCCAGCTAAAAAATTTACCCCTTTCTGAAGCTTCTTCAACGTCGATTTGTTTCAAAGACCTAAACAGCTGTAAATCGCCTCAGCGGAACTAACAAAAAAAGGAGAAAAAAATGGCTGAAGATCTAAAGAAAATGTACCGGACAATCATGGATGATCATTTTCCTCCGCAGATGGAAATCAGTTTCGTGGATCAGGGTAAACGGCAAACTCTTTTTTACGAAAAAGTGGCATGGACCATCGATAATGTCCAAAAAGGATTACGATACGGTGAGAATCCGGGTCAAGAAGCGGCACTTTACAAGCTGATCAATGGGAATCTGGTATTGGGGGAAACCCAATCGATTCAGCCGGGACAATACCTGGCTTCAGACGTTGAGCTTTTGCAGTCCGGAAAACATCCCGGAAAAACCAACCTGACCGATGCAGATAATTCTCTGAATATTTTAAGATATTTTGTGGATAAACCCACGGTTGTCATTGTCAAGCACAACAATCCCTGTGGTGTGGCCCGGTCGGACACATTGGTAGACGCCTATCAAAAGGCGAACATGGCGGACAGGGTGGCGGCATTTGGGGGGTGTATCGCTGTTAACAGGGCTGTCGATCGGGCGACGGCGGAAGCCATTGCCGAACAGTACGCCGAGGTTGTTGTGGCACCGGACTTTGAAGAAGGGGTAATGGGGATTTTTTCAAAGAAAAAAAACTTAAGGGTTATCCGAATTAATAATATTAACCGGCTGCAGACTTTTGTGGGACAAAGATGTGTGGAGTTCAAAAGCCTGATAGACGGTGGTATTATCGCCCAGTGGTCCTTTGTGCCGGCCGCCCGTACAAAGGCGGATCTGAAACTCGCCGCATGCGATTATAAGGGAAAACACTATCAGGTCAACCGAAAGCCCACGGATGAAGAATACGAAAACATGTTGTTTGGATGGCTTGTAGAATCTGGAGTTACTTCAAATTCCGTCATTTATGTCAAGGACGAGATTACCGTCGGCATCGGAACCGGTGAGCAGGATCGGGTGGGTGTTGCAGAAATTGCAAGGGATAAGGCCTATCGAAAACTGGCGGACCGTTACTGCTTTGAAATGCATAATATTCCTTATAATGATTTGAAAGATAAAGATAAAAAAGCGGAAATCGATGAAAAGGTCGCCAAAGAGAAAGGCGGGCTGATCGGCTCAGCCATGGTCAGTGATGCTTTTTTCCCCTTTAGAGACGGTATCGATGTCGGTCTGAGAGAAGGGGTAACATCGGTGATTCAGCCGGGTGGATCGGAAAATGATTACCAGTCCATCGAGGCGTGCAATGAAGTCGGTGCGACGATGGTCTATACCGGCCAGAGAAGTTTCAAACATTGATGCAAATTTTAAGACGCTTATCAGGAGCTCGACCCTTGGCGCAAATAAAGCGTATCAAGCCGGAGGGAATCGAGATATTTTAATAAAATCGCTCCATGGATAATGCTTTTTTTCAAACCGTGTAAACTCGTGGTTAAAGGATCGTAAAGAAAGAACAGAATTAGATATAATTACAATGGATTCGAATTAGGCCGGATACTTTCTTGGGTTAGAATGTTTCGGCAAGCATCTGTTCTTTCCAACGATCCCTAAACCACTCAGACAGTACACGCTTTTCAAAAAAGATGATCCATTCCGGTCATCCCTCAATTATGTATAGGTTTTAAAAAGTTTATTAACGACTTTTTACGAGAACATCAAATTTTACTCAAACGTTTAAGTAAGTTTACAAACGGCAATATTTTTATGCAATTTTAGCAATGAAGGAATTCCCCTTCAATTGATTAATGCTTATTTTACAAAGAGATGGATCGTTTTTCTGTTTATCCTCCCATGCCTGCTGCATGTATTTCCCTTCATATATCCGCCCGGCCTTTAAATAACCATATTGGATTTGTATAAAATTCAGATAGTTATCTTTTTGTCGCGATTGGCACATCAATTGCTTTTGTAATTGGTGTAATTCATAAGCGTATTGAAGTTCAATTTTTATAAAATAAAGGGGGTGGTCAAAGCGCAATTCACTCGGGCAAGGTCGTTTTATGTTAACAATATTAATTACATAAACCCAAAAAGGAGATAACCATGAAAAAATTGGCAATTATATCTTTAACGTTGATTATTGGGCTTTGTTTGTCAACCGGTGCGTTTGCAGCCGATAAAGATGCGATTAAAAAACAAGTCGATGACATTGTTGTTGCAATTGACGGCGGGAAAACAGCCCAGGACTTCATGAGTGCAGCACAAAATAAACCCTACTATGTATTCATAATGGAAAAAGGGGGGATGCTCCTGGTTCATCCGTCTCTGACTGGGCAAAGCCTTAAAGAAAAAGCAGAACCGGTTTATAATGAATGTGCCAAAGCGACTGCTGACGGGGTCTGGGTGAGTTATGTATGGAAAGGAGCCACAAAACACACCTATGTCAGGACGACCAAGGGCGGGTTGATTGTCGGAAGCGGATATTCCGAGTAACCTTTACCGGATTGTGTGCCGAAAATGGGGGTCGCCCATAGAGCCTGTTATTTTATGGGCGACATTTTTTTTGAGTCGTCTGTTTCAAGGTCCTGTGCTGTTCAGCCCGACGAAGGCACCACCGTTTCTTTGGCATAAAGCGCGCATAAGCGTGGCAAATCGTTCGCCGGTGTTACCGGATCGATCCGTGATTTCCATAACGGTCGGGAAACCTACGGCATGAATCCGGACCCGGTGAGAACCGTCCCGGGCTGCTTTATTGATTCTGTCCACCTCATTGATGACCGGTTGGATAGCGGCACCGCTGAATTCATCTCCGAATACATAAAGGCTTATCTTTTTATCCCTGGAATAAAACATATTGATCGCTGCGGTAATGCCTTCCACCGGACTGCTGTTGCTAAAAGCATTCCAAGTACCAAGGGCTGAGATAATGGCTCTGCGCCGGGCGGGAGTGTCCGGGATCCATTTTCCGGCATACTGGGAAAACAGGAAACTCCCCATATCGTTCATTATCTGCATGCCTTTAACTTTCGGATAGATTTCAAGTGTCTCTTGCATTTTTTTTCGGACCAGGCTCCAGGCGTACCGCTGCATACTTCCGGATGTGTCGATGATAAAAACGATGTACTCGCTGTCCACGGGGATACCCCCCACCGAACGGGTCATTTTTTGAGGAAGGCTTTTATAAAGTCGCTTCATTTCTTCGGTCAACTCCTGACGTGCCCGGGCCAGTTTGCCTTCAATAATATTTTGAACCTCAGCTTCGTCTTCGGATGCCGCAAATTGCCCTTTAATCAACGACAGATCGCCCTGGAGGCGGGCAAGCTTTTCCTTTTCTTTTGACAGCTGTTCTTTTTTTGCGGTCAAATCGCGATTCAGGATCCGGGTGTCCCCCCGGATTTCAAACAGTTCCTCTTCCAGGCGAACAATTTCAGCCTGCATGTCTTCTTTGATTTGTTCAATGACCATCGGTTCCGCAAATTTGGACAGTACAAACAACAGAATAATCGCACCGAATCCGCAACAGATACAATCAAGAAAGGAAAGGCTGAATATATCTATGTCCCGTCTGCGTTTTTTCATAGGTTTAAATCCATGCCGTCCTTACGGCCAGTTTTTAGACGGACAGAAAAAAGATCCCCTGGTTTTCCTGGCCAGCCGCCAATAGGCATCGGCAGCCCTGGGATCCCCCTCCATGGGATACAGTATGATGTTCACCGGCACCCTTTTGGGCAGTTGTGAAATTGCTTCGTTAAACAGACTGAGCCGTTTTGTACTGGAAACCCTTGTTTGGCGTGGCTTGCCGCTACCCATGGTCGGCAAGCCGTCGGTCAGTAGAAATATATTATCCGGAGTCGGTTTCATTTCGTTGATCGATTTAATTGCGTTCAATAAACTGGTTCCTTTTTCCGGAACCAGCCGGTCCAGACTTTTAATCGAAAGGTTCAGAGGGTCTATTGCGCCGGCATCCAGCCAGGTTCCTTTTGGATGTTCCAGCAAAGGGCGTGCCGTTTCGTTAAATATGTATATCTGAAACTGACTGGTGGGTGGAAGCTGGGTGATCAGCCAATTCATGGTTTTCACCACCTGCCGCCATTTGGGAGCGTTAATTTTCCGGACATCTTTTAAATTGCGCAGGCGAATAATTCCGACGATGGTTTCATCAAGCATACTGGCAGAGGCGTCCAGCAGAATAAAGATCCGTTGCCCCCCCATTTTTAAATCCGTAAGGTACTGGCGATCTCCGTCTCCAGGAAACGGACGTAACTTTGAACCCAGATCGTCCTGTGTTTCGGCCCCGGCTTTCAGCCGCCGGAGCTCCTCTTCAAGAGATTTTAAATCCGCTTTTAACTGATTGATGTGTGTTTTGCTGGCCAGGGTGTCCTTGTCCCTATCCGCCAGCTCAATATTTTTTTCATGGAGTACGTTTATAATTTCACGGGATCGCCCCTGTGCGGTAACCATATCGGCATCGATTTCAGAAAGGATGTTGCGGGACTCGACCAGTTTTTTTTTGCCGTCCAAAACCTGCAGCTTGAGTCTGCTCACTTCGGCGCGCAAATCCGACGCCACGGCATGGCGGCGATGTGCACTTTTGGCATTTACCACGACAAATAAAAGAATGATGGCCCCTAACCCGCAACAGATGCAGTCAATGAAAGATAAACTGAATACGTTTAATTTTCTACGTTTCATCGGTTTCCAGGCAGGCAATGAGTCGCATGGTTTCTCGGGATGTCCCAAGACGAATGATTTGGCCGATTTCCAGTATGGCGCTTCCGTTGACCTGCTGATGATCGACAAATGTTCCCTGACTGCTGTGGTCCGTGAGGACGATACGGTCACCTTCACGGTGTACCGTGCAATGTTTTTTGGAAACATCGGATGATTTTGCCAGAACACGAATCCCTTTTCCCAAAGGGTAATCATCGCAGCCGATGATGAGAGATTTTTCGGGGACAGGATACGCCACATCACGATAGAGTAGATGTGAGGGACGTATGGCCTGGGCGGGTTGATCGGAAACGGCCCGTGAAATTTCAGGTCCCGCTTTTTGCCATGGACGGCTGGTAAAGAAAGATGTCCCATTTTTAAAGTGCGCATCGGTCAACTGGTTCCGGAGCTTCAAAACTCCCAGGGCACCGGCTCCGGGTTCGAGCGCTAAGATTTTACAGTTTTCTATTCCTAAGAGTTTATCCTTTAACCCCGGCAAACCGGCGACTCTATGGGTCATCTGAAGGATGGTCGGAAAATCCTTTTTACCGAGATCATCTCGCATTTTTTCAATGAACCGGCAAATGTCGTCAAATATTTTTTCACTTTTTTGAAACAATACATCGCGAAAAAACGTCATATGATACCGATCTTGTCCGTTGGACAGTTCAAATAAGTAAGATGATTGATGTTTAAAAATGTTAAGGACAACGGCCAGGCGGTTATAGAGCTCCTGTTCCGTAACGGCCTGATGAAGGGGATCGAATCTTGTGGTACGTACGAATTCTTTGGCAATGGTTTCCACCCAATCCCGGTATAGCCGTTCCAGGCTAATTTCCTGGATTGTCACCGAGTTTTCCGCTGACAGGGATTCTCCCTGATGAAGATGGATGATTTCAAATCGGTGCAAATGGATATCCAGGTGCAACAGCATTGCATTTGGGTAAGCGTTATGTGATGCGGCGATGGCCAGGGGTACAAAACCTTTAACGGGGATCGATAGTTCCTGAGCCATACCTAGAATAAGCCCCATTTGTTCTCTGCTGTAAAAGTTGGGTACGGCGATGATCATCTCGTCGCCATAGGGTTTGACCGCTTCCCAGACATGAGATAGATGGGCGTATGCGATTTCAGCATGATTTTGCGCATGCCGGTTCTTCTGTTTCAAAGGTTCAGTGCTCAATTGATCCCAGAAGCTGTTGATGACTTGGAGGGGAAAGATATGTGCCTTGTCTGACGCCGGTTTTCCGACGAGCAGACGCTTTTTTTCCGGGATGGCGAATCCCGGGCTTTCTTTTTCCTGCCCGTCAACGGTCAGCAATCTTATCGGATTGTCGCCGGCAACCAGGACTCCGGCATCGCTAAGTTCAAGCCCGAGAAGTGTCATTTAGGTGCTCCATCAAGTGGATTTTTGGGTATAAATTCACTTTAATTCTGCTATCGTATCAAAATATGCCATTTCTATAGGGACACTCATTGTGTATGCAAATGCCTCGTCAATTTCTCCTCACAATACGCTTCGGTTTCCAAGACATATCTTTCCTGAAGCAGTTGCAACTGGTGAAGCATAAACATAAGAACAATGCTGATCAGAAGCGCAATAAGGGTGGAGTTAAATGCGACACCCAGGCTTCGGGTAACACCGAAAATTTCTCCTTCAATGGCCTGATAGGCCAGCCCAAGCGCATCTCCGATGCCTCGTACCGTACCGATAAACCCGATGGAGGGAATGGCCCAGGCAATATATCTGATCATAGACAATTCAGACTCCAATCGTTCACCTTCGGCCGAACAGTAGGCACGAGTGGCATCTGCGACATCCTGAATATTTCGTGTTGAACTGAATCTCTGCAAACCGGCCAACAGTGCTCTGGGAAGCAATCCGTATTGTTGATAGGCCGGCAGCGCCTGGATTAGCCGGGACAGTTCCCGGGTATCTTCGGGGAATATGCGAACCCCTTCGGCCAAAGGAATCAAGTCCTGTTGCAACAGCGAACGGTGTCTTATGGTGGTAACGGCCTTAAACGCCATGATGGCCAGCGCCCAAAACATGAGAACAAAACAGGCTTCCTGTTCATAATCGCGAATCAACACATAGGCAGAACGTTCGGTTGTTTGCATTTTGTTTTTTTGGAGCATTTCGGCCTGTCGTGTCAGAACGGCGTCGGCATTTGGACGAATGATGCCGACATATGCGGCATGAACGAAAATGATAATCAGAATCAGAGAGAAAAGCTGGTAAGTAAACTCCATGGATAACGGAAAGGTTTTTTTCATGATGAATTCTCGGTTTTAATTTTTCTTTGCTCCGGAATGTCAGATATCGTATGGAAAATCCACACCCTGATCTGCCGGAATCGTTTCCGAAGGGACGAACGGTTTCACCGGTTTTACCTTTTCGGGTTCAGTTTTCTTTGGTGCCAAAGCCTTTGGTTTATTTGTATCGTCACGGGTTTTTGAGGCATCATCGGTGGAAACGCTGTCCGGTAGCTTCCTTTGGTCATTTTGGGCAAAATCGGTTGATCCTGAATCATGACCGGGCGTTACGTTGAATTCATACCGGAATCCTGCCGGTACCGTTTCCGGCCATATTGCTCCCTGAAGACATATCGCCCATAAGGCAATTGCTATGAAAAATCTGTTTGTCATGGTCATTTCAGATATCTGCAAACCCGAAAACCAACATCCTCACGCTTGTCGTCACCGTAGCTCCGATAGGCCAGCCTCAAGGTACTGATACTTGCATGTTTCCAACTGGATCCTCTGATTACATGGTGTTTACCATGTTTGGGTCCGGTTGGGTCCACATCTGTTTTTTCGGGGTTATAACTGTAAATGGAATAAAAATCGTGGCACCATTCTGATACGTTGCCGCCCATGTCATACAACCCCAGGGTATTGGGTTGAAATTTCCCCGGCCGAGCTGTTGTTGAATAGCTGTCATTGTAACCTTCAAGAACCGTGGGAAGCAAGTTTTTTGCAGACGGATCGGAATAATTCCCGGATAATTGAGAGGGAGGAAATGTGTTCCCCCATGGATATTTCGAAAATTCATTTTTTCCGATAAAGCGGGCGCAATATTCCCACTCTGCTTCAGTGGGCAGCCTGTATCCGTTATTTAACGGCTCGACGGCAATCAACTGATCCCCTTTTTGAACATAAGCCGGTGGCAGTGATTCCTTGGCGCTGAGCCAGTTGCAGAAACGGGCGGCCTGTTCCCAGGTGACTTGAACCACGGGCTGATCAGGATGGTTCAGGTTTTGTGATTTAAAAAGGCCTGAGTCGTGTTGGGGCATGAATTCCATGAATTCTTGGTTAGATACTTCCATAAGGCCCATGTAAAACGGTCGTTTGAGTATGATCTTTCTTAAGGTTTCATTGGATCTGTGGCCCTGCTCTCTGCGTGAAGATCCCATGGTGTAAGTTCCGGGCCGGATTAATGTCAATCTGTAGCCTGACGGAGTTGTAATCATCAGCGGTTCAGATTCTTTGGACGCCCCCTTTTTCTTCAGCTCAACTTTCAATTGTTTTGGAAATCCGGGTTGGGGGGTAATGCGGATTCGATGGGGATTAAAGCCTTTTTTATTGAATTCCAGTTCATGTTCCACAGCGATCAGATCTAATTGTTTCGGAACCGTTCCCTGTGATTGGCCGTCAATAATGAGTTCGGTATCTGGCGGTTCAACCGAAAGACGTATGATGCCTCGTTTGGGTTTTAAATTCACATGAAGCTGTTGCAATTCAGCCGATGCAACGTGCACGTTACGGTTTGTTTTTTCATAACCCGCCTTTGAAATTTGAACGACATGGGGTTTGTCCGGTGAAACATCGAGCGTAAGGGGTGTTTGACCGATAAATGTCCCGTCAATGATGATATTGGCTCCGGCAGGATTCGTTTGGACGGTCAATCTGCCGTCTGCCGGCTGAAGCCGTACATCTTTTATTTCTTGGGGTTCATTGGGGTTTACAACCAGACGGTGTTTGTGGGTTTTGAAAAGATCAGCACTGATTTCAAGAAGATAAGATCCAGGCAACAGTTGAATGTTTAAGGGGGTTTTCCCGAAGGATTTCCCGTCGATCAAAACAGTTGCATCCACAGGCACTGAACTGATGCTGACATCCGACCAACCCGGAAGCAGCGCCAGGTTAACATCCTGAAGTTTATTACAACCGTGTACGTCGACATCGGTCTGAAAGTCCTGATAATTCTCGGCACGAATTTCAATTGTGTGTGGACCCGGCGATACTTCAAGATTCTCTATAGGGGTGTTTCCAACCACAGTACCATCGACATATACCTTTGCGCCTGAAACTTCTTTTTCTGAATCACCCGAATCAACCGCACGGATCATCAGTTGACCGGGACGTTTTTGCATCTTTAAATGCAGGTTCTGGCGTTTTTCATCACTGACCACAAATGTATGGTCAAGGGGAAAAAAACATTCTCTTGAAGCCTTAAGCATATATTGTCCGGGATGCATCAAATAATAGCTGCCGATATTTGGCGCCAGGATATTCTCTGAAAACTCGATCCGTTCCGGAACCGGTTCAATGTTTATCACGACCTGCCGAGCAGTGAAGACAAACCACGTCGAGATACAAAGAAAAATCAGGACGATTCCGATAAGAAGGCCCACCATCCATTTAAAAATGATAAACCGTTTTTCTTTTCCGGTCGGCGGTTTGGACCGAAAGGATACCGGTTCGATTTTTATCGGTTTTTTCTCTTCAGGTTTGTCTTGGATTAGGGATGTCAATGTCACACCTTCATGTTACAAATTACGGACACGCGCAACGATTTCTGTCCGGGTTTTACGGTGATTTTCAGCCGGACATCCTGGTATCCGTTGCGTGAACCGACTACTGTGTAAGTACCGGGTCTTAAAGATAATTCCCGAAAGGTGAATTTGCCGAGTTTCCCGACTTTGTAAACGGCGATTTCCGTAAGGTTATCGGAATCAATGATCACTTTAACGGGAGTCCCGGCAATCTCAACCAAAGTTTTTAGCTCGTTTAATCGTGTGTTGAAATGCGGACCCTTTTGGTCCAGTTTCTCGGCTTCCTCGATCAAACGTGTCGCATTTTCAAGCTGCCGGTCCGATTCCATGGCGTCGGGTTTTTCAAGAAAAAATTCAATCCGTTTTGAAACTTGAATTTGATCCAAAGCGCGTTTTTTACCCTGGACGGCAAAACTGATATCTGGATCAATGTTAAGAACTGCCAGATAGGATTCGAGGGCCTGTTCCCAATTTTCAGCCTGTTCGGCAGACATGGCTTTTTCGCGCAGTTTTTCAATGGTGTTCACGCGGATGGCCTCATCGACCTGCAATAAAGCGTTTTTGACTTCACGTGAGTCGGACCGGAACGATTTTGCCTTTAACAGCGTTGTTCTGGCGAGTTGATAATGGCCGTTGTGATATGCCGTCAGCCCGTCCGAAATGAGTTTCTGAAACTGCTCCTCGGCAATTTTTTCTTTCAACCGGTTTAAACCGTTTTGCGCTTTCCCGGATTCAGGGTCCAATTCCACTGCCTTCTGAAAATCGGCAAGTGCAAAGGCGATCCGATTATTTTCTTCATGATTTTCACCTGATGTTATCAGACGGTTCACTTCATCAAGCTTCTCAGCCCGATCCAAATTCCGCCGGGCGGATTCATCGGACGGTTGAATCCTTAAAGCCGTAGAAAATTTTTGCAAGGCAACGGCACTGTCTTCATTTTCAAGGGCTTTCAGGCCTTGTTCCACCAGCTTTTGAAACACTGCCCCGCTATTATCGATCAATCCTTTTGCTTTTTGGGCGGCTTGGGCATATGTTTTGGCTGCAGCAGCAAACGAACGATCCATAAGCAACCGGTCTCCTTTTTGGCTGAGGGTCATCATGGCATCATATTCCTCAGCGCCCCAAAGGGAACCGTCTTTTTCTTCTATCTCTTTTTTAAGTTTCAAGAACGTTGCCAATTCTTTTTCTGCCGTTTCTTTTTCCGGTTCAAATACGGTGGCATCGCTGGTTTGCACAGGCTGAGTTTCTGGTTGCTTCTCCGTGGAAACGAAACCAGATTCTGTTGTGGTGCCGGTCCGATCTTTGTTTGTCTCGGGAGCATTCGGATCCTTTCTTTCTACACTATCGGTTTCCAATGGCTGGGTACGCTCCATGTCTTTAGCCGGACTCACCGGATGTTTCGATACATGGCGAATCAGAAAAAAACCGCCCGCAGCCATTGAGGCAAGAATCATGAGAAACAATAAAATGGTGACAGCGGATGACCGAAAATAACGAGTCGAGTCGGGACGTTCGATTTCTTTGCGAACCTCAAGGGGCGTGATGATTTCCACGGCAAAATCTGAAACCTGTTTGCCTTGAGAGTGCTGGGTGGGTGTTTCGGGCGGCATAATTGGATTTGATGCTCAGTGTTATTCCGAGTCTTCGGATGACGTCTTTTCTTTATATTCCGATGAGATATTCGGATCAAAGCCGGTTTCTTTGATATATATCTGTCGCAGCAATTCGCGCCAGTGTTGAAATTGTTCTTCGGCCGAACCGGTCAGCTCATACTGATTGCCTTCGAATTCCATGACAATTGGTTTCATCTCACTGCCAAATGAGTCACCCAGTTCTTTGATAGCTGCCGAATGCATTTCAGCTTCCTTGGTCACATTAAACCCGTTGACGATTACCTGACCGCCGATTAAAATCATGCCCACCTGAAGCGAGCCGGTGTTTTTGGCATCTCCCGCATTCAGTGCAATTGCACCTGCCACGAGGAGCACGCCAACCAACTTTTGTTGTAAGGCGCTTCGCTCAATTTTCTTTATGGCCTGAATTTCTTCATAGTTGAGCTTGCGCCAGTTCTCATAGGATGACCACATATTTGCATAATAGTCTTCATAGTACTCATTCAAGGTGTCCACATACATGTATTCCCGTTCCCGTATCTTGAGCAGACGGGTCATTATGGTGTCCTCATCGGCGGGCAGGCGATTGACGGCAATGAGATTTTTTTTATCGTTTGTCAGATATCCGTTGTACACGGACGGTGCAAAGTCTTGCGCAAATTTTAATTTCGAGACAGTACGGATATTCTTGATCTCTTCAGGGGACAACGTCAAAAGATAAGCTGCCATATCATTGGAGATGATATTGTATAAATCCTGATACGCATCTTTTTCTCCGGCTTGATTTCCCGAATAGAATGCCAGGGTGGCTTTGGATTTATATTTTTTGCTGAACCAGTTTTTCCGGGTCGCATCCGTCACATCGACTTGAAGGATCAAGTGCGCTCCGTTGGATTCAACAACTTTACCTTCGACCAGAATGTCGATATTTTCCGTTTTACCTGGGACGACACGCACTGCCCCCCAATAACTGCTTTGCTGTAAGGTGTTTTTCAAATGATAGGGCATGAAATGACGTTCTGCTTTTCTTATTTCTTGACTGGTATGTTCTTCTTTGGCTTGCTCCTCTGTAATTTTGTCGGAATCAAAAACAAGGATGCCGACATCCAGCAGTTGCTCTTCTAAAATTTCTTCCTGGGCTTTCATCATTGTCGTCGGACCAACCTTTTGAGTCGTAAAGGTCGCACATCCTGTGAGCAAAATTAACATTAAAGTCATGAATAAACGGTTATGATGAACGTTATATTTCATCTATCACCTTTTTTATGGCCTTACTTTCGCACATTTTTTTTATATTGTTCATATTCCTTCCAGAGCTTTTCCTTTAGTTCGGGATCGGACTCTTTTTCTGCCGCTTCGCGCAGCTGTCTGGCCACAATGTCGTCATCTTTAGGATCGTAACGGTTTTTAGGATGATCTTGGGGACCTTCCGCTCCTTCCCTGGATTTGCCTTGGCTGGTCAATGTACTGTCATCCCCGGTTTCTTCAGGTCTACTTTCCTTTCCGGCTTCTAAAGCGCCTTTTTCCTTTTCGGTTTCTTTCGTTTCTTTGGTTGAATCCTGACTGGATTCATCTGATTTTGTTTCAGAATCGGTATCTATCTCGATGCCTTTGTCACGCAACCGTTGTGCTGCGGCTTCAGCCTCTTCGGTCAGATCCCGCAGTTTTTCCGATGATTTTGCCTGGATCAACTCCAATTCCTTGAGCAGCATCTCATCGAATTCGGCCAGGGAACCGTCGAGCAGGCGATCCAGGGCGGTCACTTCATCGACGCTCTGCTCCTCTGGGATGGCAGGGTCCAGCATCGCTGAAGTATCATCTGAAGATAAAGCACCGTGGGTTGCTTTTTGGGTATTATATTTGGAACGAAGTGCTTCCATTTTGGTTACTTTCTTGCGGTTTTCAGCAACCATGGCCTGTACTCGAATTAAGTATGTGTTATAATCTTTAATGATTTCCGGTGATACATGCTCGGATTTCTCTAACTTTTCCAACTCTAAAGCGATGCGTTCCTCGGTGGCCATACTGATACCTAATTCCCTGCGTGCCGATTCAAGGGCAGTTTCAAGTTTTTGCATAGAGGCGGCGCATAGGATGACAGACGGCACAAGGATTAGCACTGCTGTCCGAATAGCCTTCCACCATTGGGAAGCGTTCATAATCATTATTAAAACCCGTTCTTTGAAAAAATAAAAAATGTGTCTGAAATTAAAGCAAAACCAACATTTTTATACATTACTAATGAGGCCATAATTAAATAGACATGATGTTTACGCCGGAGATCACCGCATTTCAGACCGCGAAAAACTCACGAATAAGAGCGTGTAATGCCGA
>Ga0210105_1000017_pt1 | contig 24043 bp, 18 predicted proteins | sample RushSE_TuleC_D2_FD_185569 | JGI IMG/M metagenome (GOLD analysis project Ga0210105, IMG submission 185569) | Wetland microbial communities from San Francisco Bay, California, USA, that impact long-term carbon sequestration - RushSE_TuleC_D2 (SPAdes) | ecosystem: Environmental > Aquatic > Marine >... | reverse complement strand
AGCCATTAAAGGGTATACGTCTCGCTGCCTGCCTTCATGTTACCACCGAAACCGCTTCCCTGATGCAAACACTAAAGGCAGGAGGCGCACAAATTACGCTCTGTGCCTCCAACCCCCTGAGCACGCAGGATGATGCGGCGGCCTCATTGGTAAAGCACGACAAAATATCTGTTTTTGCCATCAAGGGTGAAGACAACAAAACATATTACAAGCACATCCATTCTGCTTTAGATGTCAAACCTCAATATACAATGGATGACGGTGCCGATCTGGTTTCCACCATTCACGCCGAACGCCCTGAGCTCATCCAGGGCGTGCGGGGCGGCACCGAAGAAACGACCACCGGTATCATCCGACTTAAAAGTATGGCCGCGGATGGTGTTTTACAGTATCCGATCATCGCCGTAAATGATGCCAAGACTAAACATTTTTTTGACAACCGTTACGGTACCGGCCAGAGCACAATGGACGGAATTATTCGGGCCACAAACCGTCTCATTGCCGGATCTAACTTCGTCGTTTGCGGGTATGGATGGTGCGGTAAAGGTCTTGCGTTGAGGGCCCGGGGAATGGGTGCCAATGTCATTGTAACGGAGGTCGATCCCACCGCCGCACTTGAAGCGGTCATGGACGGGCTCACCGCGATGCCCATCGGTCAGGCCGCACGGATTGGTGATTTTTTCTGTACGGTTACCGGCAACATTAATGTCATACGCAAGGAACACTTCAAAATCATGAAAGACGGGGCCATTGTCGCCAATTCCGGTCATTTCAATGTGGAACTCGATCTCAACGGTCTTGAATCCATCACAAAATCCCGAAGAACAATTCGGCCTTTCGTTGAAGAGTATTCCCTTGAAAATGGAAAACGCATTAATGTTCTGGGTGACGGCAGATTGATAAACCTTGCATCCGCCGAGGGGCACCCGTCAAGTGTAATGGATATGAGCTTCGCCAATCAGGCCTTGAGTATCGAATATATGGTGAAAAACAAACAGAAGCTCGAAAATAATGTCTATCCCGTACCCGACGAGATCGACAAGGCGATTGCTAAAGAAAAATTGACGTCAATGAATATAAAAATCGACAGACTTACCGCTGAACAGAAAAAATATCTGGCATCATGGAGTCTCGGAACCTAGTCGTCTCATTCGCAACCGCATTTAAGCATGCGTGTATTTTATACAGGAATAAACTCTATTCTTTGGGTGTTTCTTTTAAGAGTTGAATGGCTTTTTTCAAGTACACGGCGGAAGCCTCATCATCACCCTTTAAACCGTAATAGAGGCTGAAACCCACATAAGCCGGAGAATAATTTGGGTTAAGCTCCTTTGCCCGACTGAACTCACGAAATGCATCATCAAGTTTGCCTTCTTTTAACAGTGTGTTACCATTGTTAACATGATGTACAGGTGTGTCGAGCCATCCATTCGTTTCTATGGATTGTGGGACACAAGCGAAGAGAAGAAATGCACCAAACGCCGTGAATAAAAAGTATCGTTTTTTAAAAGCCATAATTTCTCCTGTTAAGCCCATATTTTTCCTAACTTGATCGGTTCCAGGTTCAGAGTTCATGGTTCAAGGGTTACAACCAATAGACATCGTTTGCAATTCTATTAAAAATCTGTTATATTCTTCAATCAACGACAGGGCCTCTTTTTCAGTGGAAATCCCCTTAATGGATTCACGAAACCTGCTGCTGCAAATCAATCCCTTGACAAACCATCCCAGATGACTTCGCATCATTCGGCAGGCCCGTTTTTCTCCAAAGCACTCTACCGAAGTTTTAAGATATTTCTTCAACACATTAAAACGTTCGGAAAGATCCGGAAGAACCATCTCATTACCATTCATCAAAGACTGGGCTTGAGAAAATATCCATGGATTCCCGATAGCCGCTCTACCGATCATCACTGCATCACACCCTGTCTCATCTTTCATGGTCAATACATCTTCCGGTGCTGCAACATCCCCATTTCCAATCACAGGGATTGAAACGCTGTTTTTTATAGCCGCAATCAAGGACCAGTCGGCTTTGCCTCCGAATCCCTGAGTCGCCAAACGGGGATGCACGGTAATACCATCTACGCCGCCTGCCTCCGCGACTTCAGCAATTTTAAAAGCATCAATGCCGGATTTGTCCCAACCGGTTCTTATTTTAATGGTCAGTGGGATCGTTATGGTTTTTCTGACAGCAGCGAGAATTATTTCAACCTTTTTGGGTACTTTCATCAAAGCCGCCCCTGAGCCGGTTTTCATCACTTTTTTTACGGCACAGCCAAGGTTGATATCAAGAATGTCGGCACCCGAGTCCTCAACCATGGCAGCAGCTTCAGCCATTATACCAGGATCTGAACCGAATATTTGTACCGATAACGGTTTTTCTTCGATCCTGCTTTCGAGCAACTCATACGTTTTAGCGGATTGGTGAACAAGTCCGTTGGAACTGATCATTTCTGAGCAGACCAGCCCGCACCCTGAAGCCCTTGCCAGCAGGCGAAACGGCAAATTGGTAATACCAGCAAGTGGTGCCAGAACCATGACATTGTCAAGAACGACCGAACCGATTTTCATATGTCGACCCAATTGGAGATTGATGAGTGACAATCATTGCAGATCTTGATTTTTCGGGAAAACAAAAAACTTTTATCACGAAAGCACGAAATTTTAAAAACACGAAAAAATATTTATTATTTTGTGCTTTTGTGCTTTCATGTTTTCGTGATTGGTTTTGTGCGTGGATTCGCATAGCAGAACAAGCAGTTATGATAGCAAGGGTGATGGCGATACGACCCGATATCTACCGAAACCATGCATCCGCATCCATCTTTTACCCGTTGTCCGGAATCCTTTTTAACGCTAAGGTCTCCACCGAAAATTTCAATAAAAAGATTATTTGGAATACATGAACTTTTTTTGATATTTGAACCCGAAGGCAACGCATCCAGTACCGCTTTCTCACAGCATGTATACAGACCGATATTTTTTTCTGAAAGCACTTTTTCCAATTTAAGAAGAAGTTCTATTTTTTCAGACAGGCTCGGGTCGACAAAAAAAAACCCGGACTTTGACGCTATGCGTCTTCCTACTTTGGCATAATGGTCCATAAAACTGGTAATACACCGGGTAACGCCGTGTCGTGATACCCATGTCGCAATCCTGGAAAAATCATGAAGATTGTCTTTAATGACGTTTTGTTCAAATCCAAAAAAACAGATGGGATCGAACCTCCAGTTTATACTTCTTGGATCGAAGTTGCAACAAAGGTCCCGAAGCTGGTCAAGTCGCTGTTGCAAAGACGGTACTCGAGGTTCAAGTAAGGGACTATCCGAATTTATGGTAAAGTTAAAAAAAAGATTGAATCCCATTGCCAAAAGCGCTTGACCGAATCTTCCTTTAAGAAAAGCAGCGAAATTCTTCGACCAGAATACAATGGTATGCACGTTGTCAGGCGTCGCAGGTACGATGAATGCACGCCGGTTATATGGATTGACAACTTCAAACCATCCTTTTTTGATCTGCCCCATAAACCAATCCATGTAAAAGGCGGGAATATCGGTACGTCTTGAAGCTGAGATGACGATTCGATTTGAGTGTTTCATAACCCGCAATCATACTCACGATGGTTTTTTCTTAAGATCAGCTAAAGATATCACTTTTTGGCCAACCGGTTTTTCAGGTGTTTCTTTTTCTTTTTCGATCGGTTCGGCTTCCTTGGGACATACCACCTTTTGCAAACGGATTTTTTTTCCTTCCATGGTGAATTCCTGGCCGTTAATATAAATATCGCGAAGTATCCAGGTAACCACCTGAAGAGGTATCTGAAACAAAAGCAGTTTCACATGATACCAGTCTTTTTTGACATCCGGAGAGATGTCTTCTATTCTCGCAAAGGATATCGGCTGATCCTCCAGATAAATGAGGACAACATCGTTTTCTTTTGTCATAATACTATCGTCCAGTCTAAAAATTGAACCCCTTGCTTTGGTATGCTTTTACACTTTGTGCTTCGTGATATTTTTTATAACCGCAAACGATATTATTTGGCAACGCTTATTTCAAGAAAATGAATTATTGTTCATTTGATATTTTAATATCGACAATACACAACTCCGTCCTTTTTTAGGCTGTCAAAGTCTCGTTTAGATTATATATTATATTGATTATATAAACTTTATTGTCATTTGTTAGACGGATAAGAAATCTTTGTTTTTTTCTTGACAGGCAAAGTTGTGTTCTGTTAAATAAATGAATGATCATTCATCTTTTGGACTTCATTTCTCATAGGAGGCTATCATGGTAAGAAAAATCAGGCAGGCAGCGGTTATTGGCTCGGGTGTGATGGGAGGGGGCATTGCCGCACTACTTGCCGGTGCCGGCATAAAGACGTTCTTGCTGGACATTGTTCCGTTTGATCTAACGGAAGATGAAAAAGACGATCCGGCTGCCAGGAATCGGATCGTAAAAGCCGGTCTGGATACGGTCTTGATGTCGAGCCCATCCCTTTTGATGCAGAAAAAAGATGTCCACCGTATCACCATCGGAAATTTGGAAGATGATTTCGACAGAATTTCAGCGTGCGACTGGATTGTGGAAGTGGTTGTGGAAAACTTGAAAATCAAACAGAATCTCTTTAAGCGCATCGAAACAAAAAGAAAGTCCGGCGCCATTGTTTCTTCCAACACTTCGGGCCTTCCGCTAAAAGCCATGTCCCAGGGGCTCGGCCTCGATTTCAAGCAGCATTTTTTAGGTACACATTTTTTTAATCCGGTGAGGTATATGCATCTTCTGGAAATCATTCCGGGAGAAGAAACGCTGCCTGAACTAATTGAATTTATATCTGATTTTGGAGAGCGAATTCTTGGCAAGGGCATTGTTCGGGCCAAGGACACCCCCAATTTTGTCGGAAACAGGATCGGTGTCCAAGGGATGGTAAAGGCCATGCAGTTGATGCTTGAAGATGATCTGTCGATCCCAGAGGTGGATGCGCTTTTCGGAACCGCCATGGGCAGGCCCAAGACCGCCATGTTCAAGACATGTGACATTGTCGGCCTTGACACGATGGGACACGTGGCCAGGAACACATATGAATTGATTGTCGACGACGAAGAGAGACACAGTTTTGTCCTGCCTGAATTTGTGGACAGAATGATTGAAAAAAAAATACTGGGGAAAAAAACCCAAAGCGGATTCTATAAGACCGAGTTAACCCCCGAATGGAAAAAAATCCGAAAGGTCATCGATCCCAAAACCTTAGAATATTCGGAATATAAACCTGCCGACTTTCCGTGCCTTGGGGAGGCCAAAAAGGCAAAAACACTTCCCGAAAAAATGAAAGCCATTCTTTATGGGCGGGATAAAGGAGCCAGGTTTGCCTGGAAAGTTGTGGCAAACGGCCTCATTTACGCGGTCAACAGGATACCCGAAATTTCAGAATCCATCGTTGAAATCGACAACGCCATGAAGTGGGGCTTCAACTTTGAGATGGGCCCCTTTGAGACCTGGGATGCCATCGGCCTTGAAGCTTCTGTTGAAAAGATGGAAAAAGACGGGTTTGAAGTGCCTGAAAAAGTAAAGCGCATGATTGCGGCAGGTCATACGTCATTTTACACAACCGATAACGGCAAACGCTTCGTATATGATTTTGTTGCCGAAAACTACACAGAAGTTATTGCCAGTGAAGCAATTATTTCTCTAAATACCTTGAAAGGGGCGGATAAATTGGTTCAATCCTGTGCGTCTGCCTCATTAATAGATCTTGACGACGGTGTATTCTGCTTGGAATTTCATACCAAGATGAATGCCTTGAACAAAGAAATCGTCGAATTCCAGCAACACGCCATGGAGTATGTGGATGCCAACGGTATGGGCCTTGTCATCGGGAACCAAGCCGGCGGAATACCGGGAGCCTTTTCGGCGGGCGGTGATCTTTTTTTTATGGCGGGTCTGGCAATGAAAGGAAAATTTTCGGAGATCGATGCATTTTTACGCTTGGCGCAAGACAGTATCCAGAAAGAAAAATATTCAAGCTTCCCTGTTGTAGCGGCCCCTTACGGAATGACCCTTGGGGGCGGATGCGAGCTGTGTCTGGGCGCCGACAGGATTGTGGCCCATGCAGAACTTTACATGGGCCTCGTTGAGATCGGAGTCGGCCTGATCCCGTCGGGAGGCGGATGCTTGAATTTGTGGAAAAAGTTCGTCCAGACGATTCCTGAAGCGGTTACCGATATCGATCTCGGCAAGTTTTTCGTACCGGTCTTCATGTCTATCGCGCTGGCCCAGGTTTCAACGTCTGCTGCCGAAGCCAGAGCCAGCGGCTTTTTGGGCCCTTCAGACAGAATTGTTTTTAACAGGGACTATCTGATCGGCGAAGCCAAAAAGGAAGTTTTAAAGATGGTGGATGAAGGCTATGCACCGCCGCTCAAACAACCCATAAAGGTTTTGGGCCAGGCCGCCCAGGGCATGATTGAGGTGGAAATTTTCAATATGTTAAAAGGGAAATTTATCACAGAGTACGATGCGTTTCTGGCCAGAAGAATCGCCTACGTCATTAGTGGAGGAGAAGTAAGAGATAACAGCACCGTTGAAGAGGATGTCATACTCAAACTCGAAAGAGAGGCTTTTATCGATTTCTGGAAAGAAGAAAAGACCATGGCCAGGGTTGAACATATGTTAAAAACCGGAAAACCCTTGAGAAACTAGAAAAGGAGTAATTGTTTCGCTTTTTGAAATCATTGCCGCTTCAGGTATAATTAAATTTTTTGCTGAAAGAACTCGCGAATAAGGGCTCGTAATGAAAGAACCTGACCGGGCCATTCATAAAGGTTTTTTGCTATAACAAAGGCTGTCATCTACAAAGTTAAATCTCATATGGTTCTTTCAAAACGATCTCTAATTCACTCAGACAGCTTCCAGTAAAAAATTTAATTACACCTGAAGCTCTTCCTTGTTGGGCGAACCCGATAGCGAAGACCAATGGAAAACAAACTATTTCGAGGGACTAAACGATTACAAAAAGATTGCCGGCCATTATTGAACGGGAAGCATAGGAGGGAGTAAAAATGAGAGACGCCTATATCGTCCAATCCATCAGAACCCCGGGATGCAAAAAAAGCAAAGGGGCCTTTAAGGATACCCGACCGGAGGACCTGCTGTCCTTTATCCTGAAATCAGTTGTCGAGAAAACCCCGAATCTTGAGATGAAAGATGTGGATGACATCATGATCGGCTGCGCCTTTCCCGAAGCTGAACAGGGGCTGAATATCGGACGAATTGCATCCCAAATCGCAGGGTTTCCAGTGGAAGTTTCCGGGGCCACGGTGAACCGGTTCTGTGCTTCCGGACTCGAGGCGATTGTTCAGGCCTCGTTGCGTGTCATGGCTGGCTGGTCGGAAGTTGCCATAGGCGGAGGCCTGGAATCAATGACTTTTGTTCCCATGGGCGGGAATCTCCCCAGACCCCATCCCGAATATTCTAAAAAACACGCGGATCTTTACGTTTCAATGGGAATCACAGCAGAAATCGTTGCAGACCGGTACAACATTTCCAGAAAAGAACAGGATGAATTCGCTTACCGCTCTCAAATGAAGGCCGCAGCGGCCATGAATAAAGGGCTTTTTACCGAAATCGTTCCCACGCCGGCAAACAAGTTTGTTCAAGATGAAAAGGGCATTTACAGGAAAGAGACCTTTTTGGTCAGAAATGATGACGGCATTCGGCCTTCTACAACCCCGGAGGGGCTGGCAAATTTGGATCCGGTGTTCGCCTCCGGCGGATCGGTTACTGCGGGTAATTCTTCTCAGACCACCGACGGTGCAGCCGCAAGTATTATCATGAGCGCCCAAAAGGTTGAAGCACTTGGGCTAAAGCCGATTGCGAAGCTTAAATACTATACGACCGTGGGCTGCAAAGCCGAGGAAATGGGGGTAGGGCCCCGATACGCCATTCCCAAACTGTTGGATATGGCCGGCATGAATCTTGAAGATATCGGTCTTTTCGAGATCAACGAAGCCTTTGCATCCCAGGCGGTGTATTGTATCCGTGAGCTCGGTATCGACATGGACAGGGTAAATATTCATGGCGGTGCCATTGCATTGGGGCATCCGCTGGGCTGTACAGGCGCCAAACTGTGCGCAACCCTTCTTGCCAATATGAAGGAACGCGGCGTGAAATACGGCATCGAATCGATGTGTATCGGTGGAGGAATGGGTGCAGCCGCACTTTTCGAGCTGTGCGAATAGCCCGAATTTCTCATGATGAATGTCTTTTTTTGAACGGATTTTTCGAGGAGTCGGGGAGTTTTTCTTCTAAATCCCTGAAAATTATTGGCGTGATCTTTCAGAAAAATTTTAATCATGCCTGAGGCGCCCCCTTGCCACGAGTTCACGCGGTTTAATAAAAGAGGCTACATGTAAAGCTTCTTATAAGGAAAAACCTCCCCGACTCCTCATTTATTTGGGCCCCCAATCACCCGTTTTTTTGCTCAAAGTGCTTCATAAAATCAACCAGGGCTTCGATTGCCGCAAGTTGCGTTGCATTATAAATCGATGCACGACACCCGCCTACGGATCGATGACCTTTAAGACCGCCCATTCCGTTTTTAAGCGCCTGTTCAACAAATTGTTTTTCAAGTGTTTCATCCGGAAGACGAAACGTGACATTCATCAAAGAACGACTGTCTGTTTCAGCCGTTCCTTGATAAAAATCGCTGGAGTCTATGGCTTCATAAAGTGTCCGGGCCTTTGTCTGATTCATCCTTGCCATTTTCTCAAGGCCGCCGACGCTTTCCTCCAGCCACTTCATGACCAGTTGAACCATATAGATCGCAAAGCAGGGCGGCGTATTGAACATCGAGTTTTTGGAAGCATAAGTGGTATACTTTAGCATGGACGGCAGCGTATCCGGCACCCTTTCCAGCATATCATCCCGAATGATGACCATACATACGCCGGCTGGGCCGATATTTTTTTGAGCTCCGGCATAAATCAGGCCGAATTTATCGACATCAAAAGGTCTCGACATAAAATCGGACGACATATCGGCGACAAGGGGAATACCGCCTGTCTCCGGATAAAACGGCCACTGGGTCCCTTTAATGGTATTGTTGGACGTAATGTGTGTATAGACCGCATCCCTGTTAAACGACATTTTTTTTGGAATGTAGGAAAAATTTTTGTCTTCGGAAGATGCCACAATATTTATGGTTTTGCCCAAAATTTCAGCTTCCTTGATGGCCTTTGTGGCCCAGGTGCCTGTGTTCACATAATCCGCAGAATCCCCTTCTTTGAGAAGGTTCAAGGGTATCATACAGAACTGCAAACTGGCACCACCCTGGATAAACAATACGTGAAACCTGTCATCAAGCTTCAATAACCGCCTTGTTCTGGCAATGGCATCGTTTATAACATTGTCAAACAACGTTGACCGGTGGCTGATCTCTGTGATCGACATGCCGGAACCGCCGAAATTTAAGAAAGAATCCTTTATTTCTTCAAGCACCTCAAGGGGTAGCGCAGCAGGACCTGCGTTAAAGTTATAAATTCTATTTTCCTTCATTGGTCTCCTCCGTTCAATTTATGTTATAATGACTTTCTATTTTTAAAAAAATATTTATTTGTACAGATAGCATTGAATATGTCAATCGCTATTTTGATGAATTCACAAAAAGCTTCATCATTTTAATGCTGAGAAAGTACCATCCGCTTTGTTACACGGTGTTGACAAACAACGATCTCTTAGCTATTGAAAGCACTGAATATTATTTTTCGATGATCATGAAAAATCAATAGGTGAAAACTTTTGCCATGAAGATCTTTAATTATCCATCAAAAGAGGCGGAAAAAAAGATTGCATCAATTGTTAACCGGGGTATGGGCTTTAAAAAGAAAGACTTGCTTTCGGTCACCCGCATTATTGAGGACGTAAGGAAAAATGGAGACAAAGCGCTCATTAAATATACAAACCGCTACGACTCTCCGGGGCTGACCATAGGGTCAATCAGGGTTTCACGCCGGGAAATTGATGATGCGATGAAACGTGTCGACCGATCCTTTATACGAACGTTAAATCGAGCCGTTGATCAAATCGAGTCTTTCCACAAAGAACAGGTTCGCAAATCATGGATCAATACCAAAAGACCCGGTACACTTTTGGGACAGCTGGTAAACCCTGTGGGGACGGCCGGGATTTATGTCCCCGGAGGAATGGGGGGTGAGACACCGCTGGTTTCCTCGGTTCTGATGGGCGCCATTCCTGCAAAGGTTGCAGGTGTTAATAACATCGCCATGGTAACGCCTCCGACAAAAAGCGGCATTATTAATCCCCATCTTCTGGTCGCCGCTAAAAAGGTCGGAGTGGATGCTGTTTACAAAGTCGGAAGCGCCTGGGCCATCGCTGCCTTAACTTACGGCACCGAGACATTACCAAAAGTGGATGTTATCGTAGGTCCGGGGAATATTTATGTTACCATTGCCAAGAAGATCGTAGCAGGAACCGTAGGCATTGATATGGTCGCAGGGCCAAGCGAAATCCTGATCATTGCAGATAATGCGGCAACCCCTGAATATATTGCGGCGGATCTCCTTTCACAGGCTGAACATGACCAACTTGCATCCGCAATCCTGGTAACGGATTCCGAAGACATCGCCAAAGCAGTTGCATTTTCCGTAAACGTGCAGCTCCAAAATCTTTCACGCAAAGAGATTGCCGAGAAATCCATTTCCAGGTTCGGCGCCATAATGGTTGTGCCTGATCTCGATACGGCAATCGAACTCTCCAACCAAATTGCTCCCGAGCACCTTGAACTTCAAATCAAAGATCCTATTTCCTATGTGGGTCAGATACAAAATGCCGGCGCCGTATTTTTGGGCGACTACACGCCGGAACCGGTGGGTGATTACATTGCCGGGCCGAATCACGTGCTTCCCACTGCAGGCACGGCAAGATTCTCTTCCGCGCTTTCAGTGGACACTTTTTTAAAAAGGACCAGCCTGATCCGCTATTCTAAGGCTGCCTTTGAGCGTGAAGCCGCGGATGTCATTCGACTTGCTGAAATCGAAGGACTCGCCGCCCATGCAAATTCAGTAAGAATCAGGATGGACCGTTCTCTGAAATAAGCGCCAATAGCGCCTTTAAAAAACGGAGAATGGATACTTTCTATACACTCATTTTGCCCGTTGCATTCAAACTGTATACTTTTTATCCATCGATGGGTTAGGCAGTGCGAACATTGGCTCTGGAATCGAAGGGTATCCTGCAGCCATTCCAGGATTGGATAAGGCCTTCACCAAATGATGAATTCACGTAAAAGTTTTTATGCGAAACTTGAGTATTAATTAATTTGGCACGCAACTTGCTAAAAAATAAACTATATTGGGCAAAACATTTTGATGCACACTTGGTCCGGCCAAAGATGCTTTAACCATTAGAGGATCTTTTTATGACAAAAAATTTAAGATAATCTAACACACGGGGGTAAAATTAGATTTTCATTTCTTGGTGTTTTACCGATTTCGTGATAAATTTATTTGCAACGCTATCTGATCAGGGAAAAAATAACAAAGGAGTTTATTAATGGAATTTATAGCAAACAGACAATATGTGAAAAGAGGAAAAACCTTCGTCCTGGTGATGTTTCTGGCAGCTGCAATTCTGGCGCTTTCAGGTTTTTATCCGGATGCCGGTGTTGCGGCAACGTCCAACGAAGTCTTTTCACCTCCCGAAAGTTTCTCTCAACTTGCTGAATCGGCCAGTCCGGCCGTGGTCAACATCAGAACCGTCAAAACCATTAAGGGCGGCGGGCGTGTATTTCGTCACTTTAAGAAAGGCCCATTTGGGGATGATGATCCCATGCAGGACTTTTTTGACCGTTTTTTCGATGAAGACCAGAAACGGGATTTTAAGCAAAGGAGTCTTGGTTCCGGATTTATTATCGACAAGGACGGTTATATCGTAACCAACAATCATGTTATAGATAATGCAGATAAAATTGTCGTAATATTAAATGACGAAAAAGAATTCGAAGCCCAAATTATCGGCCGCGATAAAAATACGGATCTTGCGCTGATCAAGATCAAGTCGAATCATAATCTCCCTGTTTTGGGATTCGGAGATTCCGATTCACTTAAAGTCGGTCAGTGGGTGGTGGCCATCGGGAATCCCTTTGGCCTTGAGCAAACCGTCACGGCAGGAATTGTCAGCGCCAAGGGACGTGTCATCGGATCGGGGCCCTATGATGATTTTATACAAACCGATGCGTCCATCAATCCAGGAAACAGTGGCGGCCCCCTGCTCAACATGAATGGAGAAGTTGTTGGTATAAACACGGCCATTGTCGCCGGTGGGCAGGGAATCGGATTTGCCATTCCGGTAAATCTTGCAAAAAATATCATTGCCCAGCTAAAAAGTTCCGGTGAAGTTACACGTGGCTGGCTCGGTGTGGGTATCCAGGACATCAGCGAGGAAGTCGCCGAGTATTACGGAATAAAGGAAAAGAAAGGCGTCCTGGTTACAGAAGTATTTCCGGGTGATCCCGCTGACTTAGCAGGAATCAAGCCCAAAGACATCATCTTCTCGGTTAATGGAGCGCCCGTCGATAACGCCCGTCAGCTCACTGGTAAGATTGCAGATATCGAGGTCGGGGATACAATTAACATCAACGTCATTCGTGCCGGCAAAACCCTGTCGTTTAAAGTTAAAATCGCAAAAAGAGAGGAAACCAAAATTTCCAGAAGGAGCATGCCTCAGGAAGACCAGGCCCAGCTCGGAATTCGTGTTGCTCAAATTACGCCTGAAACTGCAAGTCGATTTAATCTTAAAGACGTCAAAGGCGTTATTGTTGTCGGTGTAGATCAGGGAAGTCGGGCCGAGGAATCCGGATTACAAGTCCAGGACATTATCAAGGAAATCAATCATCAGAACATAACATCGGTCAGTGATTTTAACGAAACAATCAGCGCAATCCCGGAAGGTGAAACCATCAACCTGTTTGTCCAGCGAATGAATCAAGGATTTATTGTCATTAAGATAAAAAAATAACAGCACATCATAGAAAATGGTGAAACGAACCGGTTGGTCCTGATGAACGAATTCTTGATTTGGTGGCAGCACTTGCCCGAAAAAATGAACCCTGTCATATTTGAAATCGGAGGGTTCAAACTTCAGTATTACGGACTGATGTATATTACCGCTTTTGCCATCTGTTACTTTCTGGTGCTGCACCGAATTAAGTACGAAAAAAGATTTCGTGTGTCCGTTGAACAGATTCAAAATTTAATGATGTTTATGATCATAGGTTTAATCGTCGGCGCACGCATTGGCTATGTGCTGGTTTACAATCTTCCCTATTATCTAAAAAACCCCCTTGAAATTGTCCTTCCGTTTAACTTTTCAAACGGTATAACCTTTACTGGCATTTCTGGAATGTCTTTTCACGGTGGACTCATCGGTATTCTTATTTTGGCCCTGATTTATACACGCAAGACCGGTTTGAATTTCTGGGAAATGACCGATTTATTCGGGCCAGCCGTCCCGCTGGGATATACATTCGGACGGATCGGAAATTTTATTAACGGCGAATTGTACGGAAGGGTGACATCGGCATCCATAGGCATGTATTTCCCCTTTGCACCCGGAAGAAATCTCAGGCACCCTTCACAGCTTTACGAAGCTTTTTTTGAGGGAATCGTTCTGTTTATTGTTTTGTGGAATTTGCGGAAACAACAATGGCCCAAAGGGGCCATGTTGGCCTTTTATCTCATCGGATATGGTTTTGTCAGATTTTTCATAGAATATTATCGCCAGCCGGATTCCCAAATCGGTTTTGTATTTATGTCATTTTCCATGGGCCAGCTGCTGTGCGGCTTGATGATGGTCTGCGGTGTGGTTTTGTACATTTATTTATCTCAGATTGAAAAGCATCGGATCGATCTCTCGGAACATGAATAAAATTTGAAGTGAACTAAAGTTTAAAGTGAGCTAAAGTTAAGGAATTCTGTCAATGATATAAAAACATCGGAGCGGAGCGACACCATAACTTCCCCGATAAACACGGGACAAATAGGCACTTTAGATCACTTTAGGCACTTTTAACTTGTACGGTTTTGAGTAAAATATCCCCTTTCAGGGGTAACCCAAAGCCGGGCCCTCTGGACCCGGATATTTATTTTCCCCGTCTCACCTGTTTCAACCCAATATCTCCACATGAGTGTTTAAGTTGATTTTTCATTTAAAGATTGATTTCGGGGCTTCTCATTTTTGAAAACTGCCAACCGGAATTTTTGTTTAGCAGGAACTATGCCAAAATATGAAAGAAAAAAAGATTATTTAATACAGCCAGTTAAATATTGTATCGTGGGATTTCGACAGGATAAAATTATAAAATTTTGGCGCTACATTGCAATGATATCAAAATGTTGACTCCTTTGGTGCCGTCAACATAAACCGCAGGACAGTCATAATTTTGGCATTCATCGTCAATAATCCTTCGTTTTCTAGTCTGACTTTCATGGTTGGTTATAAATTAAAACTTGTATCCTCTTGTTTTTGTTAATTGTTATATCAGTGGCAAGGTATTTGCAATTCTCTTTTTTATTTGATTTTCACAGATTCCAACCCGAACCGGGCTTTTGGGGCCATGACAACCGAAGCAAAAGATTATTCCAAGAAAGGCAGGGCCGGCCATGATCAGGCGCTTGCCAAGCAAATCGTGTTTGCATTGAGCGGCGCCTATAAGAAGATCAATCTGTATCCGGCAGATCACGTGATATATAACACCGCGTTAAAGTCTCTGTACGGGCGTGTGTGTGATTTTTTCGACGATTACGGAAGCCTTGAGCTTGAAATCGATCGGAATCAGCTCCGCTACAACGGTCATGTCGTTTTTCAGGGAGATATGTCTGCTGAGAATCCTGCATTCATCATGTTTCGGGACGGCATTAACCGGATTGAATTCAAAATAACCTTGACTTTATGGGAACTTCACGGATTTTTAGAGATATTAAAAAATAACCAGATCCTTACCGAGGAATCGGAGACGGACATCGTCACGGATTTGTGGGAGAAACATTTTCCGTCTCTGCTGTATCAAGCCGACGATGTCGGCTTTGATACCGGAGAAGTATTCCAGGTGCCGGATTTATACGACGGCCAGGCGCCGGAAGACGGTGAAGCTCCGTCGGATGCGGAAGATGAAGGCCGGGCAACGGAATATGCCGGGGCCGTTGCGCCGGATGCAATGATGAATTTATCAATCAAGGATCAGCGTCTGTGGGAGCTGACCCCCGAGGACCAGGATCATCTGCAAAGCCTGATTGCCGAAGAAGAAACATGGGAAAGAATTGAGTATGTGCTGTACATCCTGCTCTATATCCTGCAACACCAAACCCAACCGGATGATTTCTCCAGGGTCATCGATATGTTAAAGCAGGAGCTCCAATCAGCCCTGGAAGATTGCAAGTTTCAAAGCGTTTACAAGACCATAGACGTGCTGAAACAAAGCATGGAGCGCCGTAAACCAGAAATTCATTGGTCTGTCTCTTGTCTGGACGATTTTTTTACCGCAATCTCCGATAAAACATTCCTGAATACCTTAAACCGTGTCTGGCAAAAAATCGATGACCGTGACACCCAGGGCATCCTGTACCTGAAGCGCACCATGATGCTCCTGAAACCCGACGCCATTCATGCCCTCGGACCGATGCTGTTGCAAAGAAAATCATCCAAAACGCAAAAAATACTCATGTCGGTCATCGCTGTGATGGCGGAAAAGAACTTTGCACCGCTGGAGATTCTGCTCACGACATCCGAAACTGCCCTTATAGAGATGCTGGTACATATCATGGGATACATGAAAAGCGAACCATCCTGGAAATCCCTGCTCAGCATGCTCCACCATGAATCAGCAGGGGTTCGCAAAAAAGCTTTCAAGGCGATCACCCGCCGCAACAGCGAAATACCGAAGGAAATATTCTGGCTCATTGACGACCCTGACGACGACGTGCGGCGATTGTTATTGCAGTTTCTGGGTCGCAGGCAGAGCGAAACGGCGGAAAAATTCCTGCTCGACTATCTTGCCCAACACCGTATTCGTTCCGGAAATAAACTTCGTCTGCTCTCGGTCTATGCGGCACTGGGGCAGTGCGGGTCTGACCGGTCCCTGACATTTTTGAAAAAAAACCTCTATCTTTGGACGGGACTGGGGATCTTGCGGTCTAAAAAATCTCCGCGCCGCCAGGTCGCGGTCTATGCGCTCAAAAAGCTGAAAACGAAAAAGGCCGAACCGATACTGAAAAGAATTGGTGTTTGACGATGAATGATTTTTTACAAAAACAGCATCCCGAAAGATATGATCTTCTCAAGGCCATTGCCAGGCTCATTCAGATCGGGAAGCTGTATGAAGACAATAACAATTTGGTTGTTGAAGCCGTAGCGGCCTTTAAATGTGCTGTCGGGAATGCGTGCGGGGGGGAACCGCAGGTATCGCTACAGATTTATAACGGGCGGTTTTTTCTGCAACAGGAAAAACTGCCTTTGCTTCGAAAGCATATCGCTCTTTTCAATCAAATGATGCAGTATCTGGAAAGCCGCAAGATTTTCGGATGGCATTTCCGCTCCAGTCTGGACATGCTTGATGGGAAGGATATCCTGCTGTTTACCCGTCTGTTGGACCGTGCCGGCGAAGCAGAAAATCCGTCGGAATGGCTTGTTTCAGAGCTGGATAAGAACGACATTCACTGGGCGACTGTCATCCAGGAATCCAATCTTTCTAAAGACGATTGTCTTGAATCCGCGATGGCAGAGTCTGAAACCCTGGAAAGACAAAAAGAGGCAGCCAAAAAAACCTATCAATACGCTCTCAGCTCCATAAAGGAAGTGGCGCAAAAGCTGCTGTCCCAAAATGAGGTCGGTATCAGAAAATCGGTTCGCATGGTTCAACGGATGGTAGACATCATTATGGAAGATGCCACGTCCTTCATGGCACTCAGTACCATCCGAATGTATGACGATTATACCTTCACCCATTCGCTGAACGTGGCGATCCTGGCAATGACCCTGGGCAAAAAGATCGGCATGAAGCGAACAACCCTTGAGCGCCTGGGGTTATGCGGACTGTTTCACGATTTGGGAAAAATAGAAATCCCCAAGGACATCCTGAACAAAAAAGGGAAGTTGGATGATTCCGATTATGAAGAAATAAAAAAGCATTCCATGACCAGCGCCATGCTGATACTGAAACTGAAAACCGAAAAATACCATAAGGCTCATCTCTTAATTTCCCCGTTTGAGCATCATATACGTTACGATTATTCAGGATATCCATCAATCGACAAGAAGCGGCCCATCAGTTTGTTCGGACGGATTTTGACGATTGTGGACGTCTTCGACGCCATTACATCCCCCCGAATCTATCGTCCGACATCCATGAGTCCGGATCAGGCCCTGGGCTATATGCTGTCCGACTCGGGAAAGTATTATGACCCTTCACTGCTTAAAGTATTTATCAACATGCTGGGCGTGTATCCTGTTGGAACGCTTCTGAAGCTCGACAGCGGTGAAATGGGATTGGTGCTTCACTCTCATAATGGCGGTGACCAGGCCAGACCGAAGGTACAACTGCTGATTCAGGGTAAAGACAAATCATATGAAAAGGGAATGGTCATTGATCTCGGCGAAAGAGATCCCGGGACGGGAATGTATAAGCGAACAATTGTTCAAAGCCTCCATCCGGCGACATTGGGTATCCAGCCGGCACGATATATCTTATGATTATGGCATCGTACCGCAAAGATGACGGTATTCGTTCCTCCAGATAAATGTTGCCAGAATGAGCGTAACAAGTTCCAAGGCACTTGAACGTTTCGTCATCGATGGATTGGAATATGTGAAGATTGATTGAAGACCTTTATCGTTCAATCGACCTCTGCCATCCGCCATTCCCATTCTGTTGTCTGCCATTTGACTTCTGCATGCGGTCCTGCGATGGCCCTCGTTCGTTTCCTGAATGAGACTTGTCCATTGACCGCTGTCCCCTGATCTTCGGCTTCTGCTCTCTATCGTTCGACTTCAGAGACCTGTTCCACGCGCCCGATAAATCATGTTTTCTTTGCAGGGGCTCGACATTGGGGTTTGGTTTCGGCGCCTTGTACTGAGCGGGCGGAGCGTTTCTTCGGCCCGATTTTTGGCTTGACCTGTCCATAATCGGGGATCTGGAAAATTTTTCCTTGTTCGGCGCTGGTTTTTTTGAGACTTTTTCCCCCAGCGTAGTCTGCCGTTGGGTCTCTCGATGCTGACGTTCCTTTTGATAGGTGCGCACCGCTTTCTCCCGTTGCGAGAATACGGTTCGCTCTTTTTCGCTCAGGGGTTTGAAGTGATAAGCACCGGCCGTAGTTTTCCCGGCACGGTCGATCTGCATGACAAAGCCGGGCCGTTCGGGTCCTGACGATCTGACTGCCTTGTAAGGTTCTGTGCGGTGGTTATAGGTCTTGGGCGGTCGTAATCCTTCCTGTTCTCGACGCTCACGAAATCTTTTCTGCAAATGGTTCTCCCACTCGTGATCGTTCCGATGAGACCAACGTTGATGGGCAAAGATGGGATCATAGACAACCCGTCTCGCATTCAGTGAAAACCATGGGTATATCCCTTTTCTGTAATACCGGGGCGCATAATAATCCCCATAATAATAATGGGAATACCGGGGTCGAAAAAACAGGGCGTCATTAAAAACGTTCAGATCGATCACAAAGCCTGGTGAGAAGAAAAAAGTCATCCCAAAGTGCACCCGCGGCGTGAAAAAAACCGGCGCGAACAGAACGCCACGATGGATGACCGTATAGTCCCAGTAACCACCCACAAAGATATATCCACGCGGGGTCCAGGTATAGTGGGAAGGCACCCAGATCCAGTCCGGATGCGCGACGGCCCAATAGCCGGGCTGCCAGGCATAGCCTCCATATTGCCATACCCAGCAACCGGGTATCCAGATATAGTCCGGGGAAGGTGGATAACTGCTGGGTCCGACTTCTACCGATCCGGGCGGCTCTGGCAGGTATGCCGTCTCTTTCTCGTTTATACCGGCCCAGTAACCGGAAATCCACTGATATTCCTGCCCTGCAGGGGTCCAATAACCGGGGACCCACTGTCGGCCCGGCGGCGGTACCCGCCAAACCCCACTCACCCAGATATAGTCGTTTCTTTCATCATCCCAGGCCCAGTATCCGGGAATCCACTGAACATCCCCTTCAGGTTTCTGTTCAGGCGGGATCTCCTCAATGTAGGCCGGCGGTGCCTTGGGCGCTATGATTCCCGGTTCAGGATCCAATGCCACTGCCTCTGCAAATGCCTCATGTATGGGGCCCGAAGCAAGGACTTGAACATCTTCCTCCGGCACCGGGGCTGTTTTCCCGGCGGCATAAATCGACCGTTGGCCGAATTCCATTCCAAATGCCGTCAATGCCATAATTATATAAAAACATTGAATAAATTTCAGTTTTACCATGGATCTCTCCTTTATCGTTTCGGTATTATCAACGCAGTCACATCGCGATAATGTCCGGCAGTGAAGATTTCCAACCGAATGCCCACGTACTGGGCGTAAAGACAACGATTTTTGCTTGGCTTGCTAATATAGGAGACGTACAAAGGGGGTTTTGGTTTACTTTCTTTATTCTGGGATGCTCATGGACACCCCGATCAGAGGCGCCGCCACTTTATGCAGGTGCCTTTTTCGATTTTGAAATATTTGGCGAAACCGGCCTTTACCTCGGCTGCATATTTGATCGGCTCTTTGGACCTGTAGATTGTGTTTGACATGGGCGTTGTGGACTCGGCGATATCGACCACACATCCGTCTTGGCCGATGAAAATGATGTCCAGAGAAATCGGGGTATTTTTCATCCAAAAGTTGTACGGCCTTACGTATTCAAAAACGAACAGCATCCCTTCGGTGTAGTCCAATGATGTTCGTCCCATAAGTCCTTTGGCCTGGGTCTCAGGCATATCTGCGATTTCGATATCGATGGACGCCGCGACGGATTGATCAGTCCTAACGAAGTCGAGCTTTCCGTCTATTCGAATGGAACTGGTTTCCCGGACGGGATATATTTCCGGATGCCTGATACTGCAAGCGCAAAGCAAAACAGCCCCTAAAAAGAAGAAAACAAATAAAATCCGGGTAGATGCGCTGTGAGGTGTTGTTTTCATTTCGGAGCCAATGATATTTTACCATTTTGGGCAAAGGTTTTAGAAGGATGTCCCCACCCCAAAGCCAAAATGGACCGTCGGTTGGGTCTGCATTCCCATCGGCCAAAGCTTGATCTCTATGGGTTCCACCACAGGATAAGTGTATTCGAAATTTCCGATGGACAGAACCTTGCTCCCTATGAGTGTTCCCACAACCGCGAGCCGCATATCCTTTTGATAAATCTCAGGATCAAGGATTTCCCGGGTTTGGACGATAAAGCGGCCTCCGGATTGATCGGAATTCACGGGGCGGCCGCTGGTACCGAGGGCAAGCTGAAGGACGATGAGTTCGGAAATAGGGGGTGAGGTTTTGGTTTCTATAATCCTGCCGCCGAACATGACAACCTCGCCTTTATAGGCATCCGGCGTCTTTTGCAGATCCGAAAACGACCCCTTGTACGTCACTTTTGATCGCGACTGTTGGGAAATCCCTGCGGCGCAGCCCATTACGAGCATAGTGAAAGCAATACATAGAATATAAGCGACATGTTTGATGGTCATTTTCTCCTCTCACTTCTTTTCAACAAGCCCGATGAGGGTGTTTTTAAACCAGGCGCTGCCCGGTTTAGATCCGCCGCGGAACACATCGGTTCCAACACACTCGGCGAAGAACTCAGGTAAGGTTTTCCCGGGAACAATGTATAGGGTGAGGGCAACGTCGCTTTCTTTTCCGGGGACTTCCGGAGGATTCGCCGTGTTATCCATTTCGGAGGGCCAGGGATGAGTGGCCAGCGTTTCAAGGGATTCCATGAGTTGATCCCGCCATTTTACCAAGGCCTCATCTTTATGGGCGCCCACGGGGACGGTGTCGAAACGGATCACTCTTACGGTTTCGGGCACACTGTCAATGATGTGCTCGGCCACGGCCCGGCTGCCGGTCACAATCAGTCCGAAAACTTCGGGGTCCTGCTGCATGAGAAGCGCCCATGCCTTTAACCGTTCTTTTGTCATGTAATGCCCCGGATCGTCTTTTTCCAATACCATTCTTACAATGGCCCGGGTCTGATCGTCGTCATCTTCTCCTTTGAGGTCTTTCATGAAATCTTCTTCCATGGCTTCAATCTCCATCAACTCCCGGTCCAATCCCGTGTTCTCTATGTCAAACTCCTGCGCCATGTGAAGAAACAGTTTTGCCTGAAACAGCGGATCGGGTTTTTCGGCGGACGGGGTTCGTTTTCCGGTTTTTTTGAGATCGGCTCTGATCTGTGAAGAAGCGGATTCATCGAAAAACGGAATTTCATCGGCGATGGTTTTTAAATAAGCGGTTTCGATTCCCTGATGGGCGCCAACCCAGCCGCGATAGTCTTTTAGAATTTTGTCGAGCAGTTTGCCGTTGCGGTCAACCGGTATCCGCAGATCAAGGATGCCGTCTTCGGCCAGTTTTTTCATCTCATCCGGTATTTTTGTACCGGCGGTCTGATATACCGCGGTCTGCCCGAAACAAGCGGCCAAAGCCTTTCCAACGACTTCGGGAATATAGGTAAAGGGGAAGTAAATCGGTTTCATGATATCTCTTCCAGAGTTTGTTAAATGGTTGTTGGGTTTGTCAGTTGATTAGTTTTTGGTCTTTGAGAGTAACCCCCATGGCCTTGAGCCGATCCCGGATCTTATCGGCAAGATCCCAGTTCTTTTCACGCCTGGCTTGATCTCTTTCTTTGATCAGACGCCGGACTTCGGGATCTTCGAAGGCTTCTTCAAAATCAAATATTTTCAATACGGAATCCAGGTTGGCAAAGGCATCCACGATTTTTCTGGCCCCGTCGGGATCCAGTTTGTTTTCCAAAACCAAGATATTGACCTGTTTGACAATTTTGAATATGGAAGCCAGGGCCTCAGATATGTTAAGATCGTCGTCCATTGCACTGGTAAACCCGTGCTTGATGTCGTAGAGCACCTGATCCAGTTCGGGATAAGGCCCGGCACCGCCTTTAATGTGGATAAGAGAATGGATGCAGGAATCGAGCCGTTTCAAGGATCGTTTTGCATCTTCGAGCCGGTCTCTGGAAAAGGTGACGGGTTTCCGATAATGGCCGGAAAGGAGCCAGTACCTGATCTCCCGGCCGGAGTAGCCCATGTTTATAAGATCGGTCAACGTATGCCCGGGACCCTGTTCATCCAGCTTTTTTCCGTCCAGCAACACGCGGTCGCAGTGGATCCAGAACCTGGCAAGGGGTTTTCCGGTCAAAGCACCGGCGATGGCGATTTCGTTTTCGTGATGCGGGAAAACCAGTTCACGGGTGCTGGTGTGAATATCATAGGTTTCCCCGAGATACCTCATGGCCATGGCCGTACACTGAATATGCCAGGACGGGCGAACATTTCCCCACTCGGTTTTCGTGAAAATCCCCCGTTTCAGTTCCGAGAGCCGGGATCGTTTAAACAACGTAAAATCTCTGGGATTGTCCTTTTCGTATTCATCGAGATCTACCGTCGCCCCCAGCTTGATCTTATTGATATCAACCCCTGACAGCTTGCCGTAATCGGGAAAGCGGGAGATATCGAAATACAAAGACCTCAGTTTTTCATAGGCCACGCCTTTTTTCATGAGTTTTTCAGCCAGCGAAACCATATCGTGAACATGCTCACTGGCTTTTGGGTAATTCGAAGCCGGCTTGATGTTCAGCGTTTTTAAATCCTCCTTGAAAGACGCGATATGTTTTTCGGTAAATTGCGTCAGATCCATGCCTGCCTTTTCAGATCCCGCAATGGTTTTGTCGTCCAGATCCGTAATGTTCATGATGTGCGTTACATCGTAGCCCCGGAATTCGAGATACCGGCACAAAAGATCTGAAAAAACAAAACGCCGGCATTCTCCCATGTGCAGTCTTGCGTGTGCCGTGGGGCCGCAGGAATACATGGTGACTTTTCCCGGCAAGATCGGTTCAAAGGTTTCCTTGCTCCTGCTGATGGTATTGAAGAGCTTCAGGCCGATCTTTTCTCTGACCGCAAAAAGCGTTGTGCTGAGATACCGTTCGCCGCCGTCCGGGAAGATCACCACAAGGGTGCCGTCGGTCAGTTCTTCGGCTTTCTTTCGAGCGATCACCATGGCGGCCCCGCTGCTCATCCCCACAAAAATGCCTTCTTCTTTTGCAAGTCGACGGGTCATCTCAAAGGCTTCTTCGTCATCGATATTCACAATTTCGTCCAGACGATTTTTTTCGAATATCTCCGGCTGGTAGGCCTCTTTCATATTTTTCAGGCCTTGGATCTTGTGCCCCAGATACGGTTCGACACCGACGATACGGATGTCGGGATTATATTCTTTCATCCGCCGGCACAGGCCCATAAGGGTTCCGCTGGTTCCCAGGGTGGCAACAATCATGGTCACCTTTCCGTCGGTCTGCTTCCAGATTTCCGGGCCTGTTCCGTAATAGTGGGCTTGCCAGTTGGCCGGATTGTTGAATTGATCGGCCATGAAATAGGTGTCGGGATTTTCACGGGCCAGCCGGTAGACCTCTTCAATGGCGCCGTCGGTTCCCATATGCCCGGGGGTCAGCAAAATGTCCGCGCCCCGTGCCTTTAGAATTTTCTGGCGTTCGATGCTGGCGGCTTCGGACATGGTGAGCAGAAGCTTATACCCCTTAACGGCGCACACCAGTGCCAGTCCGATACCGGTGTTTCCGCTGGTGGCCTCAATGACGGTTTTATCGCGTGTCAGCTCTCCGGATTTTTCGGCGTTTTCGATCATAAACAAAGCGGCCCGGTCCTTGATGGATCCGCCCGGGTTAAAATATTCCAGCTTTGCAAATAGTTTGACGTTCGGGTTTGGGTTGAGTCGCTTTATTTCAACAAGGGGCGTATTGCCGAT
>Ga0210105_1000016_pt1 | contig 25681 bp, 24 predicted proteins | sample RushSE_TuleC_D2_FD_185569 | JGI IMG/M metagenome (GOLD analysis project Ga0210105, IMG submission 185569) | Wetland microbial communities from San Francisco Bay, California, USA, that impact long-term carbon sequestration - RushSE_TuleC_D2 (SPAdes) | ecosystem: Environmental > Aquatic > Marine >... | reverse complement strand
AAAGCGCTGACCAGTTCAACAGGGATTAAAACCAGCCTTTCAGGCGTGGTAAACGTCTTTCGCCTCATATCAGGGGTTGCATTCAGGCCTTCGTTGAGAAAAGCCGGCAAATCAGCGGCTCGAACAGGACCAAAAATGACCCTAAAGCCGATACGTTTTTTAACCTTGTATGCTGCAACACCGGGACCAGACAATTGCGGCAAAATCAGCTGACGATGGGATACCACGCGATTCAATCCGCTAAATCTAATGCGCTGAACCAGCTCATCCGCCCCGAATGTACCCTTTCCTGCCGCGCACCAGACATTGATGCCTTGGGTGTCCAGAACTAAAATCCAGGCATGCCGGTCCCGCAGGGCTTCACGCAACCGGTCAAAACTCATTTTGTAATTGGCGGTAACCAGAACGGGAGATTGATCACTGGGCTCACCAAGGGCATAAAGCCCCGGATCTACGGTATAATGCATTCGCCCGACACCCCAGCGCGCCTTGATACTCCCCCAGCGATCCGACCAACTTAAAACGGAAGATATCTTAGGCACATCACCCACCGATGTGTGAACCGAACCGATGACAAAGGGCTGATTCATATCGGGAAGGCTCACCCGAGCCTTTTTCTGTGAAGGTCAGCAACTGCTGTTTGAAGATTCCGCCAAAGCATCCGAAATGGATGTGTTTTTTAATGAATTAATGGGTTCCAATTCCACCAAAGATTCCTCTGTATTAATTTAAAAATCCGGCTCAGTCGGCAGGATAATTGATCTCTTTAAGTGTTTCCCTGATTTGTTCCAGCGTGGCAGGAGGGTTAAATTCAACCGTGATGCTTTTATTGCCGGGATCACCTTCCACGGTGGTGACGCCTTCCAGTTCACTCAATTCGTTTTTGATCGACATCACACAGTGGCCGCAGGAAATATTGGGTATCGAAAACGTCTCTTTTGTCATCGTATGGTTCCTCCTTAAATAGTAGCATAATTTAATGTCACACCGTGCTTAAGTCAACAGAATTAAAATAAAAAATACTTGACGGACCAGAGTAGAGAGAGGGTCTTGTCATGGTTCGAGTCTAGAGGGCTAACATCAAGAGCGCTAACTCCGAGGGATGCTTTCTGAATAAGGAGCTTGCTCTAAAAAACTCTTGACACGAAATACCACATAGTAATAGTGTCAGCCGTGTAATGTGAAATCGAATTTAATCCTCTCAAATTTAGTACAACTGCATACTCGGCTATCAAGGATTGTGTATGAACAGCAAGGAATTTAAGAAGTTCAGAAAAAAATTGGAAAAAACTCAGCGCCAGATGGCGCAGCTCCTTGGCGTTTCCATCAAGGCCATTCACAGTTATGAACAGGGATGGCGATCCGTACCGGTCCATGTGGAACGTCAAATTTATTTTCTGATTTCAAGGTTAAAAAGAAATATCCTTGGCAAAATGCCCTGCTGGGATATAAAAGCGTGTTCTAGTGAGAAGAAAAGCCAATGTCCGGCATGGGAATTTCAGGCCGGCGATCTTTGCTGGTTTATCAGTGGCACCATTTGCGACGGTAATGTTCATAAAAACTGGAAAGAGAAAATGAAGCTTTGCCGGTCTTGTGAAGTTATGAAATCCATCTTTTAGTTAAACTATCAAAAACATGAATCTGTAATTAATGTGGAAATTGTTCAAAATCAAACAGTTCGATTTCTTTGTCAATCGTCTTGTCTCCCCGTTTGACCTTAATTTTAACTGTACTTCCGGTGTTGCCGTAAAACAAGGCAATTTTCAGGTCTGCAAGTGATTGTATGGGCCATTCCGCAAACTTCTCAATGATGTCACCTTCCTGCAGCCCTGCTTTCTGTGCAGAACTATTTTTATAAACACTCATGATCACCAGATTCTGGTCTTTTTCTTCAACCGTTACACCCAGTTTCGGCGATTCTTTTCCGTCGAGTCTTGTGGTCAGGAGTACATAATCCGCAATACCGTCTTCAATCTCTTCATCCTGCACAATAACGGTGAACGGTTCATGGTTGCGCCGATACAATCGTTCCGGAATTCCATATTTATGCCTGACATGACCGTTTCCCGCCAGAATCACCATCTTAAATTCCGGATGGTTTGTTAAAAATCGATGGGCGGATTCTGCCATGCCTTCATCCCATACCATTTGAGCCTGCAAAAAATAGTTGAAGTCCTTAAGATCTTCCTGATTATTGTGCACAACAAAGACCTTGTTCAAATCCTTCCGGTATGTTTCATTTGAAAAATTCATGTCAGAAGGCAACTGTTTTTTTTGGGTGTCAGACAGATCGTACATTCCTTCCCGGGCAACTTTCCGGGTGAGTTCTCCTTCTATATTTAAGGCAACAAGGGGGATGCGCTGTTGCTTGAGATAGTCGATAATCGGTTTATACAAATTGTAATCGTATCTCCATCTGCTGAAGTATTCGGTTTTTTTTAAAAACGCATGCTCATCAATCCGTCCGGCCAGATAGTCATCAATCACCTGTTGATAAGGTCGTTGAAACATTTCCATTCCCACAGCCAGTTTATGTCCGGCTTCGTGGATTTTTTTAATCACTTTCAACTGGTTCATATGGTGAGCATATTGATCATGTGTTTCCCCAACGTAAATAATGCGTGAGGCCGCGAGTTGCGGATTAATTTCGTCAATGGTTGGAAGGGTGTCGGGTTTCAACGCCCGAACAGCCGGTCGGGATAATATCTGAATGCCGTTTTCCGTTTCGGCAATCTTTTTCGAGGTGTTTCGGCCGTTCGTAAACGCAAGTTCGGTATATTTCCCGTAGTGCGGTATTTTATGCTGAACCGCCTGTGCTTCCTGTTGGTCGGCGGCATGTACAAATACCACGCGTTCCGATTCATTATACGGATTTTTATATACTTTTAAATAAAGTCCATTTTCCGAAATCGTTTGTTTACCCAGCAGTATGTCCACAACAGGATTGTCATCGCCGGCAATGAGCAACGAATTTTTTTGAATCTGATCAAATGTTATTTTATCCGGCGCTACATAGGTCATCGTTTTAACCCCCAGAGTGTCAATCAGAGGCTGATAGGTTGAACGCCGAATGGATGGGATTACCACGATCAGCTTTTCCTTGCCCATGATGCCGGCTAAAACCGGAGGTATTTCTTCGGGGGCCAATTGTCGCATCAATGCGTAATCGTCGTCCATAACGACCCTGTTGGGCAGTTCGTTTATGACAAGGGCCAGCCGTTTTTTGGAATTTTTCAGCTCAACCCATTGCGTATCTTTGCGTTGGCCCATATGGGACGTAATGGGGATATGCAGGGGGTAAGGTTCCGCTTCCTGCAAAAGATCAAAACCGAGCTTCAGCTGTCCCTGCTCCACATACAATTGCGCATTTTCCACCTGAAGACGCGGGATACTTTTGCGGGTGAGCCAGTCTCCGAAATAGGTGTACAGTTTTTCTCCGGTTGCTCTTTCAAATGCATGCTGGATGTCGAGCCAGGACGCTTTCCGGAAACGATTCTGTCGGATAAAGTCTTTAATGGCCGCATAAAAGATATCATCGCCATGAAGTCTTCGCAGACCGTGAAAGAGCATGGCTCCCTTACCGTAGCCGACAACGCTTTGAGCCTTGTTGCTCCGGCTTTGAAAATCGCTCAACGGCATGGCATTGTCCGAGTGGACATACGCGTTGTAATCCACCAGGATCTGTTTTCGATAAGCGATGTCTTTTCCTTCAAGAGCGGCATAGTAGTGATCGGAAAGATATGTAGTAAGTCCTTCCGCCCAGTTGCCGGACACATAATCGATGTAGACGGAATTGCCGAACCATTGATGTAAAATTTCATGTCCCAAAGAAGTTTTGACGATAAACGGCAAACGCACCACCTGGTTTCCCAACAGGGTAAACGTGGGCATTGAACTTCCGGTGGGCAAAATATTTTCTACAATGGCGAAGCGCCGGTACGGATATGGGGTGAGCATGCTCTCGTACATGGCCAGGTATTTTTTGGTATAATCGATATAAGTATCTGAAAGATCAATATCTTCTTTAAAGAAATACGCTTCGATGTCGATGTGTTTATAACGATCTTTTTTCTGGACAAAGCGGTTTGAGGCTGCCAAATGCAAGCTATCCAGCGGGTGTTTGAACTCAAACACAAAGGTTTTTGTCCGGTCGTTTTTATGAATGGTTACGGATTCGGATTCCGATGTGGCGACAAAATCTTCCGGCAACGTCACGGAAAACGCATACTCAGCCAGTACATCAGGTTGAGGATACCACTGTTCGATCAAAAATACATGATTGTCATCGATGAAATTTATCCCTTGTTCGTCCATGCGGGCTTCGTAGGTGATTATGACGTCCTCGAGGCCTTGCAAAGGAAGAGAGAGGTTGTCATTGACGGCATGGCTGACTGGCCGGCCGTTCACTTTCAGTCCCTGCATATTTTTAATATACAAGCCGATAGTTGTATCGGCATCGGCTTTGAGTCTGGCAGTTCCCGCAATTTTCTTTTCAGCCGTATTTACCTGAACATCCAGCGCATAATGCATGTTTGCACTCCAGCTCGTCACAGGCAGAAAAAACATCAAAACAAAGAATAAATTTCTCATTTTTTACCCAATTTCCCATTGTTTCGTAATTCAGGCGGTCTTTTTCCATAGAACAGTATAACCGAAGGCAGCCAACGAGTTCTTAAATTGTTACGGATACTTCGAGATGTATAATCGCAGTAATATGAATTGGTTGAAAGAGGAAAGTATGTATTTTGAAGCAGAACATCTTTACCTCTGGTTCATCGTTTCTTTTAATTTTGAAACCAAATTATTGACAGGTTGTCCGGTTGGCGACATTGCGGCGGGATTCATTTTAACGAGTTCTTCCCATGTCCGGACGGCGCCTTCAAAGTCGTTCAGGTCGTGCATCAGAACGACCCCTTTATTATATCGAGCGGTTTCATGGTTTGGGTCGATCTTTATGGCCTTATCAAATGTTGCTACAGCAGTTTCCGGTTGGCCGTTTCGACGATACATGATACCGAGGTCGGTCATGACGTCGGCATTGTTCGGGTTCAGTTCCAGCGATTTGGTATATGCCAAAATAGCTTTTTCATGGTTGCCGGTATCAAAATATAGATTTCCCAAATTTGTCCACGCAGCAATATCATCGGGATTTTCTGACACCTTTTTTTCAAGTTCGGAAATTTTAGCAGCGATTTCTGCCGAAATACCCTGTTTTTTTTCGGCCTGCTGGGAGGGCATCGATTGCGGTATGGATTCACCTGGGCCGGATTTATAAACGCCGAAAACGACACCCAATAAAAAGCCTGTCACCAGGGCAATGGAGGCGATCATCCACATGGTCTCTTTTTTAACGGTTTTGTTACCGGTTGTTATGCTTTTATCCATAGAACCTTCCCTGAAAAGCCCTTGAGGTTTTTTCTAAACCTCCCAAAACAAATTAAGTTTTATTCGTATCATTGTCCAGTATCTTTTTCACACGTTGTGACATATCCGTCAATATTTATTAAGGGTGATGGACTTTAAACTTATTTAAAGCGCGGATGGGTACTGGCAAATGAAAAGGGGGCTCGAATCGATTGAGGGTGCTCTAACAGGTAAACTTTATGAGGTTAACGGACGGATACATCCGTGAAATATTGCCATCCCCGTTTTTAATTATCCGTTATTCACTCCGCCAATTATTCGGATGAGAAGATAAATCTGGAATGGTAATATTTCCGGATGTTTTCTAAGGCTTTATTGTATGGCATCCTTTAAATGTTTCCCCGGTATGAACCGGGCGACATTTTTTGATTTTATTTTTATTTCCTCACCAGTTTTCGGATTTCTCCCCTTTCTTGCTTTACGTTTGGTTACTTTAAATGTTCCAAAACCGGTTAGCGTAATCGGATCACCTTTTTTTAATACACCGCTGATTGTTGAGAGTAGACTTTCTAAAGCTCTCTGGGCTTCTTTAGTGGAATTAAGCACTTTTGCCATCTCATTAATCAGTTCTGTTTTTGTCATCGTATTTTTCCTTTCTTTTAATAAGTCGTTAAACAGCATTTAATCATAATATTCATCGAATTTCTGCCGATGATGCTTTTTTTTATCCTTAAACTTTCGAGGTTCTTGATTTTGGAGGTTTCGGGATTTATGCTTACGGCACTGAGGGCAGCGCAGGGGTGCATCAAACCCTCTCTTTTTTAATTTTTCCTGTTCCTCAACCGAAAGTTCAAAATCTTCCTCACATTGAATACAGGTAATGACCATATTTTCCATAATCCAATCTTTTTGAATTTTCTATCCTTTAAAACCGAACACGAAATTTTTTTTAATTGTCTTCTACTTCAAAACGATTTACTTCGATATTGAACTTCCCATCCGATCGTTCAAAAACCTTGCCGGCAACTTTTATTTTTTTATTGATGAAATTGAACAAATTTTTATCGTCCCGGCAACTTTTAACGATATATTCATTTTCATCAATGGCCTGTATTGAAACACCGATGACATCATTTTTATCATCCCACTTTTCAGGGATAAGAATGCCCGTAACCGTTTGTTGAAGCATGCCTTTCGATTTCACCATATTATCCTCACGTAAAGGATGTTATCTATCCCATTTGCCTATTTTAACTGTGATAGGAAAAGCAACGAGCATGCCAAAATTGAATTTCACCAGGTTTAAATCGATTTTTAGAAAAAACGAATTATTATCCATTTCAATAAGTTGGATCTTTTTTACAGGAAAACAGGATAAACATTTATCTATTGAAGTTTAGAAGTATTTCAAGTTTTTGTAGCGCGCCAGATTGTTGGGCAAGCATTGAATAGGAACACATGGTTCTGGTTTCACGTCAACTCGGAACTTCATATTCCGAATTCATAACAGGGAAAAAAATGATGAAGACGTTTTGTCTTAAAATAATCATAGAAAAAACAGACCCTGCTCAATTCTTTTGGACTCCGACGATAATGTTTAACCTGACAGATTACTTTAGATCAGCAGGGCGAAATTAAGTTTTTTTTGAAAGAGTTACTGTAAATACTTTTTGGAGATTGACAAAAAAACTCTTTGTGAACGCCTTTTCGCCCAACCGGGAATCAAGAGAATCCAAAACCGGAGATCGAGAATTGGCAGCATAATTGCATTGCTAGTTGTGTTTTTTACTTGTGAAGGCGTATAACCCGTAAATTGTATCGCAAGTTTTGCACCCTTTATCTCAGATGCAGCCTTATCTATTAACCATATGGTATTTAAAAATAATTTCAAGCTGATTACAATGAAATAGAGATTAGAAAAGAGTTTTATGAAAGATGAGGATCTCAATTTTTTTAAGCAATTGTTGACCGAACAGTTAGAGGAACTTTTGGGACAGGCGAATATCGTGGTAAGAAGTTTAATACAGGACGTTAATGGATCGCCAGACCCCATGGACCAGGCATCTTTTGAATCTGATCGTGGCACCATGCTTCGAATCAAGGACAGAGAAAGTAAACTTATCCGGAAGATTCAAAGATCACTGGAAAATTTGGAAAACGGTCGTTTCGGAATCTGTGAGATGTGCGAGCAAGAGATCGCCATTGAACGTCTAAAAGCGAGACCGGTGGCGACCCATTGCATAAAATGCAAAACGAAAATGGAGGCGATGGGAAGATGAAATTATCACTCTCAAGGGAAAATAAAACATCAGAATTGTCGACATCCATAAATCCAAAAAGAAAAAGGAACGCTAAAGATCAAGAACAGTATAAAAGCTCTAAAAAAAAGAAAATAAAATCAGGAAGAAAATGTAAAATTTGCGGTAACGATCCCTATCCGAATTATTTCTTCTGTCCAGCCTGCCATCATAGAATCGGAGCGTACGAAGAAGATGATTGATAATTCTGGAATTATTGTATTTTTATCTATTACGAAAATACGTTAATAACCAGCCTTTCAAATTGCATTACGATAACTTTCTTGGTTTCTTGACCGGAAAGATTCTCACAATTTCCGTCCTTAAAAACAGCGTGCTTTGTATCGCTTTTCGAGTCGTTTCCGTTACATGCTCAACACCTCAAAACAATGCCATTCTCGGTCCAATTTGCCAACAGTAATTTTAATTGCAAGATGACCGGTTTTTTTTGGTGAATGGGATCTTTTATGTTTGATTTAAATGTTGTTCTCGTATAAAAATTTTTTTTGATGATATAGAATTGAGGTTTAAAGTCATTTCAGCTGAAATCTGAATATGTTGGAGGAACAGATGCGGTCTGTCCTGGTTGCCTCGGAAAAACCGGAAGTTTATAGAAAAATTCAGGCCACCTTTAACTCGGGGTGTCATATCGACAAAACCACCGGGGTAACCGGGGTGATGAAAGCTCTTGGAGAGAAGCGTTATGATCTTATGTTTATTGATCTTGATATTCTCTTTCATTCGACCCAAAGTGGCGATTACTCCGATGTGTTACAACGGTTTAAACAATTATGTCCTTCCATTGAAATCATCGTCATGTCCAGTCCGGGCTTGATCCGGGAGATGGTAAAAGCCGTAAAAACAGGTGCCAGTGACTACCTTACCCATCCACTTGATCCGGATGAGATTCAACTGGTAGCTGAAGCCATCAGCGAATCAATTATTAAAGAATCCGAACTTGATTATTTGAGAGAACAGCTTTGGAGATCGGATTTGCTGGGAATGGTTCATACCAATAATGCTACCGTAAAAGAAGTTTTTAAAAAAGTTCGTTCCGTCGCCCCGACCAAAACGATTGTATTACTGAGTGGTGAAACAGGAACGGGAAAAGGTGTTTTGGCCAAATTAATTCATCGCTATAGTAACAGGGAACATGCTCAGTTCATTAGCGTTCACTGCGGAGCCGTTCCGGATACCCTGTTAGAGAGCGAATTGTTCGGTCATGAAAAAGGCGCTTTTACAGGAGCCTTCAAAAAAAAGCTGGGCAAATTTGAAATTGCCAGAAATGGAACCCTTTTTCTGGATGAGATCGACACCATAACACATTCGGCGCAGGTTAAACTTTTGCAGGTTTTACAGGACGGCACTTTTAGTCGCGTGGGCGCTGAAAAAACCATCGCAACCAACGCAAGAATTATTGCAGCAACGAATTCCGATCTAAAACAAATGACCGAAGATGGTGTTTTTAGAAAAGATTTATATTATCGTCTTAATGTTTTCCCCATCGAAATTCCTCCTTTAAGAAAAAGAAAAGAGGATATTCCTTTGCTGATCCAGTTTTTTCTAAAAAAGCTTAGCAAGGATTTCCAGAAGGATATCAATGATATTCACCCTCAGGCCAAAGAAGCCTTGGAAAAATATTTATGGCCGGGAAATATTAGAGAGTTAGAAAATCTTTTAGAGAGAGCATATATATTGGAGACATCCAATTTGCTGACTCCTGAAAGTTTCCCTGCCGAATTGTTTGAAAAAGAAGTTTCTTCAACTGTTTTGTCGATGGATACGGATGTTTCCCTTTCGGAAGCGCGCAGAATGGCTGTACAAGGTTTCGAAAAACAATATCTCAAAGGACTCATTTTAAAAAATAAAGGAAAGATAAATCAATCTGCCCAAGAAGCCGGCATTAGCACCCGTCAACTCCATAAACTAATGCTTAAATACGGCATTCGGAAAGAAGACTTCAAAAATAGAGCCTAAGTCTTTTTCTAAATTGCAAACGCGAGCGTACGATCTGGATCGAAATATGAGGTCGACACTCGCTTTTAAATATTATGATTCTGTTTTTTCCAATATATTATAAGATTTTACATCAATGATCTTAACTTCATCCTCTTCAATGACCTCACCGATGACCTCTACGGTCTTACCGACATGGTTCAACAAATCGTTGCCCATATCCGTATCTGCAACCTCATACACCGTACCGTTTGCTGTAACAATTTGATATGAGTCGTTGATTGTCCCGGTTATGGTGATATTCTCGGCGAATACCGGATTTGAACAAATCAACAAAAACGAAAAAACGCATATAATTCCTGCTGTAATCCATTTGCACTTTTTATCCATTTTAAGCCTCCTCTCTTTTTTGTGTTAAGTATAAAAGGCGATCGGGATGACTTTTAACGAGTTTATCAAGGATTCTATGAGAAAACAAATTAGCAATATGTATGCCAGCACAAATTCAGGCTGAAAATAGCCGATTCTGAAATCAAGATTCCGCTTGCTTAAAAGAAATTCCTGTGCCGCAGTTGGTTTGGAAGTGATTTCAAAACGTGTTGTTCACATTAAACAGCAACAGCTTTTTTTAGAAATAGGTGAATTATATGAAGCAGTAGTTCCGATTTTCTTTAAAGGGAACTGATCGCGTTCGGTTTTTGCGATGTAAAAACGTAACACGGACTAATTTAAACGGATGATGGGTCGTTCTTTGAAAAATCCGAGCCACAGAGTGCGAAAAAAGAAGTTCCTGCGACACCAAACAGAAATGCAACGATAAAGTTCGTGGACGGGCCGATTTCCCAGAGAAAAGCACCGCCAAAAGCCGCAACGGAGACAACGATATCCCGAAGAAGATAATACAGGCCGAACATGGCGGCCTTTCGGTCTTCAGGTGCAAGATCCATGATCAGTGCTTTCCGGGTCGGCTCACCAAACTCCTTGAGGCCGCGCAGGATAAAAGCGAAAACCAGCCACTTAAAGGATCGGCAAAAAAGAAGCACCAAGGGAAAGAATGTAAAAAAGATAAACGTTATAACCACGAAGGGTTTTTTGGTGCTTTTATCCGCCAAATAAGCCACCGGAATATACACCAGCATTGCTGTTGTCATTTCAATGGCGGTTAGGATTCCGAATGACAATGCCGTTACCGGTTCGGCGATGGTTTTCATGGTCCATACCACGACAAAGGCATAAGGAATCTGTTCGCAGAATCGAACCAAGATGTCGGAAACAAGCAATCGTTTCAGAGACGGACTCATGAAGCGTACAAGCTTCAACGGATTTTTTTCAACCGTCGAAGAATGATTGTTTGGCCAGGATTCTGGCGAATCATCTTCAATGAGGATTTGTTGGAGAATTGTTGCAACCATTGATAACAAGAAGGCGCAACCAAAGGCAATCCGAACACCGTTACGATCACCCCACAAACCGATGCAGAGGCCGCCCAGAATCGGTCCAAGCGCCATCGGTACTCTTCTGACCAATGAATGCATAGAAATACCCATGGTTCTCTTGTTCATCGGCAAAACCCGTGCAATAAGGCTCATGGTCGCAGGTAAAGAAATGGCCGACCATGAAAGGAAAAATATGGCCCCCAGCAATACCGCCTGCCAAAGCGGAATTAGGATGACGATGAGAAATCCGAACATGGCGATGATATTAAAGACAAGCAGGGCCTTTTTCGTACCAATGCGGTCAGAGAGATAGCCGCCGGGGAAAGAATAGAGTGCAGACAAAAGGTTATCGAGGCCGTTAAGGAGGCCGATGGATAAAGCACCACCCCCCAGTGCGATAAGGTATATCGGTAAAAATCTCTCGGCCATCCGTTCCCCGATACCCACAAGTATGACCATGCACAGCAGACCCACAGTACTTTTTCGAAGGCCGAGAAATTCAGAAATTTGCGTCCGTATTGACATCATGATTCTACCTTAATATGTGTCCGGCTCTTTGTGGTGTCATTAATTATTATATTATGTGAATTCAAGCCATCAGTGAAATACTCTATGTGTTAGTTTAATCTATGTTTAACACACTCAATTAACAGTTGAAATATCTTTTTGTTGACAAAATGCTACAATGTAACATATATGGTCACAGGTTATTTTTCACCCCAACATATAATATTTGTTTTTTATAAAGCACAACATGTGCTGTGATAATTTGAAAGTCTGAAGTTGACTTCTGAGAAGGATTATGATTGATTGGATGTATGTTCATAGAAACTCAACTCTTCGATTTAACTGGCCAATCCGTATGTTTAATTTTAACATTTACATTTCCAAAAAAACAAATCCGCTGAAGATCTGAGCAGTTATATTGAGTGCGTTATGGACAAATGTACTGAAAAAGAATATTTACTCAAAGCGATCGGCGCTTTTAAAAGACGGTTTATTGTGGTTTCGCCCGACTTTATAATTCTGGCCGCCAACTGCCGGCTGGACGGCGTTTCCGATTCTAAAATCATTGGGAAATGCTGTTATGAAGTGTTTTATGAACGGTCATCTCCCTGTGAAAATTGTGCGGTCAAAGAATCGATCGAAAAGCGTAAACCCACACTCATGCCCAAACCGGAGAGCAAATTGGATATCGATGAGATGCCGTGTTATTTTTCGTATCCCATCTATTCCGGAGATAAAATCGAAGCTTTTGTCAGCATGGATTTTGACCTTCCCACCCGGGGTGGAGTCGAAGAAAAACTTCAGCGTTCCAATTCTTTTTTAAGAAATCTCATTTTAAGTGCTGTGGACGGCATTATTTCTTCAGATAAAAAGGGCAAGATTCTTATCTTCAATGAAGCTGCCGAGAAGGTTTTCGGCTATACGGTGGATGAAGCGCTGAATCAGCTCAATGTTCGGGATATATATCCCAATAATACTGCATATCAGGTTATGCGAAACCTCAGAAGTAACGATTACGGCGGAAAGGGCAAACTCAGATCATATCAGGTCGATATCATCAGTAAAAGCGGTGAAATCATTCCTATCTTCTTGAATGCGAGCATCATCTATGAGAATGGACAAGAGGTTGCAACCATCGGCTTTTTTCATGATCTTCGAGAAGAACTCCGGATGAAAGGAGAGCTTGAAAAAACACAGCTTCAGCTTCTTCAAGCGGAGAAGATGTCGTCTTTGGGCAAACTGGCTGCGGGCGTGGCACACCAGTTAAACAATCCTCTTGGAGGGATTACCCTGTATGCCAAATTGATCCTGGAAGAATACGACCTTGAGGATGGTGCCAAAGAAGATCTGGATAGAATTTTAAAGGATGCAAAAAGATGCCGGGATACGGTAAAGGAACTGCTCGAGTTTACCCGACAAACACGCCACTTAATGCGACCCAATGACATTAACCGCGCGATTACCCGGACGCTCTTTCTTTTGGAAAGCCAGATCTTGTTCCATAATATCGTAATTAAAAATGACCTGACCCCGTCACTTCCACTGGTTCTTTCCGACATCCAGCAATTGTACCATCTGTTTATGAATATCATACTCAATGCAGCTCAGGCCATGGATGGGAAAGGGACACTTTCAGTGAAGAGTTATCTTCTTCCCGGCGACAAACAGGTATGCATAACAATATCCGATACAGGCCCGGGAATATCCGAAGCGCATCTTCCCCATATCTTCGAACCTTTTTTTACGACCAAAGAAGAAGGCAAGGGAACCGGTCTGGGCCTCAGCCTGGCCTACCGAATCGTTCAAAATCATGGGGGGCATATCCGCGCTGAAAGCACACCCGGAAAAGGGGCAACCTTTTATATTGTGCTACCCATTGGCCCGAAAGAAAAGGAAGGAGGCGAAAGTGGAAATAAAACCTGACGCCTTGGTGTTGGTTGTTGATGATGAGCAGGACATCCGTGATGCATCTGAACGTATCCTTTCCCGGGCCGGCTATCAGGTCCAAAAAGCGTCTCGTGGAGACGAAGCACTGGATGTCATTAATAAGAACGGCGTCAACATTGTGCTACTTGATTTAAAGATGCCGGGCATGGACGGACTGGAAGTATTGGGGCATATTCGGAAGCAGGACACGGAAATTCAGGTAATTGTGATTACAGGATATGCTACGGTAGAAACGGCCATTGAGGCCATGAAACAAGGGGCCTATGATTTCATTCCCAAGCCCTTTGAGCCAGACCAGCTTAGAATCGTTGTCAATCGGGCCTGGGAGAAGATCCGATTTATCCGAGAGGCTGAGAAACTGGAGCAGGAGAGAAAACGGACCTTGTCCGATTTGGATACGGAAAAAAGCCGCGTACGCACCATTATCGAATCTTTTCCAAGTGGTGTTGTGGTAACCGATTCCAAAGGAAAGGTGGTGTTGATGAACCCGACCTTCAAGCAACTTCTCGGTCTCGAGCCCAGTCTGAAAGCCGGAAAAGAAATAGCGGCGTATCTTCCCGATAAGGAATTGTGCCGACTGACCATGGAAATCTCCCGTGGAAAATACGTGGATTATGACGATCTGGGTGATTATGAATTTTCTGTTTCAAATGGAAAACATCTTATGGCCAGAGGGCAGCCGGTTTTGGGTGAAAGAAATGAATGCCTCGGAGCGGTTCTCAATATTGTGGATATTTCTGAATTGAAGCTATTGGATCAGCTGAAATCGGATTTTGTCGCAAAGGTATCCCACGAACTTCGATCCCCCCTATCGACCATTCATGAACAGCTTGCTCTGGTTATCAAGGACATGGTCGGAGAGGACTATGCCCAGGATCAGAACATTCTGACCCGTGCCCGGGAAAAAACCAAAGGACTCATAGCGCTGATCGGGGACCTGCTTGATCTTTCACGGATCGAGGAAGGAATTATTTGTCAGGCACCCCAGCCGGTCCGACTCGAAGAGATTTTAAAAAATATCGTCGAGTTCCTCGAAACCCATGCCGGACAAAAGCACCAGTCTCTTACACTCGAACTCCCGAAAACGCCCCTTCCTGAACTTATTGCGGATCCAATTGCACTGGAAAGTATTTTCGGTAATTTGATTACGAACGCCATCAATTACACCCAGGATGGTGGAGAGATCCGTGTAGTGGTTGATATGGCCGGAATCAACATTCGCGTCAGCGTTACCGATAACGGGTTTGGTATCGCCGACAAATATTTGGATAAAATTTTTGAAAGGTTTTACAGGGTCAAAGACGACAAGACCAGATATATCACCGGTACGGGTCTTGGGCTCCCCATCGTCAAGGGACTTTTGGATTCCATGGGCGGCCTTATCAACGTAGAGAGTGAATTCGGAAAGGGGAGTGTTTTCACGGTCCTGATTCCGATCAAAAACTGAAAATTACAGATTTTCATCCAAAGATTTTATAAATTCTTCGGGTGGAACTTGAATGCCTGTCCAGAGCTGAAGCGTACGCCTGCATTGATATGCGAGTGTAGAAAGACCATCCATGAATCTCGCGCCGTTTGTTTGTGCAAACTCCTGCCAGAAATTATTGCTTCGATCATAATTAAGATCAACGACCAGTTCGCAATCCGGTATTTTGAGTTTTTGAAGTAACAACAACATCTCCGGAGCCTCATCGGTACTTGAAACAGAGGTGGCGTTCACCACGATATTGACAGCCGGTGTTCGGTCCTCAATATCCTGTATCGGAATGGCCTCTCCGCCGAGACGATCGGCAATTTGGTGTGTTTTAAATTCGTTTCGGCCGGAAACAAAAATAGATGTTGTTCGCAGCCAGTTTAAAATAAATACAATAGCTTTGGCGGCTCCGCCGGTACCAAAAACAAGGGCCGATTTTCCTTCAACATCATACCCGGCATTGTTCAGCGCATCCATAAAACCGATGGCATTGGTATTATATCCTTTAAGAATATGGCCATTACGAACTATGGTGTTGATGGCACCGATAATATTCGCTCCCTCTGAAAGAATGTCCAGGTGCGGTATGACCTTTTCTTTATACGGGATCGTGATATTCGCACCGGCGATATTCAGGACTTTCAGACTTTGCAGCGCCGAACCGATATCTCCCGGGGATACCTTGAACGGTACGTATGCACCTTTAATCCCCAGGCGTTTCAGCACTGCTGAAAAAATGGTCGGCGATTTTGAACGCATGACCCGTTCATCGCCCAATATGCAATATACTTGCAATTTGACAGTCTATAACCCAAACTCAGCCAAATCCGGCCCTAAATATTCACGTTCATTTTCACCAAGAATCCCAAGGGACAGGCATATAATGGTCCATAAATGTGTCGTGTGGTATTTTCCTCCGTAATGTTCTTTAAGGTCGTGAATCTGTGCGTGACAGTTATGACACGGCGTAAGGCAGTAATCGGCCCCGGTCTCCATAATCTGATCAAACTTTCGTTTGCCATAGTATCGCCTGGCTTCGGGAAACCCTGACTGAAGGTATCCGCCGCCGCCGCCGCAACAATAGTTGTTCGATCTGTTGGGGTACATTTCAACAAAATTTTCTTCCCCCACAACCGCTTTAACAACATACCGCATGTCTTCCGCCACCGGATCTCCGAAACTCTTACGGACCAGCTGACATGGATCTTGAACCGTAAACTTTATTTTCAAATCCTTGTTCCAGTTGGAATTCACTTTTAACTTTCCTTCACGAATCCACTGTGCATAATATTGGATGATGCTTTTACACTCAAAGTTGTGTTCAATATTGAATCTTTGCAGTCCGACCCGGACTGCAAATAGTTCGTGTCCTCACTCCGTATTGAGCCAGACCTTACATTTGAGATCATCCACGGCTTTGGCCTTGACCCGTACAATTTTTTCCCAGTTCTCCAGGTCTGCACAGAACAGGCAGTAGTTTTCCGCGGCCCATCCCTTTGAACCATAGGTCCAGTCGGCACCTACAAGATGCAGGATTTTCCACAGCGGCACCATTTCGTCGGGTTCAGTGACCGGTTCACGGGAATTCTGGTTTAGGAAAAAATATGCGCTTTCCTTATCCATGGGTGCTTGAAGGTCTTCAAAACCCGGTTGCGTCTCGCGGACTTCTTCGCGGACATCTTCCACCACAAAACGCCAGTCCTGTTCATTGGCACCCATGGCACTGCAAGTGTCATTTTTTAACGCCATTTCGCAGGATCCCCGGATGCCTTTGGGTTGTTCATCTTTGGGCCAGTTTTTGCGAATGTTAAAGACCAGGGCAGGGATGTCAATTTTCATCGGACAGGCATAGGTGCAGCGGGTGCACATGGTACACATCCAGGCCCATTTGGAATTCAGAATGACATCGTCCAGACCGAGTGATGCCAGGCGCAAAAATTTTCTGGGATCCATATCTTCTAAACCCGTTGCCGGGCAGCCCGCCGAACAAATCCCACAGGTCAGACAGAGATTCAAATTTCCTCCTTCCGGGAGGAGATCTATCACGTGTTCTTTGAAGGTACTTTTTTTATCCCCTTTTATCTGAATAACCTGGGATGACATTATTTCCTCCTTTAAATTGAAGATTGACGGCTGCGACACAAATGTCCGGTACCGTCAATCTTCAATTGAAAATATTCAACCACAGACACCCATCCACTTTTGAATCCGTCTAAGCCAGCAGCCGTTTAACACTGTTCGTGATTTCCTCTGCCGAAGCCGGTTTGGCAATATAATCATCCGCTTCCGTACTCATCCCGTCCCGGTGGGAATAGCGGGTCGAGGTGACATGCGATGCAACGGCCGTCAGAAGGATAACGGGAATGTTGCAGCATTTCTCATCGGCTTTTAATTTTTTGCACATTTCGTAACCATCCATTTCTGGCATCATGACATCCAGGACAATGGCGTCCGGCGGGTTTGCCTGTACTTTCTCCAGTCCTTCGACACCGTCGTAAGCCAGTTCGACTGCGAAGCCCTCTTTTTCCAACTGACCCTGGACAATCGCGCAGAAATCAGGCTCATCATCGACGACCAAGATTCTTTTTTTCTCACTCATTTTATATGCCTCCTTTTTGATTTCGAAATTTTTATGAATTCTCCCGCATTGGGGGTGTCGGATGGGAGACCTTCCGGCAATTCAAAAGAAAAAACCCGTAATCAATTCATACTCGGCCTGGGGTACAGACCGGACTTTTCTACGATTTCAGGAACCATTTCCTCCCATTCGATGGCCATGATATGAAAGCCGCGTACGCCTTCCACCGCTTTGAGCCGCTGAATGGATTCGATACAAATTTTAATACCTTCTTCGGGCTGTTTTTCTTTTGGAGTATCGGCCATCCGTTTAACCATTTCGTCCGGGATTTCGATGCCCGGCACGCGGTTTTTCATGTACCGTGCCATTCCGGCGGATTTAAAAGGAGTTACGCCGGCCAATATGTTGACTTTATCCAAAAGACCGCGATCCCCTGCCAGTTTCATCCAGAGTTCGAACTTATCAAGGTCGTAAATGCACTGGGTCTGTATAAACTCCACTCCAGCCGCAATTTTTTTGGCCAGTCGCGGGACGCGGATTTCAAATGGATCCGCAAACGGATTGGCCGCAGCCCCCACGAACATCCGGGGCGGCCGGATAATATCATCCCCTCCCAAAAACTTTCCGTCATCCCGCATGTGCCTGACAGTTTGAATCAGCTGCATGGAGTCGATATCATGAACGTTTTGACCGGACGGGCAGTCACCGAAGCTCTGGTGGTCACCGGAAAGACAGAGAATGTTGTAGATGTCAAACGCTGCCGCTCCAAGGATATCGCTCTGAAGGGCAATTCGATTCCGGTCGCGGGTTACCATTTGCAGGACCGGTTCAAGCCCCATCAGTTTAAGTCTGATGCAGGCTGCCAGACTGCACATGCGGGTGACGGACGTCTGGTTGTCGGTAATATTGATGGCGTCCACGTGATCCTTGATGAGATTGGCCTTTTCGACAATGACTTCCATGTCACTCCCTCTGGGAGGCCCGCATTCGGATGTCACGGCCAGGTGGCCGGCGGCCAGAATCTTTTCCAGTTTACTTGGTGTCTTTACTTTCATTGCTGTAAATCCTCCCTGACAACTTTTCTGGGTCCCCCGGCCCTGTCGGTAGACCAATCTTTGAGGGGGCAGATTTTTTCATAATCATCGAGCCTGTTCAGTGATTTTAGGCGATCGATGATTAATTGCCATGCACAGTCGATTTCTTTGTTAATTTCGCAACTGCCCCGGACCGAACCGCCGCAAGGCCCGTTAAGAAGCCGTTTTGCACAACGTGAGACCGGACAAATCCCGCCTGTGGTTGCCAAAATACACTGCCCGCAGGCCTGACACCTTTCCGTCCACAGGCCTCGTTTTTCGGTTGCTCCGAGAAAACAGGTGTTTACGCCGGGATAAATGGGCGTGTCATGATATTTTTCGGCCATAAATTGGACCCCGACACCACAGGCAAGGGAAACGACGGCATCATACTGATCCATGACATCACGGATCTCCTCAAGGTATTCGTGGTCACATTGCCGTTCAAGCGTGATTTCATCAATTTTGACTTCCTTTCCCTTATTAAGGGAATACATCCGAAGGGCTGAAGCCAAAACCCCGACCTCTTTTTTCCCTCCTGCCTCACAGACGGTGACACACTCGTTGCAACCGAGGATAAGTATCTTTTCATGATCTTTGATGATCTCGATAATTTCTTCGATGGGTTTTTTGTCTGCGACAATCATGGTTCCTCTCTTTCATTGAAGCTTAAGTTGTGATGAGCGCATAAAATTATCTAAAAACAATATGGCGTCTAAAATTCCGGTGATGCCCGAAGTACATTTTAATCCGAATCAATTTATGCGGCCCTTTTTTTGGCCAGCTTAATGGGATTGGGTCCCAATTTTCTGATTTTTTCGTCCATTTCAACAGCGATTTGGGCGAATCGCGGTCCTTCACTGGATGAGAGGTTATACATTTGAGCCCGCTCTCCACCGATGCCGATGGTATCCAGAATCTTTTGCGCCTGTTCCACCCGTTTCCGGGCTCTGAGGTTGCCGCTGTTATAATGACAATCACCTTCCATGCATCCCACCGCATAGACGCCGTCCGCTCCCTTTTCAAAGGCATGAAGCATGTGAAGGAGGTCTATTTTTCCGGTACATGGAACGAGAATGATTTTAATGTCCGAAGGATATTGCAATCTCATGGAACCTGCCAGGTCCGCGGCGGTGTATCCTCAGAAGCTGCAGCAAAATGCGATAATGATCGGCTCGAAATCTTCCTTCATAATGCCTCCTTCGACTGATGATTTTCGATGGATGGTTGATGATTAAAAATATACCAAAAAGTTATACCACAAATCTTCAATTTTCCATCATCAATCGTCATTTGCAGTGATTTACAACAAAATTACATGACGCCTTCGAGCAATGCATCGACCTTGCTCAGGATTTGATTGTCTTCATACCAGTTCAGTTCGATGGCCTTGGCAGGGCATTCCGCAGCACAGACACCACATCCGTGACACAGCGCAACATCAATTTCGCTGACGCCGTCTTCATTGATCCTCGGCACCTGATACGGACAAGATCGGACGCATATGAGGCATGAAGCACAAAGTTCCGGTTCAACACGGGCCGTTACCGCCGAGAGTGTCAACCGGGTCTGGGATAGAAATGTCGTGGCCCTGGATGCAGCGGCAAATGCTTGGGAGATCGATTCATGCAACAGTTTTGGGCTGTGGGCGGTTCCGCAGACAAAAATACCTTCGGTCGCCATGTCCACCGGCCTTAATTTGACATGGGCCTCCATAAAATGACCTTCAGGTGTTCTGGCCAGTTTGACGATGGAGGCAAGCTCTTCGGTGTCTTCGGCTACCATTCCGGCGCTGAGCGCCACTAGGTCGGCACTGACTTCGAGAGTGCTGCCAAGGACGTGATCTTTAAAGGTGACCACAACGCCCGACTCAGAGGATTCCACAACCGGCGGATCTTCGGGGTCGAACCTGGAAAATATGACCCCCAGCTTTCTGGCTTCCGTGTAGTATTCTTCCAGCAACCCGTATGTCCGGATATCCCGATAAAGTACGAAGACCTGGGCATCCGGTTGTTGTTTTTTGATCTTAATTGCGTTTTTGACAGCGTTCTGGCAACAGATCCTGGAACAGTTGGGATTTTCTTCGTTTCTGGATCCAACGCACTGAATCATCACCACACGATTGAGATCTTGAGCACCTTTTTCTTTTAAGCGTTGGGCCAGTTCCAGTTGAGTCAGCACCCTTTCATCTTGGCCGTACAGGAACTCTTTGGGACGATACTCGGTTGCACCGGTGGCCAGTACAACAACACCGTGATTGATTTTTCTTTCATACATGCCCGGCCCCACCAGAACTTCGGTGGTGAAATTTCCTTTAAATCCGGAAAAACCGACAATGAGAGATCGGGTCAACACCTGGATCTGTGAGTGGGATGTCACCCTTCCAATCAGTTCCGCCAGGTAGCTGCCGACATCTGTACCTTCGATGGTGGTTGTCAGGCGATTGGCCATCCCCCCCAGTTTTTCTTCTTTTTCAACCAGAACCACAGGAAATCCCTGATCCGCAAGGCCCAGTGCGGCATTCATTCCGGCCACCCCGCCGCCGACAACCAATGCCCTTTTAATGACCGGAATCTTTTTTTCATGAAGCGGTCGGAGTGTTGCAGCCCGGGCCACCGCCATCCGCACCAATTTTTTGGCTTTTTTCGATGCTTTTCCCGGTGCATCTGCGTGGACCCAGGAGTCTTGATTCCGGATATTGGCCATTTCAAACAGGTATTTGTTCAGTCCGCACGCTTGGAGCGTATCCATGAATATCGGTTCGTGTGTTTTGGGGGAACATGCCGCCACCACGATCCGATTGAGTTGTTCTTCCTTAATGATTCGTTTCATCTGTTCCTGGGAATCCTGGGAACATGTAAACAGATTCTGTCCGGCGTAAACCACATGCGGCAGTGTCTTGGCATAACCTTCCACGTCCTTTACATCCACCACACCTGCTATGTTGACGCCGCAATTACAGACAAAAACCCCAATGCGGGGTTCTTGGCCGGTCAGATCGATTTCATCCGGGATTTCAATACTTAATGTTCTGGTGTTTCGAACTTCGTTCAGAAATCCTCCGGCAAGACAGGCCGCTGCACTTGCTTCGGTAACGGCGCTCGGAATATCTTTGGGCTCTTGAAAAACGCCGCAAGCATAAACGCCCGGCCTGGAAGTCTTCACTGGCGCAAACGGTTCGGTGACTGCAAAATTGTACTTGTCCAGATCTACGTTCAATCGATTGGCCAGTTCGGCGGTCGATTCGGGAACCTGAAGGCCGACCGAGAGAACCACCATGTCGAAGATCTCTTCATAAAGTTCACCGCCGGTGTCTACATATCGAATGCGAAGGTCTTTGTTTTCACCAATTTCATCGATGGTATGCACACGGGCATTGATAAACCTGATGCCGGCCTTGTCCCTGGCGCGCAGGTAGTATTTTTCGTAATCCTTTCCGAATGTACGAATATCCATATTGAAAATGGCACAATCAAGATCGCCGCCGGCATGTTCTTTGGCGATCATTGAATCCTTGATGGCATACATGCAGCAAACGGATGAGCAGTATCCGTTTCCGCACGTGTTGGTATCCCGAGATCCGATACATTGCAGCCATGCAATTTTTTTCGGTTCTTTATGGTCGGAGGGCCTCACCAGATGGCCCATGGTAGGACCTGAAGCGCTGAGGATACGCTCGAATTCAAGGCTTGTCACCACATCGGGATTGCTCTTGTAATGATAGAATTGTTCCAAATTTGAAGGATCAAAGGGTTCACTGCCGGTGCATAGAATCACGGAGCCGACCTCAATGTCTTTTTCAACTTCAATCTGGCTGTGATCGATGGCTTCTGCCAAACACGCGTCCACGCATTGGTAACACTCAGAACAGTAACCACAGTTCAAACAGCGCGCGGCTTCTTCCCGGCCGGGGGCATCATCAAAACCGAGTTCGACTTCTTCAAAATTGCCTGCACGTTTTTTCACCGGCAATTCCGGCATTTTTAATCTGGAAATTTTAAGTTCATCACCTGAAATCTGGAGGTACCGCGGATCTTTACGGGTTTCGGGCTCCCGTCCTTTTGTCATGTCCTGGCCGTCGAAATACCGCACGATGGATTCGGCGGCTTCACGACCGGCAGCGATGGCGGCAATGGCTATGCCGGGACCGGTCTGCAAGTCGCCGCCGGCAAAAATCCCCTCACGGTCTGTTGAATAGGTGATAGAATCCGTTTCTATGGTTCCCCACCGAGAAAATTTCAGCCCGGTCACATTCTCAAGGGAAGAAAGATCCGGCTGCTGGCCGATGGCGGGAACAAGCTGATCGATTTCGATATCATATTCACTGCCCGGTACAGGAACCGGGCGCCTTCTTCCGGATGAATCCGGCTCTCCGAGTTCCATTCGGATACACCTGAGGCCAACAACACTGCCGTCGCGTGTCAACACTTCTTGCGGTGCTGAAAGATAGGTAATCTTTACGCCTTCTGTTTCTGCTGCCTGTATTTCTTCTTCCCAGGCCGGCATTTCGGCCCGCGTTCGTCTGTAAATGATGTTGACCTCTTTTGCTCCCAGCCGAACCGCGGATCTGGATACATCAATGGCCACATTCCCGCCGCCGATGATGGCTATCTTTTGACCCACATCGGTCTTTCCGGTAAGATTTGCTTCCCTTAGAAAGTCAACACCTTGTCGAACACCGCTGGCTTTTTCACCGGGAATTCCAAGCCCGATTCCCCGGTGGGCACCCAGTGCAAGATACACCGCTTTAAAGCCGTCACTTAAAAGATCATCTACCGTCAAATCCGGACCTAAAGGGGTTCTGGTCTTAATTTCCACGCCCAGGTTTGTAATGATCTCTATTTCCCGATCCAGAATTTCTCTCGGAAGCCGGTGTGCGGGAATACCGACGCGCAGCATTCCGCCGGTTTGGGGCAGGGCCTCAAAAATGGTGGATACCACGCCTTTCCGGGCCAAATGATAGGCGGCAGAGAGACCCGCAGGACCTGAACCGATGATCGCCACCTTTTCCTCTCTTCGGGGAAGGCAATGGATGTCGATTTCACGCGGATCGAATTGATCTGCGGCCAACCGTTTGAGGTTGCGAATGGCCACGGGTTCGTCGACTTCACATCGACGGCACGCGTCTTCACACTCATGGGGACAAATCCGCCCCAACACCCCGGGGAAGGGATGATCTTCCATAATTATTTTTAAGGCTTCTTTATATTTTCCTTCCTTGACCATCTGGACATACCCCTGGACATTCTGCCCGGCAGGACACGTCATACGGCAGGGTGCCAAATCGGTCTTCTGAATGGCAAAAGCTCCCGGAATTGCCTGAGCGTATCTCTTGTACGCTGCCTTCTTCTTGGAAAGTCCCTCGTCGTACTCATTGGGGAGATCTACTGGACAGACCTTAATACACTCTCCGCAACTGGTGCACTTGGAAAGGTCCACAAAGCGGGGTTGCTGTCGAACCCGGGCGGTGAAGCGTCCCTGTTCACCTTTAAGATCCAAAAGCTCCGTGTTGGTCAACAGTTCTATGTTTAAATGCCGGCCGACCTCGACCAGTTTGGGCGAGATAATTCACATGGCACAGTCATTGGTGGGAAAGGTCTTGTCGAGCTGCGACATGAGCCCGCCGATGGCCGAAGACCGTTCCACCAGATAAACGTAATAACCGGAGTTGGCAAGGTCCAGAGCGGACTGCATACCTGCGATTCCGCCGCCGAGAACCATGACCGACCCGACAAGATCTTTTCCGTGTTTTTCAGCGGGTATATTTTCCTTTTGACTGTTTTTTTGATCCATTTTTTCCATCCTTATAACCTTTCAAGTATATCAGGAAGCTTGTGCTCCCAACCGAGGGTTGATAGATATACACCGTTGAATCCTCCGTTCTTTAATGATGTAACCACCTCAGATGCTATCAACGTACACTCGCGAACTTTGTCAGGAGATTTTTGGAGGCGATGAACCAGTGAATCTGGGATATGGACATGGGGCAGATTCCGCATGATATAACGCGCCATGCCCAATGACTTGAGCAGCAGGACTGTCGGGACAATTTTTATTTTATTGAGGTCAACCTTTTTCATGAAGGGTTCTATGGCGGACAGGTCAAATAAGGGCGGAGTAATAAAAAATTGAACACCAGCCTCCATCTCCTTGTTCATCTCTTCAATCACAAGTTCAGGAGATTTCCCTTTGGCACCAACGTTTGCCGTTGATCCAACCACAAACTTGGGAGAGCCTGACAATTCAATTCCGGCCATATCCCTTCCCTCCTGGAGGCCTCTGATTGCGCCGAGTAATTGGAGAAGGTCTATGTCATACACCGATCTCGCCTGAAAGTGGTCTCCAAAGCTGGGATCCTCTCCGGTAACCGTCATGACGTTGGTAATTCCGCATCCATAAGCTGCCAGAAGATCTGCCTGAAGAGCGATTCGGTTTCGGTCTCTGCAGTTGACCTGCATCACCGTCTCCATCCCTTTTCCTTGCAAAATCATTGCCCCGCCAAGAGAACTCATCCGCATGACCGCATTGCTCATTTCCGGCACCACAAAGGCATCTACTTCTCCTTTGACCCTCATGGCATTGGTCACCATTGTGGAGACATCCACCCCTTTTGGGGGTTCGATTTCTGCAAGGACGGCAAATTCCCCCGCATCGAATTTGCGCTTTAATTGCATATGATTACCTCCGATCTTTTTGACAAAAAGCAGCTTGAATTGGCAAAAACTCAAAGTAAAGAATGAAATTTTTATACAAACACGTCGTTCTCTTTTACTGCAGAGTCTCAAAGGACGCAGAGACAAGTGGCTTTTCCCTTGCCGTTAGGGGATGCGGACCAAAGGAAAAGGGTGCAGGCTGACTGCAATGTAAATCTTTTCGTAAGTGGTTAACCTTTATTAATATTTTTGGCATCAAATTCAATCTTCCTCAATAGGCAGGTTTTTTTTGCTCTCCATTCATACGACCCGTAGCGTTTCCCTTTGCTAAGGCCCTGTCAGGGCTCCTACAGGATAGGTCTAATTTATGGTAAGCGCGGGATGTTAAAAACATTT
>Ga0210105_1000015_pt1 | contig 26381 bp, 36 predicted proteins | sample RushSE_TuleC_D2_FD_185569 | JGI IMG/M metagenome (GOLD analysis project Ga0210105, IMG submission 185569) | Wetland microbial communities from San Francisco Bay, California, USA, that impact long-term carbon sequestration - RushSE_TuleC_D2 (SPAdes) | ecosystem: Environmental > Aquatic > Marine >... | reverse complement strand
CGCAAGGTGCGTGGGAAAACGGAAGCTGCGTAATCAAAGATGGAAGTGATTCAGGTGAGGACATAACGCCGGATGGTACTAAAGGAATAATACTTGGAAGTCTGAAATCACCGGAAGGGAAATATGCGTATTTTGTGGAATGGGAAGATAAACCAAAAATGCCCGTATTTTGCGTAGAAGAAAAATTGAAACTGGAAAGAAAGATATGAGTTGGAGAAAATTGTTTTTCGGCCCCAGAAGTTTATGCGGACCGTTACGGCACAGTGATGTTCATTTCTATTTGGTTAATGGCAGATTTGATGGCGCGCTGAAACATCACCATATGACGCGGAACGCGATGTGGAGAGCGATGCGATTAAGGCATGGGAGAAAGATCAGATGATCTGGCTTGAACTGGTGCGGAAATATTTTCCTGACGCGACAGATGATGAGGCGGATTACATTTTGTGGGAATTTACTGCATTTCCATTCGCTCCTGCTGAACATATTGAAAAGCAGATTGCGAAATACAGATTTTATAGTGGAAGCTATTTTGACTATGGGGAGTTGTAAGAAATGAAGGTGGAAATAAAATGATTGATTGCGTTATATTTGCAATAAGTTTTGCTATTGGTTATGCGCTTGGCTTGTTGAGTATTCTATTGTTCAACTATTTACGCCACCGTCATAAGACAAATAAACTCGAAAAAGAATTTATTGATTTCTTCAAAAACAGTTAAGGAGAAAAACATGAATAAAGTTGACGCATTTTTCGTAATGTTTGCTGCTTTGTTTGTCTGGCTGTTTTGTGTTTGGTTGTTACCCACAACAATCATGGTATTTGTATATGCCGGAATTTCTGCATTGACAGTAGGAATGTTTATTGGAAGTCTGCCAGACAGATTGGCAAAACGAACTGAAAAAGATTTGAACAGAGAACTAAGTCAAGTGGTCGAGTCGCAGCTTGCATTATCAAGAGACATGTTGGCGGAATTGATAAGACGAACAGAAATAATCAGGGGAAGTCAGGCAATAATTGATCGACTCATGTTTGAATATTGCCCGGAAGAAATGACGGCAGAGCAGATTGCCAATTTTGAAGCGCATGTGAAAGCGGTAAGCCCAGAACAGGAAGAAACAATTAAAAAGACATTATTGAATTAATAATGAAATTATTTATCAATATTGCGCTTGGTCTTAATATTGGGTTAATGGTAGGCTATGCCAGAACAGATCAAGTAGTTTTGTGCATCCTGCATGCAATTTTTTCTGGCATTTGCTGGTGGGCATTCAAGGTAACTCGGAATTAATTTTGATCGCATCCGCATTCAGGGCTTCACATCGCTCGAAGAGGGCTGTACCTCGTTCCTGAAGTCTTGCAAAGCTTTCGTCCACTCGCTTAGAAAATATCCCGGCGGTTCCGTTTGAATTTTCTTCACTGGAAGTTGGACAGACGGGGATATGCACTTGCACCCTGCGAGACTCAGCAAGATAACGATCAATAATAATCTGGTTCGCATCCCTTTCTTCCTCCGCTTGTACAATCCGGTTTGCATAGGCCACGGCCAGTTTCAGATTTGCCGCTTGCATTTCGGTATAGCAACGATCATAGCCTTTCTGTTCGATCTTTGCGTATCCAGCCCACAAAGCAATACAAAGAATTGCTATAGCGGCGAGATATACGCCGATTTTCTGTATCATTTTGCCCTGCGTCTATCTGAAACAATCAACAACATGACGCCCAGCAACAGCAGGACGAACCCACCACTACGATCCAGAATGACACCGATTGATCCGCCAGCCAGCAAAGGATAAGCAAGGCTGTTTCCGATAAATTGCAGGGGATGTCCGTTCCAGGTTTTCCAATCCAGCCTTGACCCAATCTGAATTGAACGAAATAGAATAATGCTCGAACAAACTATTTCCACTCCCAAGATGAACGGATTATACATTTTCTTTCCCCCATTTATGGTTGACGAAGTTAATGAGTATCGGCAGCCCCCAAGTCACAGTTCCACCGATAATTACGGCAGACAGAGCAGGCAATGCATCGGAAGCGTCTTTCAAAATCGGGAATGTCGCAATCAGATATACCGAAGCTACAGGCGATCCAAAACCGGATAGCAAAGCGGAAAATAAAACAGCCGATGCAGCTTTCTGTAAATTATCAATGTTCTGAAGCCAGAATGTAATGAATGTCGCAGAAATCAATCCGATGATCAACGCGTCATAATCCAAGCCATGCATGTTATCTCCTTATTGTCAGCTTGAAATCCTGTTTGTTTTGTTGCGCGTGAAATTCCGCGATGGCTTTTCTGCTATTTAATACCGCGAGTTGATTATGCAAAATTCCGAGTGCTGTACCCAGCGCAATACAACCCTCCAAATCCGAAATGAATTGCTTGCTGACATCGCCAGCATAATTGGCTGGATGAATTTCAATCATGCTTCTACCAGATACATCCAGCACTTGATAGCATTCGCCATGCTTTGGCGAGTTGATCCAGTGACAAGTATAGATACCGTCAGGAATGCAACTTATTCCATGCGCATTATTCCGCCAAGGCAATTCCAGAGAAAAATAACTTATGCCATTTGCAAGGTCGAATTTGCCGAATGTCCCTTGATCTGTCGAAGGGACACTGGTCAACGTAACATCCATATTTATGCCTATGTGAAATAAGTGGTGGTCATGACAATAGTTTCACCCGCACCACTGGTCGCGGTAGGTGGATAGAGATTGCCATCGGTAGAGACATAGCCGTTATTCAGCGATGCATGAGTCGTTGCATTGATTGCACTAACAACAGATGTTCCGAGCGGAACATAGGGAAGGGAAAAAGTTGTCGTGCCGATTGTTGAAGAAGTGGAAACCGTATCTGAATAAGTCAGGATCAGCGTTATAACCCGCCCCACTTTAGTCATGCTTAAAGATTTGGTTAATGTGCCGCCATGAGTTATATTGGTTGTGGTGACATATGCATCATTGCCGTTAAAAGCATCCGAAATGACATTGAAGATATTTTGAAACCATAATGCCCAAACTGGAACCGGACCGGATTTAGCGTCACCCCAGCCGGTCGCAATTGGAGGGGGATTTGGATTCATGTGTTTTGCTTTCAAAAAAATTACATGGAGAACACCATGTTTAAATATGTTGTTTTATTTTTTGCTTCTTTCAACTGCTTTGCTTTTTCTTTCGGCGATTGGTCCGATGATGATAAAGAGCGCGAAGCAACTTGGCTGACTTTCACCGTGATTGATTGGTTACAAACTCGCAATGCGACGAAAGAACGCTGTACTAATCCATACAAGAATTGTGAAGAACGTGGACTGGCTTCAATATTTATCGGAAACCATCCCAGCATCGGCCAAGTAAATAACTATTTTGCAGCGACCATTATTGCTCACATCAAAATCGTCGATTTACTTCCGCAGAAAAACGTAAAAATTCCTTTCATCAACCGATCCACATTTCAATTAACCACTATTTCCTTTGAAATATATTGCGACTATCACAACTACAAATTAGGCATAAGCGCAGAGTTTTAAGGTATAAGCTCACCGCAGAAATATGAACCTGTAGCACCGCCGCCAAAACTTATAGTCCCCGACCCGGTTGCTATGCCAATTATTTCGAGATAATCGGTCGATCCATTCATATACACCAGTTCACTGCCCGATGAAATCCATACAGTTATAGTTAACGATGAGTTTCCCCAATATGGGCCTGAGCTTATTGACGCACCATTTTTATATAGGTATGAACTAGCTAAACTAAGAGTATTAAGGGTATTTGTTTGATCTACTATCGACCAGCTAACACGATAATATCCAGCAACGGTAGGTTGAAATCTATAATTTGTCGAGATATCAAATAGTGATTCTACGTCAAACGATCTGGTATCAAAGTGGGCCTTTGTCAATACACCGGAAGTAACTGTTTGGTTTGCCGAAAGATACACTCTGAATTTAGGGACTAAACTACTTACGTGCTGCTGATAAATTTCTTCAATCCAGTTACCGGAACCCAACGAGCGAAAAACGGAAAAGTCACCGGCAACATTTGTTCTGCTTACAGCGCCAATTAATTGCATATTGGTGGCGTTGTAAGTAATCGGCGTTGCAGCATTCCAATCAATAAACCGAATTATTCCTTCGAGAACAGAATCGAATGCAGTGATTGTAGTTGTCCCGCTAATTGTTACCGTGGTAGATAATGCCGCGCCGATATTCGTTGTCGATGCCGCTGTAAGAGCGATTGGCGCATTTGCCGCCATATATTGTTGGGGTACAGAAACGCTGCTGGAATTGAGCAAACCCACTTCAACGGATGACACACCCGAATCGAGTACCGTGGAATCTGGCTGAATTACCACCGTAGTAACAGTGCTGAATGCCGACGATACTACGTACCCATAAACTGTACCTGCGCTGACAACCAGCTTTACCCTGCGATTGGTTGTGAAAACACTGGTATTGTTTCCTGGAACAGAAAATGACGTTGTACTTACATAGGTCGGCGTTAAACTGGTAGATGACCACTCTGAAACGGTCACACTTGTGGTTATGTCATTTAACCCGGAAATGTTATCCCAAGTACCCAATACATTGTCATTTGAATCCAGCAAAATGAATTTGTATGTTGAACTACCCTGCAACCAGATTTCATTGCTCAAACGCCCCGCACTGTCCAGGATGATTGGATTCGCATTGGCAACGACCTGCGTTGAATCTGTCCAGGTTCCCAAGGGCGCTGTTGTCCCGGCTTGATAAGTCCAGATTTTTCCACCGGACAATACGACACCCTGATTGTCAAACAATTGTGCCCCAGCTCCAAAAACAGGAGAGAGATAAGCTGCCATGATTTGCCTTTCTGCGGACGATAAAAAAGCCGCGCAAGGCGGCTTTGTTTAAATTTGACTGGTATTAAATACCCATGAGTTTGTTACATTCGGCGTCACATCTTTTTTTGTCAGCGCCGATCAGAAATAGAACAAGTCTTTCGAAGCGAGTACCCCAGATATGGCCTTTACGGTACGGACAACGTTTATCAAAACCGGCTTCAACCGATTTCGGCCAGATGCCTCTTGTATATTCCTCTTCAAACAATTTATCGAATGCATCGCACTCTTCAGTTGTAATACCTTTTGAAATACAAATTACAACTTCGATCAGTTCATGAAATAAAACAGCGATACGATTTTCCCAGCAGATTTCTTCTGAAATTTGAATGATCAGATAATCGCCTTTGACTTCCCAATAACCGATTGTTGTATACTTATGTTGCGAATGCGGAATGAACTGAACAATGATTTTCATTCAATAAACTTCTTGATCGCAGCATATCGGTTCAGAATAGAAGACTTGTATTCCATAGAAAGAAAGTCAAATTTCGGTCTGAAATATTTCGTATCATAATTTACCGAATCAACAATTTCATACGCCTTCGCAACAGCAGTTTCGATCATGTTTGAAGCGCCTGTTGCGGCACCCAACATACTGTAACCACCCACAGTCACCAGTTTATTTTTTACTTTTTTTACCCGGTACAAAAACAGATTATTCTTGCTCTGTTCAGGATATTCCACTGCTATATCGTCTTCAGATGTATAAAGCGTATCGAGACTGCCATTCAGGTTGAACAGACGTACAGAGACGCCAAATTCATTGATCAATGGATTCTTTCCCTTTGCTATATCTTCAAAATATTTCGTAACAAAAGACTCTCCACCATCCCTCATCACAATCTCTGAAAAGATCCCATCCCAACCAAATCGCATTGCGCAGAATTCAGTAAAATAATAATCTTTACCGTTGTAAAGTAAGCCAAGATCATAAACAGACAGACCTGGTTGCTTGCGGGCCATGTCATAAACGACCTTTGGAAACGAAATTTTGTTAAGTTCACAATCAATAGGCGTCCTGACACTTAAAGCCAAGTTCCCGCCCATCTGCATACCAATATTCCCTGCACCCAATTCCTTATTTTCAAACTCCACCAGAGAATAAATAGGCTTTCCGTTGTAGAACACCATTACTGGTGTGACCTCAAGACAATTCGCTATTTTTTCTTCCAGTAAAAACCCGCCCTTTTCATATCCCAGCTTATCTTCAGTCAACGCCTCAATCAGCAATTTTTTTGCTTTTTCAGGATCATCAGTTTTTGGAACTTTTGTATTGGCATGATCGCCATTGCTCTTAAGAACAAAAATAGATTTTTTTTCGTTTAGGAACTTAATACCCTCTTGTATTTTGGTAAAGTCGTGCGATTCGGCAACTTTAATCTTCGGATAATTTGCTTCAACGAATTTTTTGGATTGCGCACGATCTTTTTCCATAAGATAGTATTGCTCTGTCGGAAACAAACCATTCCGAAATCCCATGGACATCACTTCTTCCGCAATGTTATACATATTGTTATAATCGAAAAAGATGAAGTAATCGTTGCGTTCCTTTCGTGGCACATGCTTTAACATTTCAAGTATATTATTAGACGTATCTTTATAAAGCAGTCCATCATAAACACGGAGTCTGCGTGTACGATCCTCAATGGTTTCTTCGTCCTTGACGCCAGGTAGCCTTAACTGAGAAAGACGGCGCACCATCCCGATATAAACCATATTGCCTTCATCCATCAAATGCTTTGCCAGAGGAAGTGGATAGCTTTCATAACAAAAAAATACATACCTCATAGCGCCACCGCTCTTTCAATCATTTTTTCTCCGGCATCAATACATAAACCAAAGGGATTTCCAATCAAGGGAAGTTCGGTACAACCTAGAATCACTTCATCTGCACCACGCCGGATCATAGAACGAATGATGTAAAACAATTTTTGACGATGTTTATCAGTAATACGACCACGAATGGCTTTTTCGATAAGGGCGTCAACTGTTTGCTGTTGTTCTGTTGTGGTAAGTACGGCAGTGATATCACGCGCATTTAATGCGTCTTCATAAAGTTTGCTCTCGCGTGTTGTTGAAGAAGAAATAATTCCTACTCGTGTCGCTGCGCCTACACTTTCAACCGCAATGTTCACCATGTTTAATATCTGCGTCTTGGATTTGTCTTGTAAATAGCGATGGTGAACATGTGCGCTATTGCAGGCAATCATGATTAGTTCGACACCAAACGTGTTCAACATGTCAATTGAAGCAATTAATTCGCGTCTGAGTACAGCATGATCGGCAATGCCATGTTGATCTAGACCTTTGGTGGGAATGTTATGCAAAATGACTTCAGGAAAATCCTGGTCAAGTTGAGCGCCGTTTTTTTGACATTCTTTAATGAGCATTTGGTAAATTCTTGCACCAGCCGCTGCGCCCATACCGCCGATGATGCCAATTTTTTTCATCGCGTACTGATACTTTTGCTTATTGCTTGTCGGTCAATTGTTTTGATGCAGGCAATGACCAGGAAAGCATGGCATTCTCCACATCAATGATCAGGAGCTTCATGGAGACTCCATTACAGGATGCTGCGCCATTTGATACTGTCTTTCCTTGTCAGCTTGAGTTGGCGCGATAACCGAACTTCCTTTAACGGCACGGCTTGCTTTTGTTCCCGTCAATTTCTTGGAAGCACGGTTCAAGATGCGCGCCAGAAGAGATTTTGCCGAGGCCGATCTGTCCGCCATGAAAGCAGCCCATGCTTTTGGATCATCCACCCGCAATGCGGCCAAACCCATTGGGTTCTTGTTTGCTTCGGTCACAATCCTTCTTTCGGCAACATTCAAGATGTTGAACAATTTTGACTCTTCCAGATTAAGCGGAGAAATCGCTGGGACTTTTTCTGCGACTTGCTCTTTGAGGCCGCGCGCAATCGCCTTTTGAGCTTCCACATCCGCCGAACCCAACTGGCCGTATTTTTTGGCCAATTGCTTGTAGGTTCCCTGTTTCAGCGCCTGCGCTGTCTGAACGGACATGTCTTCTTTGCCGACTGCCGGAATGACTTTTTCAGGAATGGTTGCACCCGTAAGCGGATCAACTTTTTTAGGAATCACTTGTGCGGGGGTTTTGTGTTGCAGCGAAGGATGGCTCTTGAATTCATCCCAGGATTTCTTGATCGCAGCAGTGTCTGATCTTTCATTGACTTGATTTCTGAACTCCCTCAATTTTTCCACAACTGGACGCGCCATTTTTGCCGTTTCGATTCGTTCTGGCGAATTGGCAATGGCCGTTCTGATCTGATCATTCAATTCGTCGATTCGATTACGTATTTGCTCAATTCCTTTCGGGGTGGCAGGAATATTCTTTTCCAGCATGGTATCTATGGCTTGCGCAGCCTTGCCGCTAATCAAGTCCTTGGCAGTCGGTTTCAGCGCACTCTTCATCAAGCCTTCTGCTGTATTGCGCAATACTTTGGCGACTTTCTTGGCTGGCGCGGCAGCTTTGGGCGCGTACTTTGCACCGGCAATGGCAAGTGCCTGCGGTACGGCCTCGCTGGCAACATTTCGCAATGCGCCTGAAAGCGTAGCCGCCTCTCCGGGCGCGGCTTTTTCAGGTGTGATCGCCTGAATTCCCTTGCCGATTGCCATGGGGATAACGTTCAATGGATTGAATTCGGATTTGCCAGCCTCGGTTTTCGGCTCATAAGTCAGCGCACTTTGCACTGAACGCTGGAAGCCCGGAATGTTTTGTGCATTTTCCCCGCCTGTCGCCATCTCATAACCCATCGCCGCCAGTCCGGCAATTTCCGATACCGGCTTGGCAATCATACTGCTTGCCATGCTCATAATTGGTTCTGCCACGGAACCAACAATTTCCTTTGCCTGCCCCTTTGCTTTCTGCACACGGGAAATGGCTTTTGTTAACGGGTCGTATTTTTCCGATGAATAACCATCCGTTTCCGGCTTTGCCTTTTGCAGTTTGAGGTATTCGGCACCGAGCTTCTGCACGGCATCGGCATCACCGGCAGCATCTGCCGCCCGGATACCGGCCTCCAAATCCTGAAGTGTGTAATCAGCCATTATTTTTTCACGCCATGTTTTTTCAGGATGGAAAGAATGTCCGTGCCGGTTTCATGTGGAACTACTGTAGATTCCTTTGGCTTGCCTTCATCGGTTTGACCAGGTTCTTGCCACAATTCCTGTATGCGCTGTTCATTGGCATCCCTTGCCGCCAAAGATGAATTGATTCTGTTCTCCGCGCTTTGTTTTGCAGCTTCGATGGATTTCTTGATTTGATTATAAGAACCATTTGCGCTGAAAAAATCCTTCCACTCTTGGCGATCATGAAGTGTTCCGCCAACACCGGATGCATTTGCGCTGGACGCCAGTTTTGCCAATTCGGCAGCAACCTCCTGTCCATATAACGCAACTGCTTCGTTATACGGTATACCAGCCGCTCTACGAATGGTATTGAGAAAGGAGTTCACTACAGGAATGTCATAAGTATTTTTCGCGCGGGCTTCTTTAACCGCCTTATCAAGATTGTCAATATTAGCCATTGCAGTTTTTTCAAAACCGACCAAACGGCCAAGTTGTTTTTCTTGATCCTTTATTGCAGTTCGGATGCCGCTGGCCTGTTGTATGCGACTACCAATTTCTTTCTCATTCAGCCATGGATATTTATCCTGGATTTCCTTAACCGCGTATGGCATATTTCTCATTCCAACATTGCCGCCTGCCATAGCAATACCGGCCATACCACCAGCAGCACCTTCACGGGCAGTCGCGGCAGCGCCTGCTACAGGCTCTCTGCCATATTTCTTTTCCAGTGCGGCGCTGGTTCTTATGTCTTGCTCTTCCTTGCGCAACTTAGTCGCTGCCATGGAAAGTTTCTGGAAATATTCAGAACCTTCGATTTGTTTTTTCAGTACATCAGGCGACCATTTGGTTGCTTCCTGCAATTCTTGGGGCTGGAATATGCCAGTCGATGCTGCACTTTGAATCTGTTGCTGCCAATTTTTCTGAAAATTTTCGCTGGCAATTCTTTGTGCTTCTTGTGATCCCTTGGCAGCATTACTTTTCAGGTCTTCATTATATTGGTCGAAAACTGGCTTTCCAGCGCGAATCAGCATATCCGATTTCCTGTCCGCCAAATCTATTTTGGCAATATCGCCTTTTGCCAACGCTTCGATCTGTTTTTTTTCGTTAAGCAGCGATTCCTGATGGGCTTGTGTCAAAGTCTGATAAGTTTTTGGCGATACCATGCCTTTCAATTGTTCGGCGGCGGCAAAAATGCCTTCTGGCGTGCTTAAATTTGCGCCACTTTTCAAAGCTTCTTGAATAATTTGCTGATCCTTGCGCTGTTCATTGTATTCTTGTTGTTTTTCATAAGCGCCTGCCATTTGCAAAGCGCCACCCATCTGCTCAACGAAACTTGGCTGTTGAGCAGCAGACATGGGGATTTGAGGATTCAAACCATTCATGATCAAAACTCCCGATTAACTCATTTATTCAGCAAACTCTGCATCATCAAATATTGACTGACATTATTTATTGCGCCTGCTTGTGCATTTGCCGCGCCAATTTGTCCTGCCGCTTGTACATTGCCAATGCCGGTTTGCAAACTAGCAATATTCGTTCCGGCTTGACCGATATTTGCAGCCTGCCCTGATGCCGCAGCTTGCCCAAGAGTCGCAATATTTTGCAAAGGTGCCAAGTCCTGTTGACGGCTTGTCAACCATTGATTATAAGCTTGTCCTTCATATTGAGACGCGATATCCGCCGCTGTTTTTCCTGCACCAACGATTGCATTGGTAGATAAACCTTGACCTCCAACCGCCATTTGATTTTGCATAGCAGCCAAAGCTTCTTTAGTTGCAAATTGTTGCGCTTGAGATTCTTCCATTTTAAATGGTGTGGCAAATTCTCCACCAGGTGCAACACCTTGAATAAGCCGATCCAAAGCCGTTAGCCCGGCGGCACGATATGGCTCATTTAATGCCTGCTGTTGTTGCAACATTCTTTCTTGTGAGGCCATTGCTGCTTGGCCCGCTTCAGCTTGTGTTCCAGCCGCTTTTTTTGATGCCTCACTCGCCATATAGCCGCCGACCACTGCTGCTGCTGCTGCTGCTGAAAATCCCATGTTATCCTCTCACTTCTCGCGCATATAGCGTGTTGAAATGTTTATATCCAATGGATTTCAATAAACCAGAAAAATCCACTGTCGGTTTTACATGCCACAAAATTAGTTGAATGTTCATATTTCCCAATTCCGTATCGCAATATTCGATAAACATCTTTCCAGTGCCATTTTTTCGGTATTCTTTTCTCAAAAAAATTGCATCGTTATATGCGGTACGACTTGTTCGACTATGCAAATCATGTACGAATAAAAAAACGGCATATCCAATCAAGTTTTCGTTTTCTTTTGCTGTAAAGCAAATCAGATTTCCATTTTTTTCGTATTCATAAAATACTTCCCATATTGGATCGAGTTGTCTGCTATCTGAAACGACCTCATCCCAATGCTCTTTAATCAGATTGAAATTTTTTTCGACGATTTGGAATGGTTCTTTTGAAAATTCGATCATTGAATTCCTTTGCGCAAAAAAAACCGCCATCGGCGGTTAATTAACGATTCATTTCTTTTATCCGTTTGCACCTTCTTGTTGGCGTATCTTGACCGAACCCCCAATCACGATAAACAAAACCGGATCAGTCATTGTGAATTTGAAAACAAAATCCTGAGCAGCGCCAAGACGATTCCACATTACGCGCGGCGATTTATATTGTCCGACCTTGCCGATGGATTTCCAGCGTTCGATGCCGAATGTTCTGCCGCCATCCTTGGATACCTGCAACATGATTTTCGGATCGGAACCTTGACCTGATTGCACTCCGCTGCCAATTTGGCCGTAAATGCTACTGCCACCTGTTTCCATGTCCAGATACAGTTCGTCAATTGCAAAACGATTCCCGCCCATGTTGATATGGCGCGTAATCAATTGGCGTTTGATCGAAAGCCCGTTATCAGTTGTGATCTCGTCGTCTATCTTGTAGATATTTCCAGTCGATGAATCGCTTACATAGTTGAGTGCATTGAACGTAATTCCAAACTGTGCGATATGCCTTCCAGTCAGCCCCATACCGGATTGCAATTCACTCCAAAGATCGGAAGAAATATCATAAAGAAGAGACTTGTCTGCGGAAGGGAAAGTGATCTGGTACATCTTGTGTCCATCCAGCATGTAACCAAAAGCGATTGCATCATGCCAAACATGACCCGGCAGGTTTCCAATGATATGTTCTATATCATCTGTACTGACTCGCGTAAGATTGAAACCTTGCAACAAATTTACCTGGGAATATCCACCATATAAATTCTGTCCAAGGAAAAGTTGAATATCATCAATCATTGCAATCGAATAGGTTGCGGCCAATCCGACATTGCGTGTAGCACCGGCAATTCTGCCAAACGGCAAAGGAGAGGTGCCTACATTCTGCCAAAACTCAATTGATTGTTCGCCGTATAACGTCAGAACGCCATTCATGGCGCTCACGGCTAAAAGTAGATCGGAATTATTATCTTTCGTGCCATAGGTTGGCAGGGAATAAACATTTGTCCAAGCAGTTCCATCAAAATATTCGCTTACATAAAATTGGCGAGTATTTGCTTTTGCCGCAATCAATGTGCCATCCATAAAAGTGCATGAAAGTGTGCCGTTCGGGAAATTGACATCAGTAATCGCGCCAAATGCACCAGCAGCATCGAGTGCGGCTTGTGCATAACTTCCCGCAACAATTGTATAGATATAACCGGCAATACCATCAACAATCAACAGTTGGACACTGTTATCCGACATGCTCACAGTGGCGGTTGAACTCGCGGGGAATGTACCGACAATAGTCCATGTGAGATTTTGCAAAATCTTGTATAGCGAGAAACCAGCCACGACATAAAGAACATTTGAAACAACCCGCCAACCTCTGATTGGCTTGTCTGGTAATTCAAGTACAGAAACAACACCTGGCGTTCCGCGAATGACTATCTGTTCTTTGTCTCCATCCTTGCGAAATTCAAAAAAACAATTCAACCGGCTTTGGCGTGTAATGACTGCCGAATTGGCAAACATGCCAACGCCAAATAGCTCTATGCGTTTCATTACTCAATTCCGGGCTGGAAATACAGTGTGGTAACTTCCGCATCCTTATGACCGGCAATTGCAACTGCTGCCTGATAATTGGATTCCATTACTTGCGTCCACGGCATGTTGTACATAGGCGCAATCTGTTTGGAAAGTCCCCATGAAATCGCCAGAAAACATTCCTGGGCATAATCGAAGTTGTCCGTGGGATTCACCATATCCTGCACAGGTTCCATGTAGGACATCACAATATATTTCGTCACATCTTGTGCTGCCGCGCAGTCTGTATAAAGAAAACTATCCGTTAACTGAAATTCATAATAGATTGACGTAGGATCGGATATATTTTGCAAATCCGTCTTGCTTGGAAGATTGGCATAATCCTGCACTGTTCTCAAAATTGTGAGTGGTGTGTCTTCGTTGTTATCATCGCGCAACACGACTGTTTCAATATTGAGCGGTTGCTGGGCGGTCGTCTGATAACAAAATATTTGTGAACCGCTTGCGGATTGACCAGTCAAGACATCATTCAGTGATACTACAAGGCCCAACACACTGGCAACGGTCGTCCACTGCAACTCCCCGGAATCAAGTTGAATGCCGATGTAATAATTTGCTGCAATGCCCGTAACAGAATCCACCGTGACTGAACTGGCACCACTTGCTGCCGTTGCTGTTGTTAAAGGTCGTACAAAAGCATTTGTCCAACCCGTTCCATTTGGCCCAACAGTGTATTTATTGGTGGCATTATTCAGAAATAAGTACCCCCATTTCCTTTTATATACCTTGAGTCCGGGTGCAAAGTCCGTTCTGCCCATCCATTGCTTGATAAGCATATTCAACTTGAGATTGCAGTCGGTAATGTCCTGCGCTGTAGGAACCTCTACTTCATCGAGTTTGCCGATATTGAGCATGGCATCCCGAATCACCTGGTCACGATTGACGGTGAAAGAAAAAACGCCTGAAGTGGTCATTTATGCTACCTTTTTCTGTGCGCTCAACGCCTGCAAACACCAGTCAACATGATTCCAGACTTCCTCTGCACTTATATCCGCTTGGCATTGAGCGGTTCCTGTATCGTCGTCTTTTTTACAGTTGGACCATCCATAATGGAGTTGGTGACAAGCAGGAGCCTCGTCATTCCCGCGACCTGGACAAGTTGTATGTTCGCTGGCAATAGCAATCGTATTTTTCCAATCGCGCGTGAGATTTTCATAAGAACTGTGGGAGAGAAGACAAATCTTGCTGATATCCATGCAAGAAGCCGCATTAAGTACGCCTGTTTCAGGACCAATAATCAAATCGCATTGATCAAGAAATGCCATGGTTTGACGCATTTTCCATTTGCCGGAATAGGTATGAACGCGAGACTCTTTTTCCCATCCCGCTTCAAGAATCTGACAATCTGCTCCACCAACCAAAACAACGTGAACATTCGGAAACATGAGCATGATTGAAGCAATAATACGATCCAGTCCAGACCATGTTTTATGCACACTACTGCCAGCCAGTGACCACATGACAACAAGATCAGCTTTCATCTTGTGCCGAACACCTTCTGCCCAGCGCCTTTCCTCTATTGTGGGAAAGAATTTGATATTGGGTTCGTGTGGAATACCGGCCATTTCATGGTGAAATTGCAGATAGTTCACATTCAGTAATTTATGTCGAAGAGCGGCGGGCCACGAATGTTGAATACGGTTTGGCAAAGCCAAGAAAGTTGCTTCCACTGATTCGCAAAGATTTACAAACTTGTCGAATTTCTTTTTCTGTACCGCCCAAAAATCTCCCAGATTGGCATTGGGCACTTGATCAACATCAAACAGCACCAGTTTGTCGATATTCGGGTCTTCAGTGATTACTTCTGCTCCAGGTGGCGAAGCAAAGACGGTAACGTGATAACCTTGCTTCTTCAGTCCCGCCCATACACTGGAAGCCATCATTAAATCGCCGAATGCCCCGTATCTGACTACGCAGGCGGTTTTCTCGGGTTTGGGATCAAGATAACTGTTCGGGTATTTGTCACGTCTGCTGGTTCTATCCAGCTTGCGGAAAACCATCAGAAATGAATATTCATCATCCTGATCGCGCTTTTCGCAAACTTCCAAATCCCAGAATCCTGCTTTGTACATCCATTGAATGACTTTTTCCTCATTCAGATTATGCTTGTGATCCTGATTGGCACCTTCCTCCCCTATCTTTGGATACAAATCTTCATGGGGCAAATAGAGCACCAAATAGCCTTTGGGTTTGATTACACGCCACCACTCCTTTAGCGTTTTTTCCGGGTCTTCCATATGCTCCAACAAATGAGAGCTATAAACAAAATCCATGGACTGCGAAGCAAAAATACCCAAATCATCGGCGCTTTTTATTTTGACATCCGGCATGATGGGCATACCGAACAAGCTGGTATCAACACAATTGTCTACGCTAATGACATGGGGTAATACCTTGAACGTTCCCGCGCCAACATCCAGACCCCTGCCTTTCAAATAAGGCGCTACATCCCAGACGATTTTTTTGGATTCTGCTTTGTAAGGCGCGCTTCTGTCCCAGACCATATTTTTCCTTTAATCCCAAATAACCAGACAATTTGCCGATGCGGTTGTTATTGCCAAAGTCAAACCGATATTGAAATGAACCCCACCCATATTCAAAGAAACAGGAATTGTCAGAGCTGGCAACGCCCCGGTATCGAACAGGATTTTTCCTGACGCTACTATGTTGTCGTAAAGAATGATTCGCGCATTATTGGCAACAGCAGAAATCGTTATCGTGTGAAGATTTCCGATGTCATGTTTGATAATCGTCGCTGCGGTTATCCCGGACTGGAATGTTCCCTTTTTCTCCATGTCGCCAATACCAAAGCGGGCCGCTGTAGCAAGTCGGCAAGACATGGATACGTTTGTAGTGGAGCCGCCCGAATTGAAGTTTTCCATTCGGATCGGCAGATGCAAGGTGTTGGTCCAGATTCCTGGAGCGGAATTGAAAACGTGAATTGTTTTTTGATCTGCAATCCAGATTATTTGTCTGGGCTGGTAAATAATTTCGTAAAAATGCGAATTTGTTCCAGGATTAAATGTTGAACCCCATTGACCATTATAAAATCCATTTTTAATGGCGGTATCAACGCCACCTTTGCGGCGGACCAAGCTAAACGTTGTTCCGCTCAGTTCAAAAAACGCGCCATTGTCCGTTGTAAACATGCCGCCGCGCCGGGTATTATTGGCGACACCTGCATCGGCAAGTTGGATTACAATGCGAATTTTGTTTGGCGCTAAACCGGAAAAACGCGCAACGGTAGCTGAAGTAACAGACGTTGCATTGTCTGCGGTAGTGCCGGTTGAAAGAATCAGTTCACCCGTATTTGTCGTTGCGGTTCCGCCAGTCCCTAAAGAAGCGGTCCACATTGCTGGATCGAGAATATCTCCGCCGAAGGAATCTCCCGCCAATTTGTAAAGTGGCACGCTGACAGCTTCACCATTCGGCGCAAAATATTGTGGAGTACCATAATGATCACTGATAAGATCACCAATGTTTCCGAAATGATCTTGAATAATAGGCATGATAAATTTTGATTAGGTAGTTTTTAGTTTCCAGTGAAGTATATTTCTGCGTTTGATCACTTCACCGCCAATATCGGCAAAAGCCGTTTTGACACTTTCCCAACTTTGGTTGTTATTTTCAGACTCCTTGAATACGACTGATCTTGGCAATGGGCCATCTGCCAAAATATTTGTCAAAAACTGTTTGGCATTGTCGATTCCAAAATCTTTTTTTTCCACACTGAAAATAATTTCCGGTGCTTCCTGTTGTTCAGCAACCTGATCCATTGGTTCGCCCTGTATGTCATAGAGCACGCCATCCTGTTCATAGCGCGCCCACGCATGGTTGGTAATAAGGCCATAGGGTTTTTTCGGATCAAATTTCATGGATCACCTCAAGGTAGGTATGTGTGGGGATATTCGGGCAATTGAATAGTGTTGGCTTCAACTTTGATATTGTTTGCTTCATGAAACGCCGCAACAATGCTTGGCATGCTTTTTAAGCAAGCAGCTTCAACCCTTTTAAACCAGTCCATCAAGACAGCACCGCGCGGCTCATCTACAAATCGAATCAGCTCTTCAAAACATTTCCATTCACGTTCGGTGACAGGAATTTCTGGATTAAACGTTCTCGCCAAAAAATCATTCATCATTCGCTTGAACAATGAGCCAGTTAAATAACGGAAAAATGTTTCTGGCAATTTTTCAGGAATGATTTTCATTTCCTTTAAACACGCCAGTCCTTCGGCGATATAGATATAGCGTGAAGTAGTTTGCTCTTCCTTCCAACGCATGACTGTTTCCATACTTTCAGGAGCGGCACGAATCATCGGAATATCAATCAAGGCGGCATCGCTATTTGCAAGCACTTCGAGTAATGCCAAAGAATGTGAAAAAACGCTTGAAGTATAGGTTTCCCAATGATTTGTCGCGTAAGCGGCTTTCAATTTTTCAGACCGAGTAATATTTCCGGTGATGAATCCGGTCATTTCAAGGAATCCGTAATCGCAGCAAAGATTGAAAAGCGTGTCTTTTCTTGCTGTATTTGTTTTACAGCGCCCCTCTTCTGCAACGTGATAAAAATCCAGCTTATGTGTCAGCAGAGTTCTGGCAAAATTCAATGCGCCCGGAAGCAAAATGTCGTCGTCGCCAAATGTCCAGATGTAATCACCTTCGGAAAATGAAATTACATGCTTGAAATTTTCTTCCGCATAGACATGTTCTGATAGCCTGGCATAGGTAACAAATGGATATTTATTTTTCAAAATCCTGCAAATTTCTGGCGTCTTGTCCGTTGAACAATTGTCGGAAATGAAAATTGCGTCAGGATTTTGTTCGGCTATGGAAGTAACGCATTCAAATAATTCGTTTGCGCGATTCCAAGTCGGTATTGCAAACACCAGCCTCATTTACAGGCGATCCAGATAGTTGTTCCTTTCGGCGAAGCCGATTTTTCCGTTCTCATCCACTGCTTCACCGTAAAAGTGGTCAACATGTTCGCCATCGTATTGGTCATCAGACCCATTCATTGGTTGGCGCTTATAACCTTCTGCAAATGATTCTGGATTTGTATCGGCAGAAAAATCAGTGCTACCAGCCATATCGCGCCGCATAACGTTTTGATCCTGCAATTGCATGCCAACCGGCATTTCGTTCAGATTTTCTTTTGCAGGTTGTGTCCGGCGTTGTGACTCGAATGTTTTCCATTCTGTGCCGTCATCTTCATCGGGTTGCGGGGGAAGGATGACTTGAAACTTTTCTTGAAGGGACATGATGTTTCTCCTTTGGTCAACACGGCTGGGTACTGGGACGGATTGATCAATCACTTACCGGCTCGTTGCCGTCAATACCCATGCATGTTGATGCTATTTAAAAATAGCCTTTGAATAAACGATAGATAAAATGAATTTTTCGCAAAACAAATAACGCAATCATCATTTCACCTTCGGAAATATGCCTTGAAACTTCACCTCTTTCATCTTTTGAAAGCAGACAAAACTTATTCGACTTTATCGAATTAAAACCGACAATCTCTGCGCATTCCTTTCGGAGATAAGAAATTCTGGAAAGAATATTTTTGATTTTCATAAAAAAGCACGGCCCCGCTTGGAGGCCGTGCCAAAGGGATTAATCTACAACGACACGCGGTTTCGGTGTCCACCCATCACCTGGATAACTTTCTTCCGTTACCTTGGTGAGCGGCATGGGATAGATTCTCGCAGTCGGTTGATTGTCGATTTCCATACCGGGCGGCATGACATTGAACTTGGCACCCTCTCCTTGCGGAGTGTCGCCTTTGTACAAATATCCGTCCGTAACGAAACCGGCTTTTTCATTCAGACTTTGAGTGCCGTCCATGCCAGTGATTTTTTCTGGATTCATGATGTTTCTCCTTTTAAGCACTGACCAATGCAAGCGGATCAATCGCGTATTCGATTGCCGTGACTTCCACCGCAGTTGCATCAGTTCCGCGCACCAGATGGAAGGTATCCCCAGCCGTAAGCGCGACACCGCCATCTGCCGTGGATGATCCAACCCCCGTCCCGCTGATTTGAATGCGTTCAAAATTGCCTTGAGCAGCATTCAACAAATACGGGCCATAAGTGCTGGTAGAAGTACCCGACACCTTGATTCCCGCAATTGTGTCGCCGGAAGCGGTTGCGATTGCAGTTGCAGTTCCGTTCCAGCCAGTGTAAGTCGATGTACCCACCACAAAAGAGGTGGCGTTGATCGAGAACACATGCATGGATGTAAACGCAACAAACTTTGCTGTAGCTGACGAGGCACCCGCCGTATTTGCACCGAACGAATGACATGCGCGGTTGATATAGGCGGCGTGGTCGTAAGCCATACTTTTTTGACTCATGATTTTTCTCCTTAGACCAGACTATCCCATTTCACAATCCGGCAATTTGCTGCCAGCGTGTGAACGATGCCAAAGCCGCCCAGGTAATACCAAGCGACACCCTTTGACCGGCCATAGTCGGAAGGAATCTTCCCGCGCATTTCTTCTGGCACGGCGATAGCCTCAGCTACCGTGTCATTGCCAAAGAAGAAAATCCAGTCCGATTTCCCCTGACTCCATGCAGTCATGTCACCACCTGTCGAACCACTTGCAATGCCGGTCGTACCGATACCTTTGGCAATGTTGGTTTGCTCAACGTAGCGCACGTTTTCATAACGGCCAATTTCACCGTTCATGATCAACTTGAAGCCGGTATCCGAATACTGGTGGATGGTTTCCAGGTTGTTTTTGAACGAACGCAAAGTGGTGGGCCATGCGAGGGAATAGTAGTCATCACCCAGATAGGCGGGGATGTTGCGTTCCTTCATGGTGTCCACGATAGCTTTGGCATGCGCATTGTTGTACGCAACAGTGTTTGTGCCGGTAACGGTGCCGTTGGTGTACAACGTAATGGCGTCTGTAGCAGTGCCTGATGTTGGAATGACACGCAACAGACACTGATTGAATTGCGTCCAGGCCAGCCTGTCGAACGTTTTTACTGCATCGTTCTTCAGCACTTTCTGGATCAATTCCATTACCGGAAATTTCGACAGGTTATCGAGCTTGCCGGAATACGGTACGCTGTTGCCTGCCTCGGTGATGGTCAATGTTCCCTGAACGATGGTAAAGTTCGTTTCCGGCATGGTGTTGGTTTCAGTCAACACACCACCCGGATTTGCCACATCCGAAAACACATCCCATGTGAAAATATCGCCCTTCTTCTTGCCTTGCTGCGAAGCGTCACGCACATCCGAAAACTGACGGAATTTGACGAGCGGTTGCACAGCCATGCGAAGGACGTTCGACAACTGGCGCGAATACATATATCCGCCCAGACTGTTTACTGCCCAGACTTGACCAGCCATGATGGCTCTCCTTTAAAAGTTGATTAGTTGCGAAGCCACTGCGGACCGCCACGGCTTTTCGCCATTTTGGAAATGATTTCCGCCGGGGTTTCTTCTCTGTCTTCATCATCCACCGCCGCAGGCGCTTTTGTGCCAGCACCTTGCGGGACAGCCGGTGCAGATGCTTTACGGGTTTGTTTTTCGGTTACAGGTTTTTCGGTTTCGGTCGTGGCAGCTTTGGTAAGACCTTCTTTCCAAGTCCGTACACTATTCCCGATGTCCGCATAACGGTCCCAGTAGCTTCGCTTGTCGCCCTGTGCGATCAATTCCTTGTCGCGTTGCAGGACGATATTCAAAAGCACGGGGTCTTCCGCCAAATCCTTGTATTCCGTTTGAAACCTCGTAACAGCATCATTGAAGGTAAGACGCTCATCAACAGTTCGGGCAACATCGTCCGCGCTAACGGATGGAATAGTTTTGCCCTGCAACTTTTCGATTGCTTCCATTGCTTCTTCTTCAGTGCCCATTTGTATTGCGCGGACGAGCGCACGCCGGTCTTCCATGGCTTTAGCCGCAGCATCCTCGGGAGAGGGTAGAATTGGCTTTGATTTCAATTCATCTGCTTCACGCGCTTTGCGTGCAGCTTCTTTCAGATATTCGTCTGCGGACTCGACTTTTTGAGCGCGCTCCACAAGCTCTTGGGTCGTGAGTTCCAACTCCTTACCGTTGACTTTGATCCTGTGTTTTGTTTGTTCGGGTTGTTCTTCCTGATTTGCTTCTGCGGCAGCACGATCCAATTCCTGCTGGGTGATTTCTTCATCCGTCAGCCCTTCAGGTTTTCCAAACGCAGTTGTAGTGCCATCATCATTAACATCGGCCAGATCACCTTGTTCTGCCAATTGGGCATCGTTCTGGTCGTTGATCTGTTGCAGCATCTTCAGACGGGCATCATTGCCAGTACCTACAACTTCGCCGTCTTCTGTCGTCTGGATTTCCTTGTCGTCTGCCATTTGTTTCTCCCAATAAAAAACCGCCCGAAGGCGGTTTTGTGATTAATCTACTCCTATTTCCAACATTTTTTTCTTAAGTCTTTCCATTAACCACATTACCGTTCCACCATCCGCAATTGAGCTGGCAAAATATTCCTGATCGTCTTTGTCGTAACCAAGAATAACGACTTTATCCAGATTTCCAATTGCCGCTTCCAGAACACGATCCGCCGGAATGTTGAGCCTGGTGATGTTATTCAGAATAACGACATCACCCATCATTCCTCCCGGTCTTCCAGAATCATCTGCGCTTTCAGCCTAGCCTGAATTGCATCATTCAGCCAAGTCCTGAACTTTTCTGCAATCCATACCTTGTTCTGAGCCTGCCAGACTTTTTCGGTATCGTGACAAGGTACTCTTCTCAGTTCTTCCAAGCCTTCTGCTTCCTGTGCGGCAGCGTGATCCAGAAGATATTTTCCGATGTCGCTTTTGAAAAACTGATCCACCTGTTCACCAAGCACTGCTATGTCAAATAGGATTTCGGTTTCTTCTGTCATTTATCCCCACTGTTCTGCCATTGCATCCGCCCAGCCCTGATAAGTTTTTGCTCTTTCCTTCCAGCGATTTTCTGATGGGGTAAGTTTGTTTTGTCCACTATCAGTTTGATTGGCCCATCTTTCGACTGACTTCCCGTTTTGCATTAAGATTCTGCCCGGAATGAGTTTTGTTGGAACTAATAATGGAAGATTTTTCAACCACAATCCGGTTATCTTGCTTGCGTCATGTCCAAACTGATAAGGCTGTATATATTGTGTTGCCGGTTGTATTGCAGTACTTATAACACCCCGAGGATTTTCAATGGCGATTTGATTTATTGGCGCATTCAAAAGTAATTGCACAAAATCAAGTGCCGCAATTCTCGCATCACGTCTGGCCTTTCCAACTAAAGTTTCCGGCTTTATTTTTTGATGATATGGCCCATCTTTATATGCCCATTCGGCACTGCACGTAAGATAAGTGCAATCAGGATGAGCAATCATCAAATCCCAATGTGGATGTATTTCAGAACGTCCAAACAAAACGCCATTTTTTTCGATGTATTCAATTCCATCCTGAGTTGGACCAATACAATTACAACTATCAATGTCACAATCACGCACTTGACACCAACCTTCGCCATCAGGATCGCATTCGGCGGTGAATGAAACTGGTTGCCAACCATCTAAAATATCCCGAACATCACCCTGATAATGTGGACCCGGACTTTCGGTAGGAAGAAGATCACAACTCATTGCATCGTGACCGCGTTTTAAGAAAGCATCTCTGACTGTGCCTGAAAACTCACAGGCAATAAGTACCCTCATTTACTCGCGCTTTGCAGTGACTTTTGCGATTCCATCAAGGCTCTCATGTGCGTAGCCAGAGAACGTTTGTTTTCGTTTTCTTCCTGAATCAGGGTTTTCTGGATCGTGGTGGCATTGGTCGCTTTGGTCTTTTCCAGCGCAACCAGATGGCCGGTTTGTTTGTCCTTGACCTTTTGTTGCAGTTGCTGGATGAGGCCCATGGCCTGTTGCAATTGTTGCTGCAATTGCAGTACAGCCGGGTTATCATTTGTCGTGAACCTTGATCCGTCAGCGTATCCAAGATGACCAAATATCTCCTTACCGACCTCCTGAACATTCAGGCCGAGGACTGGCCGGGACATGATTGCGGTATAAGCCGTGATACCCGCAATAAACTTGTTCAGTTTTGCAGCAGGGTCTGTGGCACCCATGCCGACATTGACCGTGAGGGTCAATTCCTTTTCCAGCAAATCATCTGTGACCTGGTCGATGCCAAAACGCTGGAAAAGCTGGGCGCGCTTGCCTGCTATCGCAAGTATGGTCTGGTCGGTCTCATATTTTTGCTCCAACAGCATTAGCATTCTCAGAACGGGTTGGACAAACGTCTCAACATATGTCCGCAACAGATATTCCGTTAACGTTCCTTGAGAGTTGGAAAGCATCGCCATGTTTTTGGCAGGCGAATTCGCTGCTCCCGCAATCATGAGTGATGCGGGGTTGAAGTTTCCCAGCAATTCGTCCATTTCCATGGAAAGCGCAGAATGCTCCTGGAACGATGATGCTGTGACATCCGGCCAGTTGACCTCCTTGACATCCATCTCCGGGTCGTCTAGCATTACGACTCCCCCCGGTACATTTCTCAGCAAGCCCTGCACGTCCGCTTCCTTGCCGCGCTTCACGAACCATTTTTTGTTCAAGACAAATTTCACGTTATCAATACGCTGATTCGCCACTTCATTGGTTTCGTCCTGCAATCCTTTTGAGAGTTGCGGAATGGAACTGGGCATGACCTTATGTGTCTCGATATTGCAGCATCCCATCACATAAGGACGCTTTCCAGTAAAGACAGAATCTTTCAATGGCCGCGCTTCCGTAAGCATTGCAATGTCGCCCAGCGTATAAAATTCCCAGTCTTCGGCGTTGTGCTTGTGAATATGTCTTTGTACCCAGACTATTTCATAATCGCTTACATCACGGACATCCGCCGCATAGGGATCATCCTTGTTTTTGTTGCGCGTGATGCGGGTTGAATCCGGTGTAATCTCGGTTGCGGCCATCAGTTGAGAATCCGGCATTTCCCTCCATTCACCCGATTTCATTTTTTCTTTAACGTCCATGGCGTACATGGGAATCAGGTGAATCACGTAAGGCGAAGTGTTTATGGGATCGGTCCAATTTGCGCCGGGGTCGATGCGGATATTCTCAATTGGTACAAGATCAATGGCCGGTTGATCTTTCAATATCTCTGGTTCGTTTTCAACAACTACTACAGTTGCTTCCGGCTGGATTTGTTCGGTCAATTCGCCTTTTTCGGTTGCCTGCATGGCACCTTCCGGCAAGTCTGACTGCGCAGGATATTCTTCGGAAACTTCCTGTGCTTTTTCTTCCGTTTCCTCAATCGCATTCAGTCCTGTATTGATCGGGTTGGCTTCTTCATAATTCCAGTACACATGCGCACAAGCTACGCCGGTTGTTTGCGCATCCTGAAGCCCACCCAGCAAAAGCAGATACCAAGGTATCGTTTTTGTCAGCCTGACTTGCAGAAGCTCTTTCATGATCGCCGCTGAAGCGATTTCCGCCTGGTTGTTCGGGTCTACCGGCAGCAGACTGACAACATCCATAGACGAAAAAAAAGCCGCTGCGGCGGCGGCTTCGTTCTTACGGATGATTGTTCGCGTTTTTGGTCGAAACAATCTTGATCGTTTATCGTAAGCAGGAGAAGAGTATTTCGAGTCGGTCGAGTGCTGGTTATTAAAGGCGCGAATAGAATCTTCCCACGACTTGCGATAGTTTGCATCTACATAGGTCGTGCTGGAACGAAAGGCACGCTGGGCACGTTGCAGCCAATCAGGCATTGGACTTTCGGTTCTGCCTTTTGCGCCCTGCCCACCTGTCTGTGCAGTCGGGGGATGATTTTTTGAGTCGGGGAGTAGTCCGGCCATTACAAAATTACCTTTTTAGGGTAAACAAGAAAGGTTCTGGTGTCACCCAGTCTCACACCCCATGCCTTTGCTTTTCTTTCCGTGTCCGCGACTCTGCATAATGGTTTTGGAACAAAACGCTTTGACAGTTTGCGCAATAAATTATCGAAGTCTCTCATCACTCTTCCTCAAACATCTCTTTTTCGTTTTCATCGGAGAAAGGTTTCCCTTCATTGCGGCGAATGCCAACAGCTCGATCATCATATAAAGCCTGCATGTGCCGATCTTTTACATTCGTAATGGGAAGAATTTTTCCGAAGTTTTCCTTGCTGAATTTCCTGATCGAAGGATGCGGTTTTCTCGCGGTCATGATCCTTACGTCTTTCCCTTCGGCCAGCCATTTTTTCACGCGATCTATCATCGGCTGAATGGGTTCGCCAACATGGTCGTCACCCTTGAAGCCATCGTAATAGGCCATCGTGCCATCAAGATCGACTCCGATCCAGCCTTCACCTTTATCACGCGAATTCATGATATTCGCTGGACGGTAATGTATTCATTTACCGCCTCACTCATTAAGGAATAATTTTGACCGACAGGCAAAGACAATATCGCCTCAATATCATCATCTGAAAAATCGGTAAGCTGGCAAATTTCTTCTTCGTCGAATTCATGATTCCGCACGCCATCTTGAAGAACCATGAAATATTTCATGTTACGTCTTCAATCCCGGTGTATTGTTGTGTCGGAAACTCTCCATCCCATGCGCCGCGTTTCATTCCAAGTCTTTCCAGAAGTTCTCCACCGCCCATGACCACGGCTTTTTCAAATTCTGAAATGCTCGCCGCTTTTCCCGCATCTACGGTGTAACCGTATCTTGCATCCGCACCCAGATATTTGATGACTAATGTCATGCCGGGTGCCCAACCAACTGCCCATGCATGGTTCAGGTAATGCTTGGTGAGAAGTTGTGCGGCCAGTTTCGCCATCATTTCCATTTGCCTGGATTCGGCATCCACGGAAGTTACTTCCACGGTCTGAATATCTGTACTATCTTCCATGAAATGTTCCGATCAGAAAAATGAAAAGCAACAAATACAAAACAATTAACAACAAAAGAAATATTTTCATTGCTTGAAAACGTTCCCCATATTGAGTGCCTGCTTTATGGCCTGATGTTGCGCATGAGCTTCCAATAAATCTTTCATTGGATAAAGGGGAGATACAGCGTCAAAAATAATATGAATTCTCGGTACTTCGGAATCATTATTTCCATAATGACGCGCTTTATGATCCAACCACCACGCTTCTCCCGGTGCAAAATGTTGTGTTTCATTTCTTACCGTGAGAGTCGCATTTTCCGATTGCAGGCAAATATGGAATCTTGAATAGTGATCGGCATAGTCACCTTCATCAATATGAAGCTCAATGACACCATGAGACTTCAGTTTGACAACGAACATCCTACCCAATTCCTTTGCCTCCAGCGCCTGAAGT
>Ga0210105_1000014_pt1 | contig 27150 bp, 24 predicted proteins | sample RushSE_TuleC_D2_FD_185569 | JGI IMG/M metagenome (GOLD analysis project Ga0210105, IMG submission 185569) | Wetland microbial communities from San Francisco Bay, California, USA, that impact long-term carbon sequestration - RushSE_TuleC_D2 (SPAdes) | ecosystem: Environmental > Aquatic > Marine >... | reverse complement strand
GAAAGAGCCTCTGCAGCAGGACTACTTTCTTGCAGAGGTCACGGAGGTGTTCATGGAATTTGGGGTTGGCGCCCTTGTAATGCCCTTTGAACCGATGTCCAAATGCGTGCAGCCTGCGGCCACGGATCCAAAGCTTTATGGAAACATCGTCGCGCTCAAGGACGACAGAAAAATCATGGGACCGGGTTCAGTTGCCTATCTGGATGCTGGTTTCAAGGACGGTATCCAGCGGGGACAAGTGTTTGACGTGGTCAGAATCAGCACGGTTCCTTATTTGAATTTGAAACAAAAAACCTTTGAAGAAAACTTTGCCGAAGTCTCCGCCGCTGTTGAGAAAGAACAATATCTGGTCGACTTGTGGAAGAAGATCCAAGAAGGGCAAAGCCTCTATGACTTCCCCGTGGGAAAACTCATGATCGTGGAGTCACGACCCGACTCCTCGACAGCCATCATCCTCTCCTCAAGCGAAGACCTCTACACAGGGGCCTTCATCAAGGGATTCTCATGGACCGAGCCTCCCGAATTCCTGACGAAGCTCCCTTTCTGTCCTGTGGAGTGAAAGAAAAAGCTTGACTATTCGGAGAGCCTCTGTTTTAAATTCCCGCCATCTTTAGTGCTTCGGTCCGCAAATCAAGCACTTGGACAGAGTGAGTCCTCTCCTTTTCTCACGGACGCAAGGGTCTTGTCATGAAGAGCATCCCCTCTGAAAACAGAGTGGACTGGCTTGCCCTGCATTTGGTCCCAGGCCTCGGAAACATGGCGTTCAAGAAACTGCTGGATCGCTTCGGCGATCCGGCCGAAGTTTTCCGGGCAAAGCCCGCGGACCTCGCTCAGGTGGAAGGGCTCCGCAAGCAAGTTGCACAGAGAATCGTCCAGCGGGAATTTTCACTGGACCCGCACAACGTTCTCCGAGATCTTGAAAAACACGGCGCCAGGATGGTGATCTTCTCAGACCCGACCTATCCCGAGCCTCTGAGAGAGATCCATGATCCGCCTATGGTGCTGTACATCAAGGGCCTGGCGATACCCGGCAAAGCGACGTTTGTGGCCATTGTCGGTTCCAGGATCTCAACGCCATATGGAGTCAAGACTGCTGAAAATCTGGCCCAGGGGCTGGCGAGACGGGGGCTTGGAATAGTCAGCGGCTTGGCCCGCGGTATTGACTCTGCCGCGCACTGGGGCTGTATTGAGGGCCGGGGGTTCAGCGTCGGAGTTCTGGGGACCGGGATTGACGGAGTCTATCCCCCGTCCAACAAAAAGCTCTTTGAGGCCATGGTTGAAAAGGGCGCGGTGATCACGGAGTTCCCCTTGAAAACGCCGCCGGAACCGAAGAATTTTCCCATTCGAAATCGTCTCATCAGCGGTCTGAGCAGAGGTGTGATCGTTGTGGAAGCCACGATGAAGAGCGGTTCTTTGATCACCGCCTCTGTGGCCCTTGAACAAGGCCGCGAGGTCTTCGCTGTGCCCGGGAGCGTCCACTCCTTCAAGAGCACGGGGTGCCACTTCCTGATCAAGCAGGGAGCCAAGCTCGTTGAAAACGCAGACGACGTTCTGGACGAACTCGGGCTGAATTACACTTACGCGGCCAAGCGAGACTCTTACACGGAACCCGCCCTCCCCCCTCTGGAGGACAAAGAGAAAATGGTTTACGATTTGATAGGCGATTACCCCGTGCACATTGACGACATCGTGAGAGAGGGGAATCTGGAACCGGGCACAGCATCCGCTGTCCTCATGAGGATGGAACTCAAAGGAATCGTCAGACAGCTTCCCGGCAAGCTGTTCGTTCGCTAGGTCCTCTCTCTTCGCAGGGGGCCTGTGAGGTCGATACGAGAAATGGCAGAGAAGAAACCTAAAAAGGCCAAAAAGCGAGTTGCTCAAGCGCCTGACCCATCGGGCAAACAACTGGTGATTGTCGAGTCCCCGGCCAAAGCGAAAACACTGAACAAGTATCTGGGTCCCGACTACGTGGTGATGGCGTCGGTGGGACACGTCAGAGACCTCCCTGACAGAAACCCAAAGGGGGTGAAAGACCCTGTCCCCGGCGTGGATCTCAAAAACGGGTTCAAGCCCAGCTATGACGTCATCCGCGGCAAGGAATCCACCGTAACCGCACTGAGACGGGCCTCCAAGAAGGCGACAGGAATATGGCTCGCCACCGACCTTGACCGCGAAGGTGAGGCCATTGCCTGGCATCTCCTGGAAGCTCTCCAGGTCGATCCTCAAGACGCCAAGCGCGTGGTCTTCAATGCCATCACAAGGAGCGAAATCGAGAAAGCCTTTAGGAGCCCTCGCCAGATCGACATGGCCAAAGTCAACGCCCAGCAGGCAAGGCGTGTTCTGGACCGCATTGTGGGTTACCAGGTTTCTCCGCTCCTGTGGCGAAAAGTGGCAGGCGGATTGAGCGCCGGTCGAGTGCAGTCCGTGGCCGTCCGACTGGTCGTGGAGAGGGAACGGGACATCGAAGCCTTTGTTCCGGAAGAGTACTGGAAGGTGACGGGATATTTCACCACAGAGCCTCACCAGGCCCCTGTCCTCTCAGAGGAATGGCTCCGGTGGTTGTCTGCTGCGCCTGAAAAGAAGAACGGCAGAAAGTCTAACGGCAGAACCGTGACGGAAAAAAACGAGTGGCTGTCCAGCCACACCAGTTTTGCGGCGGAACTGGTGGAGGTGGACGGCGCCAAGATCGAGTCCCGCCGTTACGACAAGGTTATGGAAGCAGCCCGGAGGGCGGGGTTCCACCTCGATGATCAACGGATCGCGGTGAATCCCCACGCCAAGGCGCCGGCGGATCGTCTCGTGCACCTCGTCGGGCACCTGGAAGCCGGACCCCGGTGGACAGTGAAATCGATCCAGATGAAGAGGACAAAGAGCCATCCCTACGCCCCTTTTATCACCAGCACCCTGCAGCAGGCCGCAGCAAACCAGCTCGACTTCAGCGCTCAATTCACCATGGGGGTTGCTCAGAACCTTTACGAAGGAGTGACCGTCGAGGGAATGGGGTCTGTGGGTCTCATCACCTACATGAGGACCGATTCGACCCATGTTTCCCCGGAAGCCGTTCAGATGGTGAGGGGCTACATCGCCTCCACTCATGGGGACCCTTATCTGCCTCCCGGACCGAACACGTTCGCCTCTTCGAACAAGTCCGCCCAGGAAGCGCACGAGGCCATTCGTCCTACAGATGTTCATGTGACGCCCGCCCGCGTCCGCTCTTCCCTCAAGGAAAGCCACTACAAGCTCTACAAGCTGATCTGGGAGCGCTTTGTGGCCTCACAGATGACGGATGCTCAATGGGATGCCACGACGGTCCTGGTTTCAGGAGAAGATGAGAAAGGAAAACTTCTCTTCAAGGCCACAGGCCGGGTGCTTGTCTTTGACGGGTATTACAGGGTTACGGGAGTCCCGAATGCCTCTGAGGAGGCGGTGCTTCCACCCCTGGCAGAAGGAAAGGAACTCGGAGCGTTTCAAATCGACCCTGTCCAGAACTTCACCTCCCCCCCACCCCGTTACACCGAAGCCTCCCTGGTCAGGAAGCTGGAGGCGGAAGGGATCGGCAGGCCGAGCACCTATGCTCAGATCATTCAGGTGATCCAGAACAGAAAGTACGTGGAGAAAATTCGAAACCGCTTCTACGCCACTGACCTGGGCAAGGTGGTGACGGACAAGCTCATCGAAGCGTTTCCCGAAATCATGCAGGTCGGATACACACGGGACATGGAGCAGCAGCTCGATGACATTGAGGACAAGCACGCGGATTGGGTGGAGATGCTCCGCCGATTCTACGGCCCTTTCGCTCAAAGCCTCGCCTCCGCTTATGACGTCCTGGCCCACGCAAAAGCAGAAACCCAGCCCGCACCCCACACCTGTCCGCAGTGCGGCGGAGAAACGGTTTACCGTTTTGGGAAAAAAGGGCGTTTCCTGAGTTGCGCCCGCTACCCCAAGTGCAAATTCGCCGCACCCGTCGATCGAGAAGGGAATCCGGTTGCCCCGGAGCAGACCGATATCGCTTGTCCGAAGTGCGAGTCTCCCTTGCTCCTCCGAAGAGGCCGGTTCGGTTTGTTTCTCAGTTGCGCCCGGTACCCGGAGTGTGACGGCATCGTGAATCTTGACAAAAAAGGCTTGATCGCCGCGCCGAAAATCCCACCCCTTTCGACAGATCTCTCCTGCCCCAAGTGTAACGCTCCCATGAATCTTCGCCGGGGTGGCAGGGGCCCATGGCTGAGCTGTTCCAAATTCCCGAAGTGCCGGGGCCGCATCGGCTGGTCCACTCTGGAGGAGAGCAGTCGAAAAGCACTCGAAACCGCCCTGCAAGCGCATGAAAAGCAAAACCCTCAGGCTGCGGTGCACAAGATTGACGGGACTGCAGTGAGTGAGGGCTACAAGCCTCAGCCGCTCAACACAGATGAAGAGAGCACCGGGGAAGCCTGATTTGCCGCCCTGAGCCGGTTCACCAAAAGGTGGGCCATCCGGATCGGTTCAGGCACTCGGTATTTGGGGCAACAACGAAAAACGATCATAAGGCTTTGCTTTAAGGTAATATTGTTACCTGCCGAAATGAATATTGGTTTTACTCCATTCCTCGTTCTGACCGCTGCACCGATCACCCTTCCCCTATGGACCATTTTCGCAGAGGCCCCTTTCTTTTCACCAAGCCCTGCATAGGTTCCCACTAGACGGCTCTTGGCACAGCCGATGGTCGGACAATTCACCAAGAGGCCCAGGTGGGTTGCAAGACCCAAGCCTCTAGGATGGGCGATTCCTTGTCCGTCACAGAGGATGATGTCCGGAATCGTTCTGAGCTTCGACAGCGCGGAGACAAGAACCGGGATTTCCCTAAAGCTGAGAAGCCCGGGAATGTAAGGGAAAGCGCCGCTACCTCGCGCCCATCGCTTCTCCACGGGCTCAAGCCCCGGATACTCGACCACGACAACCCCCGCCCAGACAGTGTCGTCCGTCAAGGAAAAGGAAACATCGGTTCCTGCGACGTAGCGAATGGGTTCCGGGCGATTCTTGAGGGTTACGCGAGGTTGGAGCTGCTTTTGGATCTCAACCGCTTCTTTTGGGGAGACGTTCCAGGGATGGAGTTCTCTTATCTCCACGCTCCTCTTCTTGTCAGGGGTTTGCCTGCTCGCTCTTCCTGAGGGATTCTTCAAACTCCTTGAAGAACTTGTCTCTCTCTTTCCAGTCCGGCCCGAAGCGCTTGTTGAAGTAGGTTCCCAGCTTGTCGAAGAACTTGATCCACAGGGGCTTCCCTGCTCCAAGCACCACCTCCTCAAGAAACTCTCTCAGGTCGGCCATTCTCTCCTTGGGCAGAAATGAAAGGGCACCCAGTTTGATGGACTTCTTGAGGGCATCCGGAGTCAGGGCATGGGCGGTCAGCATGACAGAAGGAAAACCCCTCTCCACGGAAGTCTTGAGGAGTTCGAACCCGTTCACTCCCATGATATCCAGGATGACGACATCGTAAGTGTAGCTCAGAAGGTATTGCAGGCCAGTGTTATAATCCTTTGCCTTGTGAACAACACACATGTCAAGCTCGTCGGCAACGGTTTCAAGAACATCCGGCTCGTCGTCAACGACAAGCACCACCTTATCTTTCAGCGGGCTCTCTTTAGCCATCAGACCCTCCCTTGCGAGACTAAGATTCTGATTCAATAACAGAATTTATCACGCGGGTCAAAAAAAATTTGCAATTAGCGAAAAGGACAAAACGCAATTGGGCATTGATAAATGCCAATTATAATAGTATCATATAGGTCAAGTCGTAGGAGGTTGCAAACGGAACATGAATGAAAAGCCCAAAACTCCATCGAAAGAACTCAAGAAAGGATGGTGGAGTCGGTTTCTGGACAGATTGATCAAGGCAAACAAAGAGTCCCTCCAACAAGGGTGCAGAACCTGAGGCACGCGCACAAGTGGTGCCGGCGGCATCAGGAAATGAACCTTCTGCGTGTCATCTTCATTCTGCTCTTCGGTTTTGTATCCTTTCCGGGAAGTCCCGCCTTCAGCGGCAAGATCTACAAGTGGGTCGATGAGAGAGGCGTAGCCCACTTTTCAGATCAGGAACCCGACTCGGACAAAGTTAAAGGAAATGTTGAAGAAAGGGATCTCAAGGATCCTTCTTCCGTTGAGCCGCCTAAAGACACGGTAATCAAAGAAACCGCAAGAAATCCGATTGAGTACGTTACAAATTGCACCTTTACCATTAAGGGCCCAAAGAGAATAGGCTCCGGTTTTCTAATCTCTTCAAGCGGATATGCACTGACTTGTAAACACGTCGTTGAAGGTGTTCCCAATCTCACAGCCATCATGAACGATCAGCAGGAGGCACAACTGAACGTCCTTTTCACAAGCAACAAGTATGACCTGGCGTTGGTCCAAGTCATGGCGCCCAGGAAAATGCCTTATCTCACGATCCGTGATTCCGAGGGTCTGGCTCCGGGCAATCGCCTTTTCGCTGTAGGCGCTTCAGCAGGTCTGCATTCCACAGTGACCGACGGGGTCTTTACGGGCTTCAGGGCGATAGAGTCGGCCAAAGGAAATTTCATTCAATTTTCCGCTCCCGTGAACCCCGGCAACAGCGGCGGCCCATTGGTGGATGAAAACGGAACGGTCGTCGGTGTGGTCAGCCTCAAGTTCCTTTCCCAGCAAGGCATGCCTGTGAGCGGAGTGGGTTTTGCCGTGCCTTCGGCCCAAATAAAGGAAGAATACGGCACCTACTTGGATAAATAGCCCCTTCCCCTCCCCTTCTCCGATCAATTAAGGTATTGCCAATTGTCTCTTGAATAGCCATATTACCTCATGTTTCTCACGTTGCACGGGCGAGCCGTAGACGATGAACTTCTGAGAGGAGTGATCAGCATGAGACTAGCGCAGTATCACGACCATGAACGAATTCACCTGGGAATGATTGACGGAGAATCCCTTTTCCCCCTGGATTTCCATGGGTCAATGATTGATTTCATTGAACAGGGGGCGCCTGCAAAACCTAGTGGGTCTGCTTTGTCACTTGAGAAGATCCGGTTTGCGCCCGTGGTGAGCAGACCCTCGAAGATTATCGCCCTGGGTCTCAATTATCTTGACCACGCCAAAGAGAGCAAAGGGGCCATTCCCGAAGTGCCTCTCCTGTTCGCCAAGTTCCCCAACTCCCTGGCCGGACACAAGGAATCCGTTGCCTGGCCTGCGGAGATTTCAAAGAAGGTGGACTTCGAGGCGGAACTCGCGGTGATTATCGGAAAAAGGATTTATCGACCTCGAGAACACCAGGTCATGGAAGCTGTCTTCGGATATGCCTGTGCCAATGACGTGAGCGCCAGGGACCTCCAGTTCAGCGACGGCCAGTGGGTGAGGGGAAAATCCCTGGACACTTTTTGTCCCATCGGCCCGTGGATCGTCACCCGAGACGAGATTCCTGATCCCCATTCTCTTGGAATAAAGTCGATTCTCAATGGGACGACCATGCAGGACAGCAACACAAACATGATGATTTTCAAGGTCCCTGAAGTGGTTCACTTCATCAGCCGTCAGATCACTCTGCTCCCCGGGGACGTGATTCTCACCGGAACACCCCACGGCGTGGGCGCCTTTCGTGACCCTTCGGTCTACATGAAGGATGGGGACGTGGTGGTTGTTGAAATCGAAAAGGTCGGCCGCCTGGTCAACCCCTGCAAAGTTCTCTGATCTCTTGCAGAGGTTGCTCTGTGTCTCTGTGAGATTGCTCTTTAAGGGATGAAGCTCTCAGGTCGTGTCTCGACCAGCTCAATCGCTTCCTCTGGACAAGTCACCCGGCACAGGCCGCAACCCATGCATTTCGACCCCTCCACGCGGCTCACGCTCCCTTCACCGTTCTCCCAGGCGACAGCGCCGAAATAGCACCGTTCATGGCAGGTCCCGCAGCCTGTGCAACGCTGCGCATCGATCTCGGCCCTGTAGCGGCTGGGGTCTACCACCCGGATGCCGCCCTTGATCAGGACGGGCATGGTCTGGCAGCAGCACGGGCAACAGTTGCAGATGAAGTGGTCGACCTCGTGGCGGTTCGTGGTCACATGGATGAGGCCCTGTTCTTCCGACGTCTTGAGGATCTCGATGGCCTCTTCCACCGTGATCTTTCTTCCTGTGCCCCTGCTCAAGGCATAAGCGGCCGCGTTGTTCACCTGGATACAGGCCTCCAGGGGCCGGTCACACTTGCGGGCCGTGAGACGACAGGTGCACTTGGTCACCGCGAGAATTCTTGCCTTCTTGACCATCTCGCTCACGCTTTCAAAATTGAGGATATTGGTCTTGGCTTGAATCGCTACGTTGACGGGAATCATCCTTGTGAACGGTTTGGGAAGCATTTCACTGATTCGGCGGGCATAGTCAGGCCACTCCTTCTCCATGAACTCCTGCCAGAGATCCAGAAACTCGACGGGCGCATCTTTCCACAGAATGGTGGCATCGTGGAACTGAACGAAATCCCTTCCCGTGCGGTACGTGGCCGGTGTGGTCTTGTGCGAGGGGAAAACGAGCCCCTTAAGGAACAGCTCCTTCATCCTCTTCTCGGCCTCTTCCTGGCTCAGGCCTATCTTCGACTGGACCTCCGGGATCGTAGCCGGAAGGGAAAGAAGGATTCTGGCGTCTGTCTCGTCTGCAAGCATTTCGAACAACCGCGGTACGATCTTCGACTCCCCGAGTCCGATGCGTGATGCTAATTCCTGATAAAGGCTCATTCGTTCCTCCCCTTCTTCTTGAGAGTTTCATTGAAAACAAAACAGGATCAAAGTAGAATATAAAAAAATCTTTTAGTCTTTTGGTTTCGAACTGGCAGTGACATCACTCCATCACTCCAGTATCCCAGTACTCCAAGAATGTTGATTATGTGCCTGATCCTTATTGCCCTGCGAAAACACCCGCGCTACAAGCTCATCCTTGCAGCCAACCGCGACGAGTACTATGAGCGTCCCTCCGAGCCCCCCCGTTTCTGGGAGGATGTGCCTCACCTTCTCGCGGGCCGCGACCTCGTTGCGGGGGGGAGCTGGCTCGGGCTGACAAGAAAGGGGCGAATAGCCGCGGTCACGAACTACCGCGACCCTGCCAGCGTAAAACCTAATGCTCCCTCAAGGGGCAAACTGGTGAGTGATTTCCTGGCCAGTGATCTCGATCCGGCCTCATACCTGGATCTCATCCGCGGCCAAAAAGACCTCTACAATGGATTCAACCTGGTCTTGGGCGACCGGGACCGGCTCACCTGGTGTTCGAACCGTTCAGACGAGGAGACGCCTCTCGATCCCGGAGTTTACGGCTTGAGCAACCACCTCCTCGACACACCGTGGCCCAAGGTGGAGCGCTCAAAGGCGTTGTTCCAAGAAATCCTCCGCACCGGGAAAGATCTCTCCACGGAGTCCGTCTTCCGGCTCCTTAAAGATCAAACCGTGGCTCCAGATGACAGGCTCCCCCGAACAGGGGTGCCTCTGGAGTGGGAGCGAATCCTCTCCCCCATATTCATCACGAGTCCCACCTACGGCACCCGATCCTCCTCCATTGTTCTCATCGACAAAGAAGATCGCGTCACCTTCGTGGACAGAACCTTCAATTCGCCCCCCGAGTCCGTGTCCACGGCCAAGTTCGAATTCACTCTGGAGACATGACACTCCCCGTACTGCCACACGGGGTCTCCCGGCGAAGGCGTGTGACGGTCCACGGTTTGTATTAGAACTTGTCGGAATGGGTAAACTCGCTGATCTCACGGCGCTTCGGTGCCGCAGATTCCTTGGCAGGATACCCCACCGGGATAAGGGCCACCAGTTCGTAGCCCTCCCCTACGCCAAGCACATCTTTTGCCTTGTCGTGATCGATGGAGCCCACGATGACTGTGCCGAGCCCCAGGTTGCATGCGGCTAAACAAAGGCTCTGGGTGGCGATCCCCAGGTCGAACATAAACCAGTCCCCAAGCTTGGTCGTCGCCTGGCCCTTGTAGAAGCCGGAACTCTGGAGCTTTCCGCAGAGCGCAAGCACCAGGGGTGCGTCAGGGAGTCCCTTTTTCGCAGGATTCGTGGGCGACAAGGCTTCATTAAGCCTCTCCTTCATTTCCCTGTCTTTCACCACGACAATTTCCCAGCACTGGGTGTTTGCCCATGACGGCGACCACTGGACCGCTTCAAGAATCTGCTGAAGATCCGTCTCAGGAACCGGCTTGTCCTGGAACCTTCGAATGCTGCGCCTTCCTTTAACAATGCTCATGAGATCTGACATACTGGAACCTCCGTGTAAACAGCTCTTTTTCCCGACTGTGACGCCCCCTCCCAATATCTAAGACGAAAAATACTGTCAAGAGCAAATCCCCCCTCACCCCTGTCCGACAACTCCTTTCCCCTCCCCCGGTGGGAGGGATTTCCAGCCCTTCAGGCATCATATTCCTTGGCCAGGTGCTCGTCGTACCTAGCTTTTCGCGACGGGCAGCTTTCCTTGGGGCAAAGCTGGCAGGCCATGAACGGGATCTCTGTGGGGAAATAGATGCCGGACAGGGACTTTCGCGGAATCATCAGAAGGCTCTCGCTCAGGGTGACCCCCACGGCGCTCTCTACATCGCCAAGCAGTGAAAACAGGGGTCTCTGCTCCTCAAGGGGCCAATCCTTGAGTTGCCCGGGTCCAAGCGAAGAAAGGCCACCGAGCGCGTAGTGTTTGGCGAGTCTGTTCTTGAGGTATTCTCTGGCCTTGACGACCGCTGCGTTACCGATCAAATCGAGATAGTATTTCTCCAGCACATCCCCAGAGGCCTTTTCCAGCTCTTCCACCCCCGTTCCTGCAGTCACTACATAGGGGAAGACCCGTTCGACTTTGTCCAAATGCTTGCGCAGCACCTTGCTCCTGAACAAGACTCCGTCGATCGTGACGGAATCCGCCGCTTTTGAGTCGATGTAAGAGACTTTGTACACCGCTTTTGCAGCCATCACCGAGTGAGCCGCTGCAATGAGAGAGAGAAGACGTTCCTCCTCCGCTTCGGGGAAATGAGCCCTCTTTTGAATGGAAAGAAGATTAACCTGGACGGGAATGGGGTTCAGAATTTCCGTGCTCACGGGATCACAGGGCACCTCGATTGGTTTAACGAGCAGGGTGCGCAAAAATTCCCTGCGAGTAATCCACGGATATCTCTAGAGGCTCTTTCCTGTCAAGACGATAATCATGATGCCTCACCCAAGAGGTTTTTCATTGTAAACCGGTTGGGAGTTCCTATAATGCGCAAAGTCACTGTTGTCGTTCGAATGGAGGACGGACGATGTCCGATGAGGTCGTGGATGTTATCGATGAAAAGGACCGGATCATGGGCCAGGCGCCGAAAGCCGGTGTTCACCGGCAAGGCCTGAGGCACCGGGTTGCCGCAGTCCTGTTGCAGGGAGTCGACGGGAAGTACTTGATCCCCACGGCTTCCAGGATCAAGGCAGAGGCAGGGCTCCTGTATCACTCCGCAGCCGGGCATGTGTTGTCCGGGGAATCGTATGCGGACTCTGCAAGAAGAGAGCTGCAGGAAGAAACAGGCCTGGCCGCAGACGATCTCGAATATCTCGGAGCCTTCTGGTTTGAAAAGGAGTATTCTTCCAGGACAGAAAAAGAAAACTTCCACGTGTACCGGGCAACCTACCGACCGAGCATGGGGCCCGTGAGGTTGAATGAGGAGCAGGTTAACGAGCAGTGGCTCAGCGAGCGTGAGCTCCAAGCGATTTACAACAGCCAGCCGGATTCGATCTCCGCACCGTTATTGATGACCTGCAAACATGTTCTCGGTTTTGAGAACGAAAGGAAGAGGTAATGCAAGGCGACCGTCGGACCCCGTCAGAAGGTAGGAAAACCGCACGGGTGACCGTGTATTTCGGGTGTTCCATGCTGGGAGGATATGCTGTCGTCTCCAGGGAGGACCTGGCTGAGTTCCCGAAACTCATCACAGAGCTTGGGTACCGGCTCGCCTCCGATCACCAGACTCAGCCGGGGGTCCTGCAGCGCGAAGCAAAATTGAGCCCCACCTTTATCCACGACAGGGATTATCAGTGGTTGCTCGATTCGGACGTTGGGGTTTTCGAGATCAGCAATCCAAGCCTGGGTGTGGGCAGCGAAATCTCGGACATGATCTGCGCGGCCAAGCCCATCCTGATGCTGTTCAAGCACGGATTAGAGGACAAGATCTCCGCCTACCTCCGCGGCAAGGCAGGATCAAAATATGTGGCGAACCCGATCGAGTGCCACGCTTACAAGGACTTGGATGACGTCCGAAGCAGGATCAAAGCGTTTATCGATTCAGTTCGGCAATCCTCTTGATGCAGAGTTCGATGAGCGCTTTGTTGCTCTTGGCCGTCTCGACGAATTTGGCGTTCCACCTTTCCGTGCATGCCTTGTGAAGCTGGAGCATGAAAAGCTTGTCCACACCGGGCCATTCCTTGCTCTTCTGCTCGGTGAGCGCATCGAAATCCTCCCACTCGTCGTCGCGCCATCTTTCCTTCATCGCCTCGTAAAGCGTGAACCCTCTTTCGGCCTGCTTTTTCATTTGCGCCCAGTAGTCGATCACGTCATGCAGGTACTCCGTGATGTCGAACGAGCGTGAGCCTGCATCGTAGATGGTGCACCGTTCGATCGGATAAGCGACATCCTCATACTGGGACAGGGCAAATTCCGGCGTAACCAGAGCATCGGTCCGGAGGAGATCTGTTCCTGGAATCTTGATTTTGAGGTTCGTGCTGTCCTCCGCCACGTTGAATTTGCCTTCAATGTAAACCACAATCGTTCTTCCGTAGGCAGGATTCATCTTTCGAAGCCGCTCGTCAATATTCCTGAAGATCCTTTCCGCATTCTCGCACCCGATGGTGAAGAAGATCAGATTCTCCAGCCGGATGCGATTGACTCTCAGGTAGTCGAGCAGCACATTGAAACCTTCCTCGATCGTCACGCCTGTGGCCACCACATCACCGATGAGCAAGGTGGCATTGTCAGGAATCTTGATTTTCCTGTACTGGTTCTCTTTGATGTGCCATTGACCGTCCTCCATGTAGCGCTGGGAGGTCATGAAGGAGGACGTGTGATTGTTGAATCCGTAAGCGTGATAGAGCGCTTCTCTCAGGCAGAAATTCAGCCCCCCTCTCAGGAAGGTGAACACGCAGAACTGCTGCTGTGGGATTTTCAGGAAATATTCGCTCCGGGGCAGGTACTTGAGGCCCGACACGATGGCCTCCTGCATCAGGGAGGTGTACTTCACTCCGACGACTTCCGGAGCATTGCAGATCCGTCTGGTCTGCGGCGTGGAGAGCACATAGCGCTCCACTTCGGTTCGGCTGAGATCTTTGAGTTCGTAGTACGCGATTTCAGGGAAACTGCACAGTCTTTCGAGGTATTGCATGCCAGACCTCCTTGTCGACCACCCCGAGGCTCAGGTCGCCTTTGCGTTCGGGCGAGATGATATAGAGAATCGTGGTGGGTGTCAACAAAAGGTCTTGCTGAAGAAAGGTCAGTCCATGGCTGCGACGACTTTGAAGCCTTCCTCTTCAAGGGCGTCCCGGATGAGGCTGGTGTCGCAGGGATTGAGACGGAAGAAATAGACTTTCTTCCGGGTTTTTTGAGGGGTCATTCCCACGTTCACAATCTCCCCTCCGTTCTCCTCGATGATCTGCACGGCTTTTCGGAGCATGCCCGGCTCGGACCGAATGGAGACATCAATGCGGGAGCTTGCATTAAGGATTCCCATCATGTCAATAAAGGCTCGAAGCATGTCCGATTCCGTGATGATGCCGACCAGCTTGCCTTTTTTCACGACAGGGATGCCGCTGATTTTGTGCTTATAGATGAGTTGCGCTGCAACCTCGATATCACTGTCAGGTTCCACGATGATCGGGTTCTTGATCATCAGATCAGAAAGCGTGAGCCCGGCGACCATGGAAGGGATCAATCCCATCCTCAGATCAGCCAGCGTCACAAATCCTACGAGCACGTTCCCCTCTCCCGTCACCGGGAGATGACGGATAGAGTTCACTTTCATGATCTCGATGGCTTCCTGGATGGAAGTCTTTTCGGTGATCGCAATGGGATCCGGGATCATCAGGGCTCTGATCTTCATGGCGACATCCCCCTACATCTCCCCTTCCTAGGGCGCAATCCCCTCCCTCCGTACAAAGGGAACACCTTCTCAAATCCTCGGATGGACTTTTGTTTGCGCAGGGAAGGATCGTCCGTCGGATGGAACTCACGCAGAGAATAGGAGAAACGTGCTTCAATGTCAAGAAGATACGCTCACTGACCTTAGGGGCGGCGGGCACCTGCAAAAAAGCATGCCGCAAAATGCCCTTCCCTTATTTCGCGAAGCGCCGGTTCCTGCTCCTTGCAGATTTTCTCTGCATACAGGCAACGGGTGTGAAAACGGCATCCGGGAGGTGGGCTGATGGGGCTTGGCACATCCCCGGGCAGGACAATGCGTTCCCGCTTTTTCCTGGGATCGGGAACAGGGGCGGCGGAAAGGAGCGCCTGGCTGTAAGGGTGAAGAGGTTCCTGGTAGAGGGAGCCGGATTCCGCGGTTTCCACAATTTTGCCCAGGTACATGACCGCGACGCGGTCGCTGATGTGCTGGACCACGCTGAGCGCATGGGAGATGAAGAGATAGGTGAGACCAAACTCGTCTTGTAGGTCTTCAAGCAGGTTGATCACCTGCGCCTGAATCGAAACGTCGAGAGCGGAGACGGCCTCATCGCAGATGATCAGTTTGGGATGGAGGGCCAGAGCTCTGGCCACCCCGATTCGTTGCCGTTGGCCGCCTGAGAACTGATGAGGGTACCGTCGCATGTGTTCACGCTTGAGTCCCACCACCTCCAGGAGTTCAAGCACCCTGGCGTCACGCTCGCGCCTGTTTTTCATCCCGTGCACATAGAGCGGTTCACCGACGATATGGGCCACGTTCTTGCGGGGATTCAGGGAAGAGAAAGGGTCCTGAAAAATAATCTGCATCTCCCTGCGCAGGGTCCGCATCTTTTTGGGGTCATAACCGAGAATGCTCTCACCCTGAAAAAGAATCTCTCCGCTCGTCGGCTCCTCCAGGCGCAGGATGAGCCGTCCCAGGGTGGACTTGCCGCACCCGGACTCTCCCACGAGCCCCACGGTCTCCCCCTGTTTGATCGCGAGATCCACGCCGTCCACCGCCTTGACGGATGCCACTTCCCGGAGAAACACTCCGCCCGTGATCGGGAAGTGCTTGACCAGGTTCCGAACCTCAACCAGGGGCGATGGGCTAGGCTTGAGTTCTGCGATCATGATCCAATCCATTGAATAGCATGGGAGTAATGGAGTATTAAACAGATGGAGTATTGGAGTACTGGAGTATTGGAGTGATGAAAGGGATATAGACCAGAGGTCCTAAGGTTTTTACCATTACTCCAGTGCTCCAACACTCCAGTCCTCCATATCTTTGGCACTCCATCCCTCCATTTTTCCTACACGCACTGATGGCAGCAAACGATGTGCCCATTTCCCAAATCCGTCATTGGCGGTTCGACCCTAGAGCAGTCTTTGCGTGCCACGGTGCAACGGTCGTGGAACAGGCATCCTTCAGGCAATTTGAACAGGGAAGGCACCACACCGGCAATGGTGCTCAGGCGTTTTTGCTTTTTGCCCGTACCCAAAACCGGAATCGAACTCATGAGCCCAATGGTGTAGGGGTGCTTGGGGTCGCCGAAGAGGTCGTTGACGTCAGCCGCTTCCATGACTTTGCCTGCATACATGACGGCCACTTTCTGGGACATTTCAGCGATGACGCCCAGGTCATGAGTGATGAAGAGGATGGACGCGCCAGTTTCTCTTTTCAAGGTGTCCATGAGTTCAAGGATCTGAGCCTGTATGGTCACATCAAGAGCCGTGGTCGGCTCATCGGCGATCATGAGCTTGGGACTGCAGGCAAGCGCCATGGCGATCATCACCCTCTGTCTCATGCCGCCGCTCATTTGGTGCGGATAATCCTTGATTCGCGTCTCCGCTGCAGGAATGCCCACCAACCGGAACGCCTCGATCACCCGGTTTCGAATCTCCCGCCGTGAAAGCTTTTCATGAAGCAGGATCACCTCCGCGACCTGGTCGCCCACCGTGAACACCGGGTTGAGGGAAGTCATGGGTTCCTGGAAGATCATGGAGATTTTGCTCCCCCTGATCTTTCTCATTTTCGATTCTCGCAATTTCACGAGATCCACGCCTTCGAACAGAATCTCTCCTCCGGCCACAAACCCGGGCGGCATGGGAACAAGCCCCATGATCGTCGAAGCCGTGACGCTTTTTCCGCAGCCCGACTCCCCCACAAGGCCCAGGGTCTCTCCCTTCCTCATGTTCAGGGTCACGTCGTCAACCGCCTTGAGCACAGCGCCCCGAACATGAAAGTAGGTCTTGAGATTGCGGATCTCGAGAAGGGGTTCCATCGGCTAGTCCCTCAGCCTTGGATCAAGAGCGTCCCGAAGTCCGTCGCCGAGAAGGTTAAAACCCAGCACTCCCAGGAGAATGGCAATTCCAGGAAACGTCATGACCCACCACGCACGCAAAATCATGGCCCGGCCTTCTGCGATCATGGCCCCCCACTCCGGAATGGGCGGCTGCGCACCAAGCCCCAGAAAGCTCAAGCCCGCGGCGTCCAGGATGGCGGCGCCGAAACCCAGGCTGGCCTGCACGATGATGGGAGCGAGACAATTCGGCAGGATGGCGTTGAAGATGACTCTTCGATCGCTGGCTCCCACGGCTCTGGCGGCGGTCACGTAATCCTTTCCGAATTCATCCATGACCGAGGCCCGGACGATCCGTGCGAACCGGGGAATGTTGATGATTCCGATCGCCATCATGGCGTTCCTGAGACCGGGGCCCAGATAAGCGACGATGACAATGGCGAGCAGAATGTGGGGGAAGGCCAGGATGATGTCCATGAAGCGCATGATCAGGTTGTCCAGCCAACCCTTGTAGTATCCGGCCAGCGCCCCGAGCAGGGTTCCGAGAGTGAGCGCGAGGCCGACACTCACCACCCCGAGGGTCAGCGAGACGCGCGCTCCATAAATGAGCCGGGACAACATGTCACGGCCGAGATCGTCGGTGCCGAGCAAGTTCTTTGTCGCCCCTCCTTCGTCCCACACAGGAGGTTTGAGCTGATCATAAAGGGCGTTTTCAACCGGATCATGCGGACTGACGACAGGCGCAAAGACAGCAGCTGCCGCAAATAGGGTGATGATGATAAGTCCTGCAAGACCGGTTTTGTTTTTGAAAAGTTTTTCGGCCTGGTCAAAAAAAGGATGCCGATCTTCAGGGTTTCTCATCCGATCAAACATAGGTCACTTCACACTGATCCTTGGATTGATCACCGCGTAGAGCACATCCACAATAAGATTCACGAGCACGAAGGTCGTGGCCACCAGCAGGGTTCCACCCTGAATCACCATGTAGTCCCGCTTCACCACCCCATCGAAAAGCCACTTTCCCACTCCCGGCCAGGCAAACACGGTTTCCGTCAGGATGGCGCCGCCCATGAGGATTCCAAACTGAAGCCCGATGACGGTCACCACCGGGATGAGCCCATTTCTCAACGCATGCTTGAGAACGATCTTCGACTGACTGAGGCCCTTGGCCTTGGCGGTCTTGATGTAATCCTGCCTCAGCACCTCGAGCATGGAGGATCGGGTCATGCGCGAGACAATGGCCAGAGGAATGGTGCTGAGCGCTATGGCCGGCAGAGCCAGGTGCATCAAAGCATCGCCGAGGGCTGACCAGTCGCGGACCAGGATGGCATCGAGAACGAAAAAATTCGTTATGATCGGAAGATCCGTCTCCACACCGATCCGCCCGGACATGGGGAACCAGCCCAGAGTCAATGAGAAGAGAAGCATGAACATGAGCCCCAGCCAGAACACGGGCATGCTCACCCCGAAGAGGGACGTCACCATGGACAGGTAGTCGAACCAGGAATATTGCTTGGTCGCCGAAATGATCCCGAGAATGATCCCGAAGAAGCAGCTGATGATCATGGCGACGACGGCCAGCTCGATGGTCGCCGGAAATCGCTGTCCGATCTCGTTGGAGACCTTTTCCCTGGTCCAGATGGTCTCCCCCAGGTCAAGCCGGACGGCCCTCTTGATGAACATCCCGTACTGGACATACAGCGGTTCCTTGAGACCCAGATATTCCCGCATGGCATCGAGGGCCACAGGGGTCGCCCGTTCCCCTAGGAGCAATTCTGCGGGGTCTCCCGGGGTGATCCTCAACATGAGGAAAACGATGACCGTCACTCCCAGGAGCGTGGGGATAACGATCAGGATTCTGCGGATAATAAAAGCAAGCATAACCTAATGCAGGTCTATCGCCCCAACCAAAGTTCGTTTGAACCCAGGACGGGGGGTGTGCTCTCTCAACAAAAAAAACGGGGAGAAGGCTTGCGCCTTCTCCCCAGTAGATCCGGCTTATTTTTCAAGCCAAACACTCTTCAGTCGAACGGATCCCGTGGGATGAAGTTTGAAGTTCTTCACACTCTTGACTGAAGGCCACATCACGGTGGAGTGCGCGATGGGAATCACCGGCACTTCGTCGAACATCAACTGCTGTGCTTTCCTGTAGATCTCAGCCCGCTTGGCCTGGTCAATGGTTTGTTTTCCGTCGAGCATGAGCTTGTGGTAAGCCTCATTGTGCCACTGCGTCCGAACCGCTTCCGAAGCCATGCCGTCAAAGAGCACGGCAAAGAAGTTATCCGGATCGCCGTTGTCACCGGTCCAACCGAGCTGGAACAGATCCATGTCATCAGGTTGCTGGCGCTGTCTCTTCAGGTAGGTTCCCCAGTCATAGCTCACGATCCGGGCGCTGATCCCGACCTTGGCTAGGTCTCCGATCATGGCCACACCGACCTTTAACCCCTCGGGATTGTACGGTCTCGGCACAGGCATGGACCACAGGGTGATTTCAGGAAGCCCCTTCCCTTCCGGGTAGCCGGCTCCAGCCAGAAGCTTCTTGGCCAGATCCACATTGTACTCGTAGCCCGGCACCTCCTTGTTGTATCCCCACATGGTGGGCGGAATGCAGTTCTTGGCCACTTCGCCCATGCCCTGGTAGATGTTGTCCACAATGGCCTTCCGGTTGATGGCATGGGCAACCGCCCTTCGAAGATCCTTGTTGCTCTTCCAGGGCTCCTTCTTGTGGTTGAATCCCACGTACCCGATGTTCATGCCAGCCTGGGTGGGAACCCAGAGCTTGGGGTCTTTCTTGGCCATGGGGATATCCGCCGCATTGGGGAACTGGCAGATGTGGATTTTTCCGGCCTTCAGTTCGAGGAAACGAACAGCGTTCTCAGGAATGGCCCTGAAAATAACCTTGTCCATGTAAGGTCCCTTGCCTTTGTCCCAGTAGTCCTTGAACGCCGCCAGGGTGATTCGATCATCTTTCACCCAGTTCACGAATTTGTACGGGCCGGTGCCCACAGGATTGCGCACAAAAGCGGCAGGGTCTTTCATGAACGCCGCGGGGCTCACAATGTCCGCGAAATCCATGCCCAGGTTAGCCAGGAACGGCGCCTCCACTCTCTTGAGCTTGAACACGACCGTGTACTCGTCTTTTGCCTCGATGGAGTCCACGGTGTTGTCCATCTCCATGGAAACCCAGTATTCCGGTGGCCGGTCCTGCTTGGGAATGTCCCAACCCTTACCGAAGAACTTCACCTTTCGTTCCTTCATTTGGCGGCCAAGGGAAAAGACCACCGCATCCGCATTGAACGGCGTGCCGTCGTGGAATTTGACTCCCTTTCGAAGATTAAAAGTGTACATGAGACCGTCTGGGCTGATCTGCCAGGAGGTCGCCAGCAACGGTTCGAGCTCCGTGGATTCGTCCTTGTATTCCACCAGCGCTTCGTACACGTTGTCGCAGATCATGAAGGAGTTCCCATCGGTTTCATAGGCCGGATCAAGCCCTACACTGTCTCCGCCTCTGCCAAAGACAAGGGTTCCCCCTTTCTTCGGCGTCTGCGCAAAGGCCGCACCGACCACCACCAGCGTGAGCAGAAGCAATATGACGGCAACTTTTTTAATCATGCTTATCCTCCTTTCATCTCAATGGGTTATGTCCTCTTTTCAATGTTATCCATCACTTCCGAAGCTCTCCCCACAAACACATCGAGAATCCTGTAAAGCTCATAGCAGCTTTCCAGATTCAGGTGCTCATCATAAGCGTGGGCGCTGTGGTCACCGTCAGCACCCCACACGATTCCGGGTATGCCGTGATCCTCCAGAAAACGCGCATCGCTCGCGCCGTGCTCAAAGCCCAAGGCTGAGTTCTTTGCAGTATCCAGGAGCAGATCCACGTAGGGTGACTGCCCGCCCAAGAACAGGGGTTCCTTCATTTCCACCAAGAGCTCCCCTTTGATCTTGTCCTTCATTTGTTTCACCAGCGCATCCACGTCATCTTTTTCCGTGTATCGAACATCAAATACAGCCTCGGCAAGGTCCGGAACCTGGTTGACGGATTTGCCGGCATTGATGATCCCGAAATTGATGGTCCTGTGCCAGTGCTCCGGCGCTTCTTCGTTGAAGAAGCTCTTGATGCTCTGGTAATCCTCAAAAAGCTTCTCAATGGCGTTCTCACCCAGCCAAGGCCTGGAACCATGGGATGCCTTGCCCCTGCTGGTCAGTTTCAGGCGAAGAACGCCCTTTTCCTTCGTCACAATCTTGCGCACATTGCCCCCGTCCAGGGCGATGCAGAAATCCGTGCGAATCGTCTTGAGAGCTTCTTTGGCGCCCTTGTACCCTCCGGCCTCTTCATCCCCTGTAATAAGGATACCCAGAGGGAGATCCTCCTGGGCCCGCCCCTCTTTCCGTGCCTTCCGAAGATGCTCTCTGAAGAGAATCAGGGAGAGCGCCGCAGCATACTTGTCGTCAACGCTACCCCGGCCGTAAAGCTTTCCGTCTTTTTCCACGGGCTCGAAAAGTTGATCCGGCGCATCCACCACGTCAATGTGGCTCATGAGCAGGATGGGGGCGAAATCAGGTCGGGGAAGGGCTGCGATCGACGGAACACCGTCGCATTCCATGCGCATGCAGCTCGCGCCCATATCCTTCAGAAAGCGTTCGATGAAGTCAGTGCACCTTTTTATCTCATCAGGCCTGGAGAGCATGGACTTGAAGCGAACCAGGTCTTTAGTGAGCTCTAGAATGTCTCGCATGGGAGGTCCTGTGAGAGTGGGTTGCTTACAAAAAGAGGTGATCAACGACAGCAAATGCCTATCACAACGAGCAGTTCTTTGGCAAGGGTTTTCGCCGCTCCATCACGATCTCGAGGATTTGACGAGCACCACGCCCAGAAGAACGACTGCGGTTGCCAGAACCACGCTCCAGTCCATTCTTTCATCCAGGACCAGCCAACCCAGGACAACGGCGATCACCGGGTTGACATAGGCGTACATGGCGACTTTGGTGGCGGGGAGTTTTGCCAGTGCGTAGATGAAGGATCCGTATCCCACGATCGAGCCGAAAACAACCAGATAGGCCGTTGCAGCGAGTCCCTCGGCGTCAAGGGAGAAGCGTTGCCACTCCCCGAATATGCCTCCGATGAGGATGAGGATGATCCCTGCGACGACCATTTGCATGGTCGCCGCCATAAGAGGGTGGCTCTTGGCGGGCCGGGACTTCGAGTAAACAGAACCCGCAGACCAGCACAGAGGGGCGATCAGCAGTGCCGCCACGCCTTGAAGATAGGCCATGTCGAAGGAGGTTTTGATTTCCGGGGAAAGAAGAATCACGAGTCCAGTAAATCCGATGATAATCCCCATGCCTTTTCGAAGGGTGAGGCGTTCCCCCGAGGGCAGCGCCGCTTCGAACCCCGCCATCCAGAAAGGAAGGGTGGCCACCAGCAAGGCGGCAATACTGCTCGGAACCCATTGCTCCGCCCAGATCACGAGACCGTTGGAAGTCACCAGGAGGGCAATGCCCACGATCACCATGTCGAGGAGTTCTCTTCCCTGAGGGAGCGCATGGCCTCTCCATCTCAGGTAAGCGAGAAAAACCACTCCTGCGGTTAGGAAACGCAGACCTCCGAACAAAGCCGGGGGAACGGTTCTTACTCCGATGCGGATTGCGAGATAGGTCGTTCCCCAGAACAGGCAAACCGCTCCCCACGCGGCATAAGCGGTAATCTTCTCTCTCCTGGTTAACGTTCCAACTTCCATTTTGCTCCAAGGATTATTTGATCAGGCTTCGGCAGAGGCACTCTTTTCTTGTACCCGGAAGATCTCCACGCCCTCGTAATAGGCAAGGATCAACCCTACGATCAGGACGGGTAGGAAGTTCACCCCGTGAGTCAGGATCGCGAACGAAAGGGCCGGACCCGCGGGGATGCCGAACATCACCAGTGAGATCTGGCAGAGCCAGTGGTAGGTCCCCACATATCCGGGAGAGGAGGGAATGACGATGCCGATGGTGGTGACGACGAGTACGATCAGGCTCGTCGACCACGGGAGATGGTAAACACTCACAAAGTCAAAGGCGTAGAGAATCAGGTGGATGATGAACCCGTAACAGCCCCAGATGACCACGGAAAGAACGGCCACCACAGGGTATTCCCACCCGCGTCGAAGGGGCACGATCCCTACGACGAAGCTCCTGATGCCTCTCCCCAGTCTTTCCTGCAACCCTTTGGGCAGAGGACTGAAGAAGAAATTCAGAAAGCGCTCGAAAAAAGCGAAGTACTTTTTCAGGAGAATGAGAAACACAAAGAGCCCCACAGTCCCGATCAGCATGCCATAGCCCGCCTTGTTGATCCAGTCGGGGAACGGATAGAGAAGGATGGCAAAGACCATCAGGAGCAGAAGGGCGAAGACATCGATGATCCGCTCGACCACAATGGTCGCAAAGGTCGAGCTGGCACTCACCCCCCTTTTCTTCCCAAGGACATAGGCTCGCAGGAATTCCCCGAGGTGAGCGGGCATGAGGATATTCGCCATGTAGCCGATCAGCAAAGAGGAAAGGAGGGTGGCCACATCCACCCTTTTGATGGGATCCATCAGATAGCGCCATCGAAGGGCCCTCAACAAGTGGCTGAAAAACATCACGGGGACCGCAAGCAGCACAAACCCGTAGTTGACCTTGGTAAAGGTCTCCCACATGAGACTGAAATCCACCTTGCGGGCTGCCAGATAGAAGAAAACGACGCCGATCAGACAACCGATGATCAAGCGCGTGGTGTTGTTTCCCAGTTTCATTCCTTTTTCGGCCTCACCTCCAACATGTCAGCTCAACATCGCATTGCAGGTGTTCCACTGCGACCAAACTCGAATCTCGAAATTCGAACTCCGAAACAAATTCAAAATCCAAAGGCTCCAATGTACAAAAGAAAAACTTAACGCCTCACAGTTTGGACATTTGGATTTGGGTCATTGGAGATTGTTTCGGATTTCGTGCTTCGGATTTCAAATTTTCAGCGTCTCCCCACCTTGCAGAGAAGTCTTTTTTACAACTCTTTTCCTGTTAAGCCGATTTCAATAACCTCAGCGTTTTCGAACTGCTTTATCCATTTTTCTTCACAGGGCATATGGCATGGCAGGATTCACAGGCTTCATTGCAGGGTTCGATGTGAAGATCGATTTCCGCGCCCTGCGGGAAAAGCCCTCGAATGTCGCCTTCAAGGTGCTTGGCGACGGCATGAGCCTCTGAGACGGGCAAAGCCGGAGGCATCCCGAGGGCAAGGCGAATGCGATGAAACCCGCCTGACGAGACGACCTCCAACTCATGGATGCTGGCGAACCGGCTCTCGTGTTCCCCCACAAGACCCCTGATCCGTCCCATGTCATCGTCATGAAAGGCCTTCTGCCACCCATCCCCCGGATGGAAGGAGAGCGCTGTCTCCTTGACTTCAGGAAAGCAGGACTCGAGTCTCATCTTTAGTCCCGAAGCAACGGCGTGACTCTCCGCGAGGCTCACCTTGGGGTCAAGGCTCAGGTCTGCTTCGATTCTCATGTCTCCTCTGTAACGCGTGGCCCGGAGGTTCCTCACCTCGCAGACTCTCAGATCTTTGAGAAGCTCATCGCGCATGCATTGGACCTGCTCATCCTCCTCAGGGATGGTCTCAATCGTGCTCGACGGTTCGAGGTGGACCAGGACTTTTGCCCCCGGCAAAGACTCTTCGATACGGGCCGTAAGGGAGTGGCTGATATCGTGTCCTTGTTCGAGAGACATGCCCGGCTTGAATCCCATATGAAGATCCACATAGAGAGATCCTCCGGCCCGCCTGGTTCGGAGCTTGTGAAAATCCACGCCGTCCTTGCTGAATTCACTCATGATACCTTCTATCTTGGTAATCTCCTCCGGGGAAGCGGAGGAATCCAGCAGAGGATAAAAGCTCTTCCGCGTAATCCGGTAGGCTGTGACGAGAATCAGGACGGCCACTCCGATAGCGATGACCGGGTCGAGCCAGGCGAGGTCTGCTTTGAAAAAACGTCTCCCTACAGTAATCACGGCAAGGCCCACGAACACCCCCACGGAGGTGTACACGTCCGCATACAGATGAGCGGCATCTGCTTCCAGCGCAACCGAGCGGTTTCGAATCGCGGATTTCTTGAGGAGCGTCGCGACCACCATGTTCATGGCTCCGGAAATCCCCATCACCACCAGGCCGTGACCGAGATATTTCAGATCAACACCGTGCAATAACTTGTCCACAGCCTCAAAAATAATCCAGACGGCGGCTGTGAAAATGAGCAAGCCTTCAATCACTCCGGAAATATTTTCGATCTTTTCGTGACCGTACGGATGAGTGTGATCCGGAGGGCGATCCGCCGCGTGCACCGAAAAAGTCGCAACGCCCGCGGCAATGAGGTCAATGGCGGAGTGGGCTGCCTCGGACAGAATGCTCACCGAACCTGTTGCAAAGCCTGCAACGAGTTTTCCTGCGGTGAGCACCGTGTTGCTCGCCACGGAGAGCCACGCCACTTGTTTCTTATCACTCCAGAAGCTCATCTCTTCTCATCTCACAACGTTTTATCGGCGAGTATAGAAGAACGGTTTCCTGGCGTCAATCTCAGAAGTTCCTTGCCCATTGCAGAACCTCTTGGACTTGATATAATGCGTGATCAGCCGAGTTCTTGTTCCCCCTTTCGAAAAGGAGGATTTGATATCAGCTGATCGAATCGTTTGCGCTCAACGAATACCAGGAAGCCGTCATGAATGAGATCATCGGAACCAGCAACAGAGTCTTGGAAGTCGACCTCACCCGGAACAAAGTGGACATCTATGAGGTTAAGCCAAGGGAACGCACGCAGTACCTGGGAGGCAAAGGTCTAGGATTGAAGCTCCTTTACGATCGTCTGCGGCCCGGTACCGACCCGCTGGGCGAGGAAAACATCGTCGCGTTCATGCCCGGCGTGCTCATGGGCACCGGCGCGCCGTGTTCCGGCAGGTTTGCCGCGCTCACCAAGTCACCCCTCACAGGGATCATGACCGCCTCATCGTGCGGCGGGCCTTTTGGCATGAATCTCAAAACCGCAGGATGGGATGGGCTCCTCGTGCGGGGCAAAGCTGCCAAACCGACCTTCCTGCTCATCACGGCTGAAGGGGTGGAGCTCAGGGATGCAGGCGAACTCTGGGGGCTAGGCACAGTTGCGACCCAGTCCCGACTCGATGAAAAGCGTGCAGGCATGCTGGTCATCGGGCCTGCCGGTGAAAACCTCGTGCGCTTTGCCAACCTTTCTTCCGGAGATCGATTCCTGGGAAGAGGAGGGATGGGAGCCGTGCTGGGCTCAAAGAACCTCAAAGCCATTGTGGCCATTGGAGGGAGTTACAAAATCAGGCCGGTGGACCAACCGGCTTTCGAGAAATTGAAAGAAAAGGCCACCGACTACATCAATCGCAACCGAATCACCAGCGGCCTTTACCGCGATTATGGCACGCCGGCAAACGTCGCTCTAAGCCTCAAGGGCGGAATCCTTCCTGTGAAGAACTTTAGCGACGGGATCCATGCCCAGGCCATGCAAATCAGCGGAGAGGAAACAAAGAAGAATCAAGGAACCAGCCACCACACGTGTAAACCCTGCACCATCCTCTGCGGGAAGAAAGGGATGTTCGGCGGCCAGGAACTCCCTGCCCCCGAATACGAAACCGTGTGCCTGCTGGGCTCCAACCTCGGAGTGTTCGACATTGAGAAGATCGCTGAGTGGAACAGGATCTGCGGTCAGATGGGGATGGACACCATCTCCGCAGGTGGAACCCTGGCCTGGGTCATGGAAGCGGCGCAAAGAAGACTAGTCCAGAGCGATCTGAAGTTCGGCTCCCCTGACGGGGTATCGCAAGCCCTTCTCGACATAGCTCACGGGAATGGATTCGGCGCGGAGATCGCTCAGGGCACCCGATGGCTGTCGCAGAAGTACGGCGGAACTTCGTTTGCCATGCACGTGAAGGGCCTTGAAATCGCCGGCTACGACCCGCGAGGTTCTTTCGGCCACGGCCTGGCCTATGCAGTGGCCAATCGCGGGGGCTGCCACCTCTCCGCATTTCTGGTCGCCCAGGAGGTGTTCTTTCATTTGCTCAGGCCCTATGCGGTTCGGTCCAAAGCGGATTATGTCAAATTCTTCGAGAGTCTCAACAACTGCATCAACTCCCTTCAGACCTGCCTTTTCACACTCTACGCATACTTGCTGGAGCCTCCGCTCAACAAATACACACCCTCTCCGGTCCTCGCGCTCCTGATGCAGGAGTTGCCCCAAGTTGCTATTCCCCTCATTGATTACACCCTTTATAGAGATTTTTGGTCAGCCGTGACAGGCATTAAGATGTCACGCCGGAAATACCTCGAAGCCGGTGACCGGATCACGGTGTTGGAGCGTTACATGAACACGCGGGAAGGGATCTCCCGTCTGCACGACACGCTGCCGGACCGTTTATTGAAAGAGGCTCGCCAGTCCGATCCTCAAGGACACACCGTGCCCCTTGAAAAGCTGCGCCCCAAGTACTACAAGAAACGCGGCTACGACGCCGACGGCATTCCCACACCTAAAACGCTCAAGCGTTTGGGAATAGAAACATCTTAGCTTCTTGAAATGGTCACCAGAAAAGGCCCCAACCCTGTCCGGGGTGCATTGCTAGGACTTCAAACGCCGACAGGTCTCCAGATCCCCTCGTAGAGCCAGAGCCGGGAGAAGGGCTGGCCCACAGGCAG
>Ga0210105_1000013_pt1 | contig 27286 bp, 25 predicted proteins | sample RushSE_TuleC_D2_FD_185569 | JGI IMG/M metagenome (GOLD analysis project Ga0210105, IMG submission 185569) | Wetland microbial communities from San Francisco Bay, California, USA, that impact long-term carbon sequestration - RushSE_TuleC_D2 (SPAdes) | ecosystem: Environmental > Aquatic > Marine >... | reverse complement strand
GTAAAGGTCTTCGGGGAATTCTCCCTCCTCCTCCCAGATATCCACGAAAGGCTTGACGTGACGCTGCACGAATTCCCGGACCCGTTGGCGGACTCGATCATGCGTGTCATCAAAGTATTCCTGCGAGCGGTTCACGGTCTCTATCCTTTTGCGTAGGAAAAGTCCGTCATGCGCCGGGACCTTTTCTCGGTGGCACGACGACCGCCTCACCGGTTGCGACGGTTTCTCCACGCTGGTTCGTCCATTCCAGTGCCAAGCGAACCCACCTCTTGTCTTCAATCCTTTTGGCCACCGTGGCCGTAGCGGTGACCGTATCGCCGAAAAAAGTGGGAGTCTTGTATCGGCAGTGAATCTCCACAGCCACTGTGCCGAGCCCGGGCAGTTTCGTCCCCAGGACATTTGCGATCAGGGATTGTGGGAGTGCCCCGTGAGCGATCCGGGTCTTGAAGGGGGTCTGTCTGGCGTACTCTTCATTCACGTGCACGGGGTTGAAATCGCCGCTGATGCCTGCAAAGAGATAGACATCTGTTTCCGTGATGGTCTTGGAGAAGCTGGCCTCCTGGCCAAGCTCCAATTCCTCATATGTTTTGCCTAGAGCGTATGTCATGGTCTCCCCATTACTCCAACACTCCAATACTCCGTTCTTTTGTCTTCCCTCACCTGTGCTTCAGTCCCAGCCGATCCCTGCACTCCTCGACGGTGGCCACTGCGCGTCCCTGATCCTGGACCATCCTTGCCGCCTTCTCCACAAGCTCGCCGTTGGACTTGGCCATCTGACCTGCAGAGAGATAGAAGTTGTCCTCAAAGCCGACTCTCACGTTGCCCCCCAGGGCGATTGCCGTGGCCACCAATCGCCATTGATCCAGGCTGATCCCGATCACCTGCCAGTCACTCTTTGGAGGCAGCAATCGGACCTGGTGTCCCAGATTGTCGGCAGTGGGAGGCATGCCGCCGAGAACGCCCATGATGAGACTGAACTGGTAAGGCGGTTCCAGAAAACCCATGTCGATCAAGGGAAAGCTGTTTCCGATGTGCCCTGAGTCAAAGCACTCCATCTCCGGTTTCACGCCGCTCTCCTTCATGGCTTTCAAGAGTGGCACGATCTCGGAAAAGGGATTGGCAAAAACGAAATCAAAGACAAAGGATTTTTTTGCAGGATGGTATTTCGCGTAGTTCATAGACCCCATGTTCAGGGCGGCGATCGCCGGCCTGATCGCCTGGACCGGGGCTATTTTCTTCTCCACCGGGATCCCGATGGCACCGGTTGAGAAATTGATGATCACGGGGCAGGCTGCCGTCACAGCGTTGTAGATGTTTTGATAGTCCTCCACCTCGTAGCTCGGAGATCCGTCGGGCGTTCTGGCGTGGATGTGAACCGCCGCAGCCCCCGCGTCATAGGCGCGTTTTGCCTCCGCAGCGTATTCCTCCGGGGTGTAAGGGATTCCCGGGCACTGGTCCCTGTTGGCCACGACGCCGGACAGGGCACAGGTGATCATACAGGGGCGTTCATAGTTGTGGTTGTCGGTGATCCAGAAGGATGGCATCATCGGACCTCACTTGCCTTTGAAGTTTGGTTCTCTTTTTTCCATGAAGGCCATCATGCCCTCCATGGCGTCTTCTGTGGAGAGGACCTTGCCCAAAGCCTCGCAAAGATGATCCACCGCTTGGTCAAAGGGCATGTCACTCATGGTCCTGAAAGCGTCCTTGCCGAGCCGGATCCCAATGGGGCTCTTGGTGGTCAGCAGCCGAAGGGTCTCCTGAACCTCCAAGTCCAGATGTTCAGGATCAACCGCACGGGTGATGAGGCCTATCTTTTCGGCTTCTACGGCAGGAATCCTGCGGCCCGTGAGGACCATCTCCATCATTTTTTTCCTCGGCAAATTTCGGTACAGGAGGACGCCGATCATCATGGGGAAAATCCCGACGTTCACTTCAGGGGTGAAAAAGTGGATGTCATTCCGTGCGAGGACGATGTCGCAGGACAGGACCAAACCCAACCCTCCGGCCACGCACGTCCCGTTGACTCTGGCAAGAAGAGGCTTCCCGAACTTCGCCATGCTCTTCAGAAGTTGAGCGTAGTTCCTCGCCCCGCTCAACCGGTCTCCCCCTTGATCTGCAAGTGCGATCCCCAGATCCGCACCGGAGCAGAAGACCTTGTCCCCGCTCCCTGTGATACAGACGGCGCGCACTGCATCATCCTGATCCGCCCGGGCAAGGTTGTCCAGAAAAGCCATGATCATTTCCTGGCTGATTGCGTTTCTTCTCGATTCGCGGTGGATGGTCAGGTAGGCGACACGGTCTTTCACTTCATAAAGAAGATCTTCAGTCATCTTTCGAGACCTCCTCTTCGATTTCAACCAGGATATCACCGGGGGCGACCTTCTGATTGATCGAGACATTGATTTTTTTCACCTTTCCATCAAAGGGCGCTGCCAGGGTGGTCTCCATTTTCATTGCCGTCACCACGATGAGCCCCTGCGCCTTTTTCACGGCGGCTCCTTCGCGCACAAGGATTCTCACCACCACCGAGGGCATAGGCGGAGTCACTTCCTTCGGGGCCTCCTCATGGCCGCCGCGTCTAGGAGCCTGCATGGCGAGCCGGTCCGCATCCTCCACCAGGTAGGACCGTCCCGCCAGGAACACCAGGGTTCCTTCACCTGCCCGGGCGACAAAAGCCTTTGTGGCTCTTCCATCCACCACCATCCAAAGGCAATCCTCTGAAATCCGCTGGAAGCTCACGTCGAAACCCTTGTTCGCCATCGCGATCCGCAGGTTTTGAGGATTTCCAGTGCTGGAAACCTCTATCTCGGACGTTTCTTCCCCGACCTTAAGCCGATACTTCAACGGAGGAATCCTTTCTGCACAAAAGGTTTTTCGCGAAGTGTGTGGAGGTATTTGAGCCCGTCCTGGGCTCGAACGGTCTTTGCTTGCGGCCATAAGCCTGCATTAGGTCTCATGGTTTCTCAGAGTCTCCAGTCTCCTAAAGTCTCCCAGGGCGTCGGCCAGCCATGGGCTTTTTGCGGGGTCGACGCTTTGACGGAAGAAGCCAAGTCATGGAGGATGTAAGCGATCTTTGCCACATCAGCGTATTCCGTGCTTTGACGCCAGCCTTGAAAATGGCGCTCGATGAAATCGGTGGAGAGGTCTCCATCTGCGAACTGAGGAGATTTGAGGATATCGATCAAGTAGGGGATGGTGGTCTGGATGCCCAGAATGGCATAGTTTTCAAGGGCCCTGATCATCCGCCTTCGGCTAGCTTCCCTTGTCTCCCCATACACAATCACCTTGCCGATGATGGGGTCGTACTCCACAGGCACCTTGAAGCCCTCGTAAATGCCGCAGTCATTACGTATCCCGGGGCCGGCCGGCTCGCGATGGAGGAGCACCACGCCGGGGCATGGAAAAAAAGATTGCTGCGGGTCCTCCGCGTACAATCGGCATTCGATGGCGTGTCCCCTTTGATGGAGGTTGTCCTGACTGAACCTCAAGGAATCCCCTGCAGCGATGTGAAGCTGCTCCCGGACCAGATCAAGTCCTGTGGTCATCTCCGTGACGGGATGCTCCACCTGAAGCCGGGTATTGACCTCCAGAAAGTAGAACTGGCCTGAGCGGTCAAGAAGAAATTCCACCGTTCCCGCATTTACGTAGCCGGCCGCTTTGGCTGCTGAAACAGCCGCCCTCCCCATGGCCTCACGAAGGGGTGGAGTCATGACAGGAGACGGAGTTTCCTCTATGATTTTCTGGTGCCTGCGCTGAATGGAACATTCCCTTTCGAAAAGGTGCACCACATGGCCGTTCCGGTCCGCCAGAATCTGAAACTCCACGTGCCGTGGGGTTTCCAAATGTTTTTCAAGATACAGGGACCCATTCCCAAAAGCCTTTTCTGCTTCGCTCATCGCAGAGAGAGATGCTTCCCTCATGGCCTGCTCTTCGGACACGACGCGCATCCCTTTTCCACCGCCACCGGCCACCGCTTTGACCAGCACGGGGTATCCGATGTTTGCTGCCTCCTGCAACAGGCGCTCCAGGTCGGAAGTCGCCTCCATCATTCCGGGAATGACCGGCACACGCGCAGACGTCATGATCCGCCTGGCCATGGTTTTGTTTCCGAGGTCTCGGATCACGCGTCCGGGAGGACCCACAAAGGTCAAGCCTGAGTCTTCGCAGGCTTGGGCAAAGTCGGGATTTTCAGCCAGAAACCCATAGCCCGGGTGGATCGCCTCAGCCCCCGACCTTTTGGCCGCATTGATGATCTTCTCCATGTGGAGGTAACTCTTGGAAGGTTCCGACTCTCCGAGGGAGACGGCTTCATCCGCTTCCAGCACATGGAGAGCGCGGGCATCCACTTCCGAGTAGACCGCAACGGTCTGTATGCCCATCTCCCTGCAGGTTCTCATGATCCTGACAGCGATCTCTCCTCGGTTGGCGATCAGTACTTTCTTGAACATCTTCGCTTCACCATTTCTCACCACAGAGGCGCCCAGACTTTTCGGTCGAGTATCAGCAGTTCGTAAGTTCACGAGTTACTAGGCTCATAAGTAAAGAAGAAATCGGTTTGTGGTTTATGAAGGCAGAACCTTATGAGCTTATGAACTCATTCACTTTACATTCTGAATGTGCCATAGCCATAAGCGTCGCTTCTCAGCGGCGCATTCAACGCAGCGGAGATGGCGAGGCCGAGCACGTCTCTGGTCTTGGCGGGATCCAGGATCCCGTCGTCCCACAGGTTCGCTGTGGAATAATAGGCGTTTCCCTCCCGCTCAGCCGCCTCGATGATCGGTTCCTTGATCTGACGGACGAACTCTTCAGGAAGAGGGGGGTTTCCTTCACGGGCGAGCTGATCGTTTTTCACGGTGATCATGACATGGGCCGCCTGCTCGCCGCCCATGACCCCGATCTGAGCATTAGGCCACATCCAGAGGAAGCGCGGAGAGTAAGCCCTGCCGCACATGCCGTAATTGCCGGCGCCGAAGGAGGCCCCGATGATGACGGTGAATTTTGGGACAGTGGCGGTGGACACGGCATTGACCATCTTGTGGCCGTCTTTGGTGATCCCCCCGCGTTCGTATTCTCTGCCGATGATGTAGCCGTTGATGTTCTGGAGGAAGACCAGGGGAATGCCCCGCTTGTCGCAGAGCTGAATGAACTGGGTCGCTTTCAGGGAGCTGTCCGAAAAGAGAACTCCGTTGTTTCCCAGGATCCCCACAGGATAGCCATGGATGTGAGCCCACCCGCAGACCAGGGTCGGCCCGTAGAGTGCCTTGAATTCCAGGAATTCACTCCCGTCGACCATCCTGGCAATGACTTCCCGCACGTCATAGGGCACGCTCAGGCTTTGGGGGATGATGCCGTAGATTTCTTTGGGGTCGTAGAGAGGGGGTTTTGTTTCACGCTGCCCAAGGTCGGTCTTCTGAGGGGGCGGCAGGTTCTTGACGATTTGCCGGATCATCTGAATGCAGTGGGCGTCATTTTCGGCAAGATAATCCGAAACCCCGGACTCCCTGCAGTGCACACTCGCACCGCCGAGTTGATCGGCCGTCACTTCTTCGCCTGTGGCCGCCAGGACCAGTGGCGGACCTCCAAGAAAGATGGCGCCTGTGCCTTTGACGTGGACCACGTCATCGCTCATGGCAGGGATGTAGGCGGCCCCTGCGGTGCACAACCCCATGACACCGCAGATTTGAGGGATGCCCTTCTTGGACAGAATCGCCTGGTTGTAAAAGATGCGTCCGCCGTCATCGGCATCGGGAAAGATCTCGGACTGCAGGGGCAGGAAGGCCCCTCCCGAGTCCACCAGATAGATGAGAGGCAGGCGGTTCTCCAGGGCAATGGTCTGGGTTCTGATCCCCTTCTTGACGCCCATGGGATAGATGGTTCCACCCTTGATCATGGAGTCGTTGGCGTGGACGAGCACCTCTCGACCCTCGACCCTGCCGATCCCGCTCACAATTCCTGCACCGTAGACCTTGCCGTCATACATTTCCCTGGCGGCGAGGGGCGCGATTTCAAGAAGCGGCGTGTTTCTGTCAAGCAGCAGTTCAAGCCGCTTCCTGACGGGCAGTTTGTTCTGTTCCGCAAGCCTGGCCCTGGCTTTTTCCGAACGATCGCTCTGCGCCTGTTCGAGTTCTTTCCTGAGGTCCGCTACCCTGCTGTCCATGGCGCTATAGTTGGCCAGGTATTCCGGGCTGGACGTATCGATTCTTGTTTCAATGACCGACATTTCAACCTCTCTCCAAAACGCCGTCTCCGATTTTGACTCGCGAGATCTCGGTGGAGGTCCCTGCAATCTGAAGGTATTTGGCATTCCGAAAACCCTCTTCGGCCGGATGGCCTCTCAGGTAACCTTGCTGACCGAGGATCTGCATGGAGGCGCTGGTGACGCGTTCAGCCGATTCCGCACAAAAGACTTTGGCACAACGGCCGAGGAGTTCGGCTTCCCTGTCTCCCGTCTCCGCCATCCAGGCAGCCCGGTAGGCAAGCAACTGGGCGGTCTGCAAAAGAGTGAGCATCTCAGCAAGCTTGAAACCGATTTCCTGGTAAGCCATGATCGGTTTTCCTCCGCTCTTGTGAGTCCTGGCATATTGTGAAGCGGCATCTAAGGCGGTTCGCATCAAACCGAGGCTGGCGGCCGTCAGGATTTCGTCTTCCCAAGAACGGACTTTTCTGAGAGGTTCGTCGTCTTCAAAAGGGCCAAGGCAGCTCCCGGAAGACACAGGGCAGTTTTGGAGGGAAAGGGGAGAGATGGGGATGCCGTCGTACCCAAGGGTTGGGAGCCTCTCGTCTATGGAAAGGCCTTCATGGTCGGCCTTGAGCAAGAAAAAAGCGAGACGGTCATTTGTTTTTCCCGCCACGGCGATCCAGTCGGCGATGGGGGCGTTGACCACGTGCCCCTTTGTCCCTGAGACCAGGAAATCCTGACCCGCTGGAACGGCAACAGTCTCCAAGGAACTCTCAAGGTTCATACCGGATTCAGAGAGGCCCACGGCTCCGATGAGCCGTCCGTCCTGGACGGCAGGAAGGAGAGCCGCCTTCTGATCGGGGGTTCCGTACACCGCGATCAGACGGCCGAAAACCCTCGTGCTCACCTCCACGGACAGGAAGAGGGAAGGGGCGACAGCGGCCAGGCTTTCGCGAGTGGCCACGAGAGGCACACTGTTTTTTCCGTCTTGAAGGCCCAGCGCGAAGTAACCGGCTTGGGCCAAACGGTTCATCCACTGCAAGAGGGACTCTCTTGTCTGCTGAAGATCACCGCTTTCTCCTCGCGCCAGGAAATCCTTGGAGTCCGGGCCAAGGAGGGCTTTCACCTTGGCGGCGATGGAAAGCTCATTTTCACTGAAATCGAAATTCATCGGCCCTGCTCTGTCATGTCCACTGCAAAAGCTTTGAGATGATCCTTTTCTGAATCTCCGAGGTTCCTCCTCCGATGGGAGCCAGCCGGCTGTCCCGAAAATACCTTTCCACCTCGTACTCGTGGCAGTAGCCGTAACCGCCGAAGAGGACGACGGCATCATTCGCCGGAGCGAGGCTCCAATCTCCCACGAAGAGCTTGGCCACGGCCGCCTCCAGGTGATTGAGAGGCCTGCCTTGGTCCTTGCACCACGCGATCCGGTAGCACAGGGACCGGGCGGCTTCAATGAAGATCTTGATGTCTGCAAGCTTGTGTTTGATGGCTTGGAACTCGCCGATGGGCCGACCGAATTGAACCCGCTGCTTGGCGTAGTCCACGCACTTCTTGAGAATGTAGGTCATGCCGCCGACAGAGGGGGCCAGAAGGGCGCTCCGGTCCCATTCCACGGTTTGCATGGCCATGAAAAACCCGGCTCCTTCTTGACCGATGAGGTTCTCGGCCGGGATTTCGCAGTCCTCAAAGATCAGCTCCGAGGTGTGAGAGCTTCTGACTCCCATTTTGATCAGGTTCTTGCCGGCCGAAAAACCCGGGGTTCCCTTTTCCACGACAAACGCGGACATGCCGGCGTGCTTCAGGTCCTTTTCCGTCTTGGCATAGATCACCGCCACATCGGCGATGGGGCCATTGGTGATGAACATTTTGTTGCCGTTGAGCACATAGCGGTCTCCCCGTCTTTCAGCGCGGGTCGTGATGGAGGCCACGTCGGAGCCTGCGCCGGGTTCTGTGAGCCCCATGCATCCGATCCATTCGCCGGAAGCGAGCTTGGGGATAAACCGTTCACGCTGGAGATCGGTGCCGTGGGAAAAGATCGTGTCCGCACAGAGAAAAGTATGGGCTCCGTAGGCCAGAGTCAGACCGCCGTCCACACCCGCTTCGCCGAGGGCTTCGCCCGCGAGAACCGTGGTCACCACGTCCGCTCCACTCCCGCCCAGAGCCTCCGGAAAATGCAGGCCAAGAATGCCGAACTCCCCGAGCTTTCGAAAAGACTGGAAATCAAACTCTCCCCTCAGGTCATGATCAGAGGATCGGGAGGCGATCTCCTTTTGGGCAAAGCGGATGACCTGATCTTTGAACATCAGTTGCTCAGAGGTGAAAGAAAACTCCATGCGTGCCCCGTGTAAGAGGGTTACGGTCTCTTCCTTTTGCTCCGACTGCTCGCGCCGTTCAGAAAAACCTCCAGGATGCTCTCCGCGATTCTCTCCTTCTGAGGGTTCCCTTTGATTTTCTGGTCCACCAGGACCATGGCTGAAATAAAGGTCTCAAGAGCCCCTAAGAAAATGTAGGTCAGATACCGGGCTTTAAAATCCTTTCGAAGAACTCCCGCCTTTTGGCCTCCCACCATAATGCCGTCCGTGAGAAGCATGAATTCCTGGAAGTTCTTCAGGCGCTTGGCGGTGAGGTTAGTGGTGGATCTGGATATCTCTGTCACAAAGATGTTTACCAGCTCCGGATGGTGCTGATAGGTATCCATGAAGTAGTCGATGATCCGCCTCAGTTCCAGAGGCGCTTCGCGACTTTCCGCTCTGATTTTCGCCATGACCTCAAAGAGACCTTGCCACCAGCGATTGAGAATGGCCTCGAAGAGATCCTCTTTGCTCTTGAAGTAGTGATACACGAGGCCGTAGGAGATACGAGCCCGCTTGGAAATATCCGACATCCTAGCCTTGTGCAGGCCTTTTTGCTTGAAGATCTGCAGGGCGGCGTCGACGATGAGCGCCTCTTTGGATGTCTTCAGGGAGGCAGGGGTTCGTTTCATGAAGTCAACCTAGCAAGAACTGATTGACTTGTCAATCAATTTACCTGTCGGCGAAATTCTTCCCCAGGCGCATGGATGGCCTGGGCGGGAGACCGGTTTGAGGGAAGGCAGAAAGGGTCGGAGGAAAAAACTAAGGAAGAGCCATAACTCTGAGGGCGAGGGCTACGGTTTTGAGTTCGGAGTCCTGGATGGTGCGCACATCCAGCAGAACCTGGTCCTTCTCGACCCTTGAGATAATGGGAGGATCATAGCCGCGAAGCTTCTGTTCGATCGTGTTGGCCGAGAAACGGCCGGGCATCAAGGCGATCACGCAGGTGGGAATCACGAGAAGGGGCAGCGCGCCTCCGCCCACTTTTGATGCAGCGTCCGCAAGGTGCAGGCTGAAATTCCCGGAGTCGAGCTTCCCGATCATTCTGCGCAGGCGCCTGGCTTTGCTCTTGAGCTGTTCATAGGGTGCGAGGATCATCTGCAAGGTTGGGATTTCCCTGATTGCTGTCGGCTCATCCCGGTATGATCTCAGGGTTTCCTCCAAGGCCAGGAGGGTGAGCTTGTCGATTCGAAGGGCGCGGCTCAACTGGTTCTTTCTGATCGCCTCGACCAGAGGCTTTCTCCCGAGAATGATTCCTGCCTGAGGTCCTCCGAGCAATTTGTCTCCGCTAAAGGTGACGAGATCGACGCCCTGCGCAAGGACTTCCTGAACGGTCGGCTCTTTGACCAGGCCGAACCTGGAGAAATCCACGAAACAGCCGCTCCCCAGGTCTTCCATGACAGCGACACCGTGCTTGTGAGCGAGGGTCACCAGCTCCACCGTGTCCACATCCTCCGTGAAGCCGATGAGATGGTAGTTGCTTTTGTGAACCTTGAGCAGAAGGGCTGTGTCAGGGCCGATGACTTCCTCATAATCCCGAAGGTGGGTTTTGTTGGTGGTACCCACCTCTACCATTCTGGCGCCGCTCCTTTTCATCACTTCAGGAATGCGGAAAGAACCCCCAATTTCCACAAGCTGACCCCTGGAGACCACCGCCTCTCTGCCCCTGGCCAGGGTATCCAAGGCAACGAGGACAGCGGCCGCGTTGTTGTTGACCACGGTTCCTGCTTCGGCGCCGGTGATTTCTTTAAGAATCCCCTCCACGTGCGAATACCGGCTTCCTCTTTCTCCCTTTTGGAGATCGTACTCGAGGTTGCTGTAACCGCCCGCAACAGGTTTGAATCTCGTGAGCACTCTTTCAGCGAGGATGGATCGGCCAAGGTTGGTGTGTACGACAATGCCTGTGGCATTGATCACAGGCTTAAGGCTGGGGCTGTCCAGCAACGCCGCTCGCTCGCACACCCTCTGGGAGATAGCCTCCAGGCTGATGCCGGGGGGGTCTCCGAAGCCATCGCCTGACTTGATGGCGTTACGGAGCTCCTCGAGGACCTGATGAACCGCCTTGAGCACGACGCGGCGAGGGTATTTGAGCAGCAGCTCCACCGCCACAGGGCTGTTGAGCAGGCGGTCCACCGAAGGGATCCTTTGAAATAAATCTCTTTTTTCTTCAGGCACCACCAAGGGTTCTCCTCAGGAAAAGAGAGAACAACTTTTTGTTGCAAAAAGCAAAAACTATGTTAGATTCTTGTCACGTCCGGTGGTGGGTGTAGCTCAATTGGTTAGAGCCCTGGGTTGTGGCCCCAGAGGCTGTGGGTTCGAGTCCCACCACTCACCCCACCCGACTTCTTCTATATCAACCTCCTGACAGGTGTCAAACATTTCTCATCTCAACAAATTCCATGAGGGTTCTCCGCCTTTAACTTTCTAGGTCCATTGTGGCTCCCATTTTGAACAAAGTGATCATGCGATTGCCTGTGCCCCCTCACTTTCCGAATTAATGAGTTGACGAATGGAGGAGAGCGTACTAATAAGGTGCCGCACCCAATGAACGAGATGAGTCGCTTGATTTAAGCAACAGAGCTTCATAGAATGGGCCCCGCTTGAGTGGGCACAACAGCGAAACAAAGACAAGAGGAAGGGAGATGAAAAAAGGTAAACCACCGAAAGAGGAGACGGTTGTCGGCTATGTAGTTCCGAGCGAATGGGATAACGAGGACAACGTCGTCTCCATAGGCATTTCAACCGACGACGACGATTACGTCGTGGAGATGAACAAGCTGGGTGAAGAGCTTTTTGATTTTCTCGATGAGGACGTCGAGGTCACTGGAATCGTCCGCGAGGACAAGGACGGAACAAAGCGAATACGAGTCATCAGCTACGAAGTTCTGGAAGATGTGGATGACGAATATGACGATGAGGACTTCAGCTACGACGATGAAGACGAAGAGTAGAATTTCCTAGGAAAAAGCTTCCGGGATGCCGGCGGGCATCGTTTTGGCCTGCCTAATTCTCCTGCCCCAAGCCTTTGCCGCAACCCAAGATTCATCGATCCTGGTCCAGGGGACAGGAGATGCACTCCCCGCCCATACGCCCCCTTACCCGAATTCCCCGAAGTAGCAGAGCACTCCATAAAGAGCCTAAAGTTCATCGGTGAACCATATCATCAAAACTAGACAAACCGGACTTATTATGGTAAATAACTGATAGATTAACATCAATGAAAGATTGGATTATTCAGCCAATCCTTTTTTTGCTATTGACCTATAAGTTTAAATCATATAGAATTAAGCTAACTTATTGAAGTGTGAAACGGGGTTTCTGCGAGGGCTCGCAGAATTGCCTGAAGAGTTACCTTTGTGTTTGCGCACCCGGGGGGCTGAACAAGTTTAGACCGTCTTAGAGTGCAGGAGGACCAAACTTGGCTGCTGATCTGGAAAAACGCAGAAGTCCGAGAGTTGAAGTAAGCTGGCCCATCACGATCCTGGCTGAAACAGGGACGATCGAGGGAGAGATAAGGAACGTTTCTGTGGATGGGTTGCTTATTTTTTGTGAAGAGCCCCTGCGTCTCAATGAGACCTATCGCATGTCCATTCTTCCCGGCAAACATCACGCCATAGGGGTCAGCGGCAAAGTGGTCTGGGCCGATGCCTATTGCATGGACGAAGAGAACACAGCTTTTGGAGTGGGCGTTTGCCTCGTTGAACTTACAGATGAAGATCGGGAAGCGTTACGCGCCCTGATCGCAGGTGCAAGGCCGACCTCCCCTCCAAAGGCCTAACCTGACAATCCTCGTCTTTTTCCTCCCTCCAGCTCCAGCAACAGACAAAAACAGGTGATCATTGAGCCAAGAAATTTAGGTCGGCAGAAACCAGGGCCGGATGGATCCCATCACAAGGATGCCTTTTCCCTTCTGCCCCGTCGGGTCAGAGCGCCTTGAAGTCTATCCATGTAGACAAAAAAGACAGGGGTGATGAAAAGGGTCAGGAACTGGCTGAACAACAGCCCACCCACTACAGCCAGGCCAAGGGGCTGGCGTGCCTCGCCTCCGGCGCCGTATCCCAGAGCAATGGGCAGGGTGCCCATGAGAGCCGCCATGGTGGTCATCATGATCGGCCTGAACCGGATCAGACAGGCTTCATAAATCGCCTCAGAGGCGGACTTTCCTCCGCTCTTCTTCGCTTCGAGAGCGAAGTCTACCATCATGATGCCGTTTTTCTTCACGAGCCCCACGAGCATCACGATTCCCACAAAGGCGTAAATGTTGAGCTCCTTCCCGAAAACCGTCAGGGTCACGAGCGCTCCAAATCCGGCAAAAGGGAGCGCTGAAAGGATGGTGATGGGATGAATGAAGCTTTCGTAAAGGATACCGAGGACAATGTAGATCACCACGATCGCCATCATCAGCAGGAGACCCATGCCTTTAAACGAGTCCTGAAAAGCCTGAGCGGTCCCTTGGAAACTGGTGCTGATAGAGGATGGTAAGAAACCCTTGGCTGTCTTTTCGACGGCGGCCACAGCATCTCCCAGGGAAGTGCCAGGCTTCAGATTGAAGGAAATGGTGGCTGCCGGCAGTTGACCAAGGTGGTTGACCGCTGCAGGGCCGACGCTTGTCGTGAGCTTCGTGAATGAATCCAGCGGAACCAGCTGACCGCCGACTGACCTGATGTGGAGCAGGGAGAGTGCTGCCGGTTCGAGCTGGTACTCCGGCTTGACCTCCATGATCACCGCATAGTCGTTGTTTGGTGCAAAGATGGTGGAAATCTGACGGGAGCCATAGGCGGTGTAGAGGGCGTCCTCAAGCTGCTCCGCGCTCAGCCCCAACACGGCGGCCTTGTCGCGGTCAATCTCGACGGTCACCTGGGGATTCTTGATTTCCAGGTCTGTGGTCACATCCAAAAGACCGGGTAGGGCCCTCACCTTTTCCTGCAACCTGGGCGCATATTCGTAGAGGTCTTGCAGGTCAGCGCTCTGAAGGGTGAATTGGTAAAGGCTCTTGCTCATTAACCCCCCGATCCTGAGGGTCGGCGGATTCTGGAGGTAGACCCGAATGCCCGGAACTTGAGCGAACTTCGGCCTGAGCTTCGCGATCACCTCATCCACCCTGAGTTTACGCTCGCCGATGGGTTTGAGCCGGACGAACATGGAGCCGGCATTGCCCCGCCCAAAGGGACCACGGGCTCCGGCATTGGACATGAACGCGTCCACATCGGGATCAGCCTTGACTATACTCGCTACGGCCTTCTGGTGCTCCACCATGGATTCGAAGGATATGCCCTCCACCGCCTCTGTCGTAGCCACCATCTGCGAAGTGTCTTCGGAAGGGATGAAGCCTGTCGGGAGCGTTTGGAAGAGATGGAAGGTGGCCGCAAGCGTAAGGGCCGTGAAGACGATCGTCATCAGCTTGTGCGTGAGGAAGACCTTGAGCCCCCGACCATAGACGCGGAGCATCCACTGGAAGACCTTCTCAGAACCAGAGTAGAGGCGCCCGTGGCTTTCACGGGATTCCGCTTTAATGAAACGGCTGCAGAGCATGGGGGTGAGTGTCAGGGCAATAAAACCTGAAATGAGCACAGCCACCCCTATGGTAACGGCGAATTCCTTGAAAAGGCGGCCGATGATGCCCCCCATGAAAAGGACAGGGATGAAAACAGCGGCAAGGGAGAGGGTCATGGAAACGATGGTGAATCCGATTTCTCTGGATCCCTTCAAGGCGGCTTCGAAAACAGGTTCTCCCATTTCCACATGCCTTACGGTGTTCTCGAGCATCACGATGGCATCATCGACCACAAACCCCAAAGCCAAAATCAACGCCATCAGAGAAAGGTTGTCCAGATTATAGCCGAGGAAATACATGATACCGAAGGTGCCGATGATGGACAGAGGCATGGCCACCGAGGGGATCAATGTTGCAGAGATTTTGCGCAAGAACAGGAAGATCACGAACACCACCAGACACAGGGCGAAGAGGAGTGTGAACTTCACATCCCTAACTGAATTCCGGATGGATTCAGAACGGTCGAAGAGGATGTGGAGAGAGACAGAAGCGGGGAGCTGGTTTCTGAACTTGGGAAGAAGTCTCTTGACCGCATCGGCCACCTCCACGGTGTTGGTGCCCGGCTGACGCTGGACCGCAAGAATCATGGCTCGCTGGTCAACGTACCAAGCCGCAGCCTTGTCAAACTCGACGCCGTCAACGGCTCTCCCCACATCCTGGAGGCGCACAGGGCTGCCATCTCGCATTGAGACGATGACGGGGTTGAAGTCCCTCGCTTCATTGAGTTGCCCCGTGGCTTCCACGGTAAAGGCCCGATAGCGACCATAGAGAATGCCTGTGGGTAAGTTGGTGTTAGCCATTCGGATTGAACGGGCGACTTCGTCAATGCCCAAACCACGGCTCTTCAGCGCGTTCGGATCGATCTGAATTCGGACGGCGTATTTCTGGGAGCCATAAACCTGGACTTGAGCGACACCGCTGACGGTAGAGATTTGCTGCGCAAGAAGGGTCTCGCCAAATTCGTTCAGAGTATAAAGGGGAAGGGTCGGCGAAGTGAGGGCCAGGTACAATATGGGCATGTCCGCCGGATTAACCTTACGGTAAGTAGGAGGATAGGGCATATCCGAGGGCAGCCTCGAAGCCGTTCGCGCAATCGCCGCTTGCACATCCTGGGCGGCGGCGTCCAGATCTCGCTCCAGGTCAAAGAGGAGAGTGATCTGGCTCACCCCTATGGAACTGGATGAGGTCATGGCATTGACGCCCGCAATAGTGGAGAACTGACGCTCCAAGGGAGTGGCCACCGACGAAGCCATCGTTTCAGGGCTGGCACCGGGCAGACGGGCATCGACGAAAATGGTCGGAAAGTCCACGTTGGGAAGATCACTCACCGGCAGACGGCGGTAGCCCATGAGACCGAAGATAATAACGCTCAGCATGACCAGCGTCGTCATGACAGGCCGTCGGATAAAAAGGGCGGAAATGTTCATTTCGTGGGGTTCTCTTTGCGATTGGAATTCAGCTCTTTGATGCTCACCTTGGCGCCGGGAATGAGGGAGAGTTGGCCGTCCGTGACGACCGTTTCTCCGGGAGCGAGGCCCTTCTCGATAACGGCTTCCCCGTTCGTGTTGCGGGCTACAACGACAGGCCGCATTTCAGCGGTGCTGTCCGTTTTGACCACAAACGCATAAGGGCCGGATTGGCCGCTTTGAATCGCTTGGCTGGGCGCGACCACGGCCTTTGGCTGGATGCCCAGGGTGAGAACAACATTCACGACCTGTCCGGGCCAGAGGCGACGATCCTTATTTTGGAAGGAGGCTTTGAGGCGGATCGTCCCGGTGGTAACATCAACCGTATTGTTCACAAAAGTGAGCGCGCCTGTGAGGGGCTCATCGCTGGTGGCATTCCCGTTGGTATAAACTTGCACCTCCGGCCTTCCTTCTTTCATGGTGCGGTTGATCTCCGCTAAGTGTTTTTCCGGAACGGCAAAGGTGACGTAAATGGGCTGAATTTGATGAATCGTGACCAGGGATTTGTTTTCGTCGTTCGCTTTGACCAGGTTGCCGCGCTGGATCAACAAGCTCCCGGTTCGACCTGAAATGGGAGACCGGATGGTGCAGTAACTCAACTGCAAATTGAGGTTTTCTACAGCTGCTGCATCTGCCTTAACCTGCGCCTCGGCAGCATCTGCCGTACTCTTGTATTGCTCATACGCTTGCCGGCTCACGAAATCTTTTTCCGCGAGAGGCATGTTCCGCTTCACATCGTCGTGAGCTTTCCGAGCCAGGGCCTGATCCTTTTCCAACCTTGCTTGTGCTTCCTTCAAGGCAACCTCGTAAGGAGCCCTGTCAATGGTGAAAAGGAGTTCCCCTTCTTTGACTTCCTGGCCCTCCTGAAAATGGACTCCGACCAGCTCTCCGCCAGCGCGGGATTTGACAGCCACGGTTGAAAAGGCTTCCACATTGCCGATGGCTGTCGCCTGCACCGGTACATCTTTGGACAGAACAAGGGCCACCGTTACGGGAACCGTCGGTTTCTCCTTGGCTTTAGGCTCCTCAGCGGAAGGACCGCCTGAGCAGGCTCCAAGGAAGACAAGACCGACCAAAAAAAACCTCGCCAGGCGGCGGGGTTTGGTAAATACCCTAAAAAGCACCCTGTTGTTCAAAGTCTGAGGATCTCCTGAAGCACGCGTGAATCGATACAAACCCTACGCCGATACTATAATACTTGTGAAGGCCTGAAGCAACCAAAAGCTATGAAACCTTGTCCCCCGGCTCGAGCTCGCCGTCGAAAGTCGCTACAGCCAACCGGTTCTTGCCGGATCCTGCGAGGATCATCCCTTCGGAGAGCCCGAATTTCATTTGACGGGGCTTGAGGTTAGCAACGAACATCATTTTCTTGCCCACGAGCTTTTCCGGGTCAGGATAGGCGGACCGGATGCCGGCGAACACCTGTCGAAGCCTGCCTTCTCCCACATCCAGCATGAGCTTCACAAGCTTGTCCGCCCCGGGCACCAGGCTGGCCTCGCGCACAACAGCCACCCGGAGGTCCAACTTTGAAAAGTCATCGATGGTCATTTCCGGACCAATGTGGACAAGATCCTTGCGCAGCCGCCCAGGGGAAACCTCTGGGGCTGATTTTGTCGGCTCCGCCTTAGGGACCTCTTTCTCCCGTGTTTTCTGGATCTTGGTCCACTCGTCCTTGAGGGTAACTGTCCGGTTGAACACAAGGCGCTCTGGAATTGAATCGACGGAATCCACACAAAAATATCCCAACCGTTCAAACTGGAGCCGGGATGCCGGCGCAGCCTTGGACAGGCCGGGTTCCATCTGGCAATTCTTCAAGACTTCCAAAGAACTGGGATTCAGGAAAGCCTTGAAGTCAAGACCTCCTTCCTCGTCACTGGGATCTGCTTTGGATAAGAGGTGGTCATAGAGCCTGACTTCGGCAGGGATGGAATGCGGTGCGGACACCCAGTGAAGCGTCGCTCTCACCTTTCGGCCGTCCGGGGCGTCCCCTCCCTTGGTGCTGGGATCATAGGTACAATGCACCTCGGTCACTTTGCCGCTCTGATCTTTAACAACGCCGACGCATTTGACGAAATAGGCATAGCGGAGTCTCACTTCACGGCCTGGGGACAGCCGGTAGAACTTCTTGGGCGGAGTCTCCATGAAGTCGTCTTCCTCGATATAGAGCTCCCTTGAGAAGGGAACCCTTCGCGTTCCCATGGTGGGATCTTCAGGGTTGTTGAGGGCGTCCAGCTCTTCCACCCGGCCTTCCGGATAGTTGTCGATCACCAGTCGAAGGGGTCGCAAGACCGCCATCACACGGGGAGCGCGCTTGTTCAAGTCTTCCCGAAGGCAGTACTCCAGCAGAGCCACGTCCACCATGCTGTCTCTCTTTGCCACACCAATGCGTTCGCAAAAACTCCGGATGGCTTCGGGGGTGTACCCTCGACGCCGCAACCCGGAAAGGGTGGGCATGCGGGGATCATCCCATCCAGACACGTATCCTTCCTGAACCAGCTGGAGCAGCTTTCGTTTACTCATCACCGTGTGATTCAGATTCAGGCGGGCGAACTCGATCTGCTGCGGGTGACCAATCTCGAGCTGGTCCAGGAACCAGTCGTAGAGAGGCCGGTGATCTTCAAACTCGAGGGTGCAGATTGAGTGAGTGATCCCCTCGATCGAGTCGCTCTGGCCATGGGCAAAGTCATACATGGGATAAATGCACCAGTCGTTGCCGGTCCTGTGGTGTTCGGCGTGAAGAATCCGGTACATGACAGGATCTCGCATGTTGAGATTGGGGGATGCCATGTCGATCTTGGCTCGAAGAACCCGGGAGCCGTCCGGAAACTCGCCGCTGCGCATGCGCTCGAAAAGGGCCAGGTTCTCCTCGGGGGAACGGTTCCTGAAAGGGCTTTCCTTGCCCGGCTCTGTCAGGGTCCCGCGGTATTCCCTGATCTGCTCGGCACTGAGATCATCCACATACGCTTTGTCCTTCCGGATCAAGCGGAGCGCGAACTCGTAGAGCTGGTGAAAATAGTCGGAGGCATAGTACTCTCGATTGCCCCAGTTAAAACCCAGCCAACGGACATCGGTCTTAATCGACTCCACGTATTCAACGTCCTCTTTGCTGGGATTCGTGTCGTCGAAGCGCAGATTGCAAAGGCCTTTGAACTCCAGGGCAAGGCCGAAATTAAGACAGATGGACTTGGCGTGACCGATGTGGAGGTAGCCGTTGGGCTCAGGCGGAAAGCGAGTGTGAACCCGCCCTCCGTATTTGTTCGTCTGCAGGTCTTCGCTAATGATGCTCTTGATGAAATTGGGGGCAGGGGTAAAATCGACACTCGACATGGGGTGGGCACTCCTTTTTGCCACACATCAGGGTCATGAGATCTCGAAAACAGGAACCATTATAGAGACCGCGATGGGTATTGCAAGGGATTTAGCGCCCCTTACGGGCTCCGCAAAGATTTAATCAGGAAACAGATACCCATGGTCAGAAGGCCCTGCACCAACATACCCACCTGAAAACTCCACATATCTGCCACGGTTCCGAGAAGAGTGGGTGCAATCCCGGTGCCGAAGACAACACCGACGGCAACAGTCGCTCCGACAAAGGCGCTTCGATCGCCGAAGTTCGTCAACTTTGAAATGGCCACCAGGGCAGCGGGAAAAAAGACGGGCATGAAAGTCGCCTGAAAAACGAGCATGGCGACCAGAAGAGGAAAAGAATCCGCCAGGGCCATTCCGGTGACCGAAAAGCCTGAAGCCATCAATGAGAGGAGCAGGACTCCCTTAACGCCGATTCGATCGATGAGAAAGCCTGAAAGAAACGTGACGACAAGGCCTCCGATTCGGGAAAGTCCAAAAATCGAGTTGGCCAGATCAAGCGGGATGCCTTTCTCGTTGACCAGGAAGAGGGGAATCAAGTTGTAAAGTCCGAGCCCGCTAGCGGCGGCAAAACTCCAGAGACTGGCCATGATCCAGAAGTCCCGGCGCCGGAGGACCCGGGAGAAGGGCGACTTCTCTTCTTCTACGGGCCTGGGATCCGGGGAGCGAACAAGAAATACGATGGTCATAATCAGACAAAGTCCGCTCAGCACAACCACCAGCCATGTCCAGTGGAGAAAGCGCAGAGCCGCCGCCGCAAGAAGAGGAATGACCAGGAGGCTACAAGAGGCGGCCGTTTCATGAAAGGCAATGGCCTTTCCCCACTTGTCGGGGTGGATGGTGGAGGTGAGCAACGGGAGAGCGCAAGGAATGTACAGGCCCCCTCCAAAGCCAAGAAAGAAGGCGACAGCGCCTAGGCCCCAATACGTCCCTGTGAACACGAGAAGGCAAAGGGCTCCGATGAGAACTATGAACCCCGTGGCAATCGACTTCTTGAAGCCGATCCGGGGCGTGATCCAGCTCGAGACCAGGAGGGAGCTTGTGTAGCCCACAGCCATGAAAAGAAAGATGCTGCCGGCCAGGGCATGGCTGATGTGAAGCTCGTTTTCAAAAATCGGAAGCAGGGGCGAGAGGACCGTTCGTGTGGAGAAATTGAGGAACCAGAGGCTCCAAAAGAGGAGGAGGAAAAGGATGTTCATCAATGAGGCTCTGCGGAAGTTCCGCCATTTAAGGCGTTTTCGTGGTGCCAGAGGAGGAGCTTCTTCTTAATGTGGTGAAGTCCGTCAGAAAGCGAGACCTTGTAGAGGTGTGGGTTGGTGAACCGCTTGGTTTCACTCTCCAGGCTCTCCATTTCCTCCGCAGCATACTGTCTGACCTTTGGGAGGGAGGGAGGATCATAGACCTGCTTGCCGTTCAGGAAGATGGGTACCATGATCTCCCTGGCTTCATAAGGAGGCCGGTAGGTTTTCTTCATGTAATCATACATGGGGTGATGGGCGATGACGGGCTCTCCGGACGGAATCGGTTCGTCCACGTCCGTGAGAAGATCGCCCATCATGAATCCTCGCTCGTTGTAGAAACGCAGAATCTTCTTCACTCCCGGATTGGTCACCTTCTCCGGGTTCTGGGAGATCTTGATCTTGGGGAGGAGCGGATCTTCTCCGTAGCCTGCGGCCATGAGCTTGTAAACCACCCCGAGGGCTGGAGTCTGATAAGAGGTCATGAGCTTGGTCCCCACGCACCAGATGTCAATGCGGGCACCCTGATCCCTAAGGCTTTCGATGAGCCATTCATCGAGATCGCTGCTTGCAAGGATCTTCACCTCAGGGAAACCCGCCTCATCGAGCATGCTCCTGGCGACCTTGGAGTAATAAGCCAGGTCCCCGCTGTCCAGGCGGATGCCTCTCAGGGTCTTTCCGGTCGCTCGCATCTCCTCCGCGACTTGAATCGCGTTATGCACTCCCTCTACAACATCATACGTGTCTACGAGGAGAACGCAGTTGTCGGCGAAAATCCGGGAAAAGCTCTGGAAGGACTCGATTTCCGTGTCAAAGCTCTCGACCCAACTGTGGGCGTGAGTCCCTCTGATCGGGATGCCGAAGAGCTTGCCCGCTCTCACGTTGGAGGTGCCCTCACATCCCCCGATGTAGGCAGCCCGGGCTCCGTAAAGAGCCGCCTCGACACCGTGAGCTCGTCGAGTGCCGAAGTCTATGACCGGTGCACCTTTCGTGGCTGTCTTGAGGCGAGCGGCTTTGGTGGCAATGAGCGTCTGATGCCCGACCATAGCCAGTAAAGTGGTTTCGAGAATCTGAGCTTCCGCAATCGGTCCGACCACCCGGATGAGGGGTTCGTTAGGGAAGACCACGGTTCCCTCAGGGACAGCCCATATATCGCCGGTGAACTTGATCCCTTTGGAGAGTTCCGTTAAGGCTTCTTTTGAGAAGATGCCGAGACTCCTGAGGTAATCCAGGTCATCCGGATAGATCTTCAGCGAATTGACATAGTGAATGACGCTTTCCAGCCCGGCAAAGACACAAAAACCGCCTCCATCAGGATTCTGACGATAGTAAAGATCAAAGCAGGCTTTTTGTTTGCTCTTGCTTGAAACGAGGTAACCGGCAACCATCGTGAGTTCGTAAAGATCGGTGTCAAGCGTGTGGTTGCCGCATTTGAGCCCTTTGAGGGCGGTGTCGCCATCCAGGGTCCCCAGCTCAAGGTCGAGCTCCTCGTCGAACAGGTCAATCTTATCCAGCAGTTTCTTGGTCGCAGGGTCTCTGAATCTCGGTTTCATAATCTGTGACCTCGATGCTTTTCTTATCGTAAGTTTATCACCTTGTAGAGCTTTGTCATTCCCGATTCCGGCTGCCCCACGCGCCCTTCTCGACGATACGGTAGGTCGTTTCAACAGGGGCACTCACTGAAGCGATCGCGCTGCAGTACTTGGTCGCCGACAGCTCAATGGAACGCTCCACATCTTTAGGGGTTAACCCTTTTCCCTCGAGCACAAATTCGACGAAGATCTTGGTGTAACGCTTGGGATGGTCCTCAGCCCGCTCGCCGATGATGTTGACCTGAAATCCGGTGACGTCGGCACGCTTCTTTCTCATGATCGAGATCACGTCCATAGCCGTGCAACCCGCGATTCCCATGAGAACCATTTCCATGGGAGCGGGACCCGTTTTGCCGTCGTGATTGTCAATAGTGACTCTGGGGCTGTCGCCGGCCTGACCGACAAACTGCATTTTTCCTTTCCATTCGAGTTTCGCCTTGATGGTCATGATCGACTTCCTTTTGTAGGCTTAAGTTTCTTTTTACTCCTTGCCGCAAGGAAACACAAGCGGGAGCATCCTGTCGGCCGAAAGGCTTTTGCCGAGCAAACTTCATTGCATTAGGTTTGCATAGGCTGTAAAATCCATCCACGCCATGCCCGAGAAATGCAGCAGGTTTGGGGCCAGTGCGGGCGACCTGACTGATTTCTATGGATTTCGAAGGAGAAGCTTCTTATGGACGAACTCACAAACAGACTCCGGGAAACTCTTGAAGAGCATTGTCGACTGGCGACGACGCCTGTGGCGGTAAAGCTGGTGAAGGAGGGCGGGGCGACCCTGAAGAAGGCCAAGTACCCTCTTGATCACATGGGTCATGGAATGGCCGTTTGTCAGGGAATGACCCTGGCAAGGACTATCGGTTGGACCATGGCTTTCGGAGATCAGGACTACGCCTGCCCGCTCCCCCGCGTGTTCATGGGACATATTGAGCCGGATGTCTTGCTGCAAGGGGCCATTGCGGACTACTATCAGGATGATCCTGAGTGCAAAAAGGTCATGGAGGGCTCTTATCCGAGGTGGCCGTTGGATGCCTACAAGGAGATCTGGCTGACGCCGATTAATCGCTGCGAGTTTGTTCCTGATTTGGTTGTAGCCTATGGAAATCCTGCACAGGTCCTCGCCCTGATCCAGGGAGCCAATTACGGAATCGGTCCGGGGATAAAGTCAACGAGCAGCGGTCGCTTCGGTTGCTCCACATGGATCGCCGGAGTGATCCAAAACGATGAGTGCACTTACATGGTGCCTGGCCCCGGAGAAAGGATCTTCGCCGGAACGCAGGATCACGAGATGTCTTTTGCCGTGCCTTACTCTCAATTCGGCCGGTTGATTGAGGGGTTGAAGTACGTCCGAAGCAAGGGGGCTTACCGGTATCCTGTACCGAATCTGGCCATCCTGTCCGAACCACGAATTCCCGACAAATATCATAAGATCGAACCTCCTCCGGAAAGGGTCTGATGGCTCTCAAGAAGGATCAGACCGTGAAAGGAGGCAAGACAAGAACCAATGATCACCATTCGTCGAGAAGAACCTGCAGATGCTGAGGCGATCCGGTCCATCCATCAATCCGCGTTTCCAACCGAAGCGGAAGCGCGCTTAGTCGATCGGCTCCGCCAAGAGAGGAAACTGGCCCTCTCGCTCCTCGCGGAAGTGAACGACCGTGGGGTGGGTCATGTCGCATTTAGCCCGGTTTCCGTGGATTCGCAGAGTCCTGCCGAGCGAGGTTTGGGGCTAGGCCCGGTTTCCGTCCTGCCCGAATGGCAGCGAAAGGGCATTGGGGAGCAGTTAATTACGAGAGGGGTCGAGGACTGCCGGCGCGAGGGTTACTCGTTTGTCGTGGTTCTTGGTGAGCCTGAGTATTATGGAAAGTTCGGTTTTCGCCGCGCGAGCCTTTTCGGTTTGGGCAATGAATATGGGGTGGACGATCCATTCATGGTGCTGGAATTGAGACTGGGTGGTCTGCCAAGAGTGCCGGGAACGGTCAAATACGCGAAAGTTTTCTCTGAAGGAATAAACGGATAAAGCGCCGAACCCATGAAGCTGAGTGACAAAGAATTCGACCGGATTGTGAAGAGCGCGATTCGCCGTATCCCTGAGGAGTTGCGGCAGCACCTTGACAATGTGCTGATCAGCGTTCGCAAGCGGCCGTCGCAAGAAATGTTGGAAGAGATGGAGGTTCCACCGGGAGAATCGCTTCTAGGTTTCTTCTCGGGCATTCCTCTCGTGGACCAGTCCGTCACCTCCCCCCCGCTTTATTCGGATACCATTTTCATATTCCAGGAACCTCTGGAGGGGATGTGCAACACGGTCGAGGAACTGGAGCTAGAAATCGAACTGACGGTAGTGCACGAAATAGCCCATTACTTCGGTATCAGTGAGGAGAGACTCGAAGAACTCGGCTATTCGTGATGAGGGAGAACCTCATTCACCCCCTATAGGATTGAGGAAGCCATGTCTGATTTGAATGACCCCAGAGTGTTCTTTGCCGCAGAGCGCACCTTGCTTGCGTGGAGCCGTACCAGCATCACCGTGATGGTGTTCGGCTTTGTGGTTGAACGTTTTGGACTTCTTGCCAAGTTGATACTTCCCCGAGGTGGCGACTTTATCGAGAGAAGCATTTCTTTTTGGGTCGGTCTCGTCTTTATCCTTTTTGGAGTGACTCTGTCCGTTGTCTCCTCGATCCAGTACGTCCGTGTGCTGAAGACTCTGAGGAAAGAGGAGATCCCGGAAGGGTACTGGCGGCATCTTGCGGTCGTGACCAACCTAATGCTGGGCGTTCTTGGAATTCTCGTCGCCGTCTACCTGCTCATTGAACTGAAGTGACTTGGGAAGAAAAAGAATCATGGCCATGGGTAAAGGGAAAAAGAGAATCCTCAAGAACGGTGTCCTGATCTCGATGATGGCGTTTTACTTTTCCTGCGGGAAGGACGTTTTTCCCCCTGACTCCCCCGGGGACGTGGGGAGTGAGAGGGACGCTCTGCGCACTCGACAATCAGCTCAAATACCCCTTCACCTTCAGCAACTCGGCCATCAGAATGGCACCCCCCGCAGCGCCGCGTACCGTATTGTGCGAAAGCCCGACAAAGCGGTAATCAAACACCTTGCACGGACGCAGCCTGCCCACGACAATCGCCATGCCGTTCTCGGCATCCCTGTCCTTCCGTGGTTGAGGCCGGTCTATTTCCTCGCGAACAACGATTGGCTGTTGCGGAGCTGAGGGAAGAGCGAGTTCCTGTGGTACCGACCGGTAGGATCGCCACACCCCCTTGAGCTCATCCAGGGAAGGCTTGGCTCCGGTAAATTCAATGCTGACGCAGGCAGAGTGACCGTCGATCACCGGGACTCTGGTGCAATGGGCAGAAATGGAAATGGATTCATCCGGCACGATCCTGTCTTCTGTCACCTTGCCAAGAACCTTTCTGGGTTCTTTTTCCGATTTTTCCTCCTCGCCGCCGATGTAAGGAATGATGTTGTCCACAATGTCGAGGCTGGAGGGACCGGGATACCCTGCGCCGGAAAGCCCCTGCAAAGTGGTAACGATCATCCGGGATACCTGGTAACCCCTTTGCAGAAGCGCATGAATCGGGATCATGTAGCTCTGAATGCTGCAGTTCGGCTTGACTACGATTAGCCCTTTGCTCCACCCATAGTGCTTCTGCTGGGCCGGGATAATGTCGCAGTGGTCGTAGTTGATCTCAGGAATGAGAACCGGCACGTCTTCAGTTTGCCTGTGGGCAGAGTTGTTGGAGATCACGGCAAAGCCTTTTGAAGCATACTCCATCTCCAGCTTTCTGACCGCTTCCTTTTCCATGTCCACGGCCGAGAAAATCACCGAACACTTTCCAAGAGCGGAGCGCACTCCGCTGGCGTCTTCCACGACCATATCTCCGACCTTAGCCGGTATGTCCGTAACCATGTGCCACCTTCCCGCTACGGCCTCTCGATAATGTTTACCGGCTGAACGGGGAGAGGCGGCCACATAAGCGACCTGGAACCACGGGTGGTTGTTCAGCAAGCGGATGTAATTCTGCCCCACCATACCTGTCGCACCAATGACCCCCACACTGATTTTATGAGACATGACATTCACCTCCTGTTGTTTGAACAAAATAAAAGGCCCGCCGTCGCTTATTCGACGGCGGGCCTTTGAACTGCCCTTGATGAAACGCTATGCTATGTCATGATCCGCCGTCGAATGACCCCCATGGTTGTGCGCTTGAGGGTGCACATGGTCGTGCACGTGCTCATGATGGTTGTGGTGATCATTCGACGAAGAGAATTCATGACCGACAAAATATCCTTTTTAGCCTGTTGTTTATTAAACCAATATATCTGATTCACCCTTAGTGTGTCAAGGCGAAATGCAGGGCGGGACTATTTCTTCCTCTCCCTCAAGTTGGGGGAGACGGAAGGGTGAGGGGGCTGAAGGGGAAAGCGGTGATCCAGCCAATCAGCGAATATGGGATATTCACGAGGAAACAGAGACAGTCGATCTCCGGGATGGATCACGAAGTCTTTGGGAACCGACCTGTAGTTGACCATGGCCAGACTCACGTCCTGAGCCGGGATTTTCAAGAGATCGAGTAGATCGGGAATTCCAGTGGGGACCTGGAGGTCAAGCTCTAAGGCTTGATCTCTTTGGCCGGGATGGAATCTGGACAAAGAACCGAACAGCAAAACATTGGTCACAGGCTTCATGGGTTACCCTTTTCTTTTCACTGTTTGAGTGACTCCGAATACTAACCTCTCCCCTACTCAATCGCCTTGACTTATGTCAATCCCTTGGCAATTTCGGTTGAGCTTTTCTGGTTCCAATAATGAGTCCCTGTCATTGGATTCCTGGTTGGCGAAACTGGGGGTGTTAGGAAGCCCGCAGAAAATTCGGCTCCCTGTGTTTGAACGAACTCATATGAGGGATGCAGAGAGCCCTGGCCTGGATGTCCACGGTGAAAAGATTCGAAAACAGGTCCTTCAGCCAAAATAGTTAGCGTATCGAAATCAATCGTCTGGTCCATCTCCAAAAACGAGCGATTACCGAACGTAAGCTTGATGATGGGGGACTCAAGAATCATCGCAGCGACTCAGCTTACCGGACGGGGGGTTCCTATCACAGGCTTGGATGCTTTTCAGGTCTAGCAGATATGCAGGAGATACATGAAGTTGAGTTTTTCACATTGCATAAACCTATCGAACAGGCAAGGAAAGGAGCGATGATTACTCGCCCAAAAACCTGAATTTCAGATGAATTGCTGCCGGGTTTCGCATGGTTGTCATGAGGCTGGGCTCTATGAGGATTGAACGCCAGGACACAGAAATAAATATAAGAAAGGTTACGATCCAGGCTGACATCGTGGGGATGGTCTACGGTAGGGTTTCCAAAGCCAGGGAGGTCAGTAACAACAAGGTCTTGAAGGATGAAGCCTATGAGCTCGCCAACAAGCTCGGGCTTGGAAAGACGCTCTTGACGTAACACCCCATTTTTACTATAATTTTGTGCCTAAGACCAAATCGCTCCAGTAGCCCGAGGGCACCAACGCATTGTG
>Ga0210105_1000012_pt1 | contig 28060 bp, 29 predicted proteins | sample RushSE_TuleC_D2_FD_185569 | JGI IMG/M metagenome (GOLD analysis project Ga0210105, IMG submission 185569) | Wetland microbial communities from San Francisco Bay, California, USA, that impact long-term carbon sequestration - RushSE_TuleC_D2 (SPAdes) | ecosystem: Environmental > Aquatic > Marine >... | reverse complement strand
TATTAGTTAGTGTCCATCCATGGAAATAACTTGTTGTAATAAATAAAAAAAGCGCATTTTATAGTGGACATAACTTCCTTATGATAGTATAAGTAAAAGCACAACCAATTAAAAATACTATCAAATTTGAGAAAGGAGCCACTATAAAATGCGCAAAAACAGCGAAAAACAGATACCACTGATGCCGCCCAAAATTGACCACCCTCAAGCTGAGGAACTGAACGCCATAAGCTGCATTCTTGACAAGAATCCTATCATTTATGACCTGACCATGCAAGATCTTTCCTGCAGCGTTAAAAAATCCAAGGCCGGTGCCAAAGGGATGACCGCTGAGCAAGTTGTGCGGGCTGCTGTTGTCAAGCAAATGTTCGAATTCAGCTATAAGGATCTGGCCTTTCATCTGATTGACTCCGTAAGTCTGAGAAGATTTTGTTTTATCGGTATCGCTGATAAAGGATTCAAGAAATCCGTGCTATGTAAAAACATCAAAGCCATTTCACCCAAAACCTGGGAGGCCATCAACCGTCGCCTTGTTCTTTTTGCAAAAGACGAAAGTATTGAAAAAGGCCGCGAGGTTCGTATTGATTGCACCGTGGTTGAATCCAACATTCATGCCCCTTTCGATTCCACGTTGTTGTGGGATTCTGTCAGGGTATTAGCGCGAACATTGAAAAAAGCAAAAGATTTCTTTCCCCGCTCAGGTATCCGTTTCCAAGATCACACGCGCCGGGCCAAACGCCGCATGCTTAACATCCAGTATGCCAAGAATAAAAAGCAACGCAAATCGCACTATCTTGATTTACTCAAAGTTACCCACAGTACTGTAGCGTATGCGAATAATGCCATTGAGCTTTTACAATACAGTCATAATGTGGTAGCCATGATGCTCTCTCTCGACCTCAAACAGACTGTAGGCTTGACCCTTCGTGTCATTGACCAGACCGAAAAAAGAATACTTCATGGCCTGATAGTATCCGCATCTGAAAAAATTGTTTCGATCTTTGAGCCCCATACAGACATTATTGTTAAAGATCGTCGGGACACATTTTTTGGCCATAAAGTCTGCATAACCGGTGGTCGCTCAAACCTCATCATTGATTGCACCATTGAAGACGGCAATCCTGCTGACACCGAATTGGTAGAAAAAACTTTGAATCGGCAAAATGAGATTTATGGCCGCTACCCGATCAAGGCCGCTCTTGACGGTGGTTTTGCCTCAAAGGCTAACCTTGCAATCGCCAAGGGGATGGAAATCAAAGATGTCTGCTTTGCCAAAAAACGTGGTCTTCACGTTGAAGACATGTGTCGCAGCCAGTGGGTTTACAACCGGCTGCGTCGCTTTCGCGCCGGCATCGAAGCCGGCATATCATGGATCAAAAGATGTTTTGGCTTTGCCCGGTGCACATGGAAAGGATTGCGTTCCTTTAAAAGCTACGTCTGGGCATCGATTGTATCCGCCAATTTGTTGGTCATGGCGCGAAAACAACTATCGTAGTAGTCTTGAAAAACTACTGTGGCCCCTAAACAAATAGGAGTCTTGTTTTCAAAAAGATCCGTTAATGAGAAAATTCTCATTAATATGACGGTAATGCCTGGCAGGTTAGATTAAAACTGCCCAACGATTATTTTTTAAATTTCCCATAAGGCAAATTATGCCGATTTATGGACGGGAACTAGTTAAGTGCGTCAGTTTTTTCAGCCGATTCAACAAATCTTCGGCTTCATTCTTACCGGGTTGGGTCGGCAATTGCACAAGCACGCCAAGTCCTTCACTCACCTCATGAAATTCCTCGGGTGGTAACGGGCTTACTGCAGCGCTATTAATCATCGGATTTATCGGGAGAAGCTTTTTTATGAATTCGATTCCTGTCATGTCGCCAATGTTTTCATCAACGATCACAAGATCAATGGGATTCAGAGATATGGTTTTTAGAGCCTCATGTCCGCTTAAAGCCCAAAAAAGTTCGACATCGTCCTTTTTTTCCAAGACTGCAGCAAATTCAGAAAAAGGACCTTTTTCAGTTGTGACCAGTAATATTTTAATCATATATCTCCTCCTGAACGATCCATTTTTTGAGCGATTTTTAAAATTTATTTTTATGAAAATGACCGTAGGAAATTTGAAACGGTATGTCAAGAATCTACAAAAAGTAAACTTGACATAAAAAGTTTTTAATCATAGATTCGCCCGGGAAATTCTTTAAATTAATTTAACATCATGGAGTTGTGCTATGGTTTCAGTGAATATTGATGAAAATAGTCAATCTGAAATTTTATTTAAGAAAGATGCCGGAAGTCAACAACAGATGCTGTTGGATTGCGGGTATTCGGAAAGGGCTGTTCGATATTACATGGAACAGCCGTATATGGGAAGTCTGCCGGATGCCGATCAGGTATCCGAGATGTTGGGATCCTGCGGGGACACCATGAAAATCTTTCTTAAGATCGATGATAATATAATTACGGATATCAGGTACCAGGTGCTTGGTTGCCCGGGTGCGATTTCTGCGTCAATGGCTGCTGTGGACCTGGTTAAAGGTAATAGTATTGAACGGGCCAGAAATTTGAATGACGGAGATGTATTCAAACAACTTGTCGATATCCCCGTCAAAAAACACCACTGTATACAGCTTGCCGTTAAAACACTTCACAAGGCCATTGATGAATATAGAAATGGGCACAGTGATTTAAAAGATGTGGAATGCCCGGCAGTCTGCTCCGCTCCGCAAGACTGCTGCAAAAAATAATTCGTTGTTTTTATGATATTTCTTTATTTATTGGAAAATTTTCAAATGTATGGGCTGCAAAGAGATTATATTGAAGTTGCCGACGGATTATACCGAGGATCAACTCAAGAGAAAAATCGGTACGGTATTAAACATCAGGGATTTTTCTTATCAGATAGATAGCAAGAGCCTGGATGCCAGGAAAAAAGACAATATTCACTGGCTGATCCGGGTGGGTGTTTCGTCGGAAGAACTCAAAGAGATCCCTCGTCCCGTCGTCCCGTCATTGGAGATACCCTATCAAAAAAGAGAAGAAAACGTACTGGTGGTGGGAAACGGTCCGGCCGGATTTTTTGCGGCCTATGTACTTCAGAAAGCAGGTTTTAAAACAACTGTAATCGACAGGGGCGCCGAGGCGCCAAAAAGAGAGACCGGGATTAAACAATTTGAAAGGACCGGAGTTTTTGACCCTGCCGGCAACTATGCCTTTGGCGAAGGGGGCGCCGGTACGTTTTCAGACGGCAAACTCACGTCCAGGTCCAAACACATATCAAAAGAAAAGCGCTTCATAATAGAGAGCTACATCCAAGCCGGCGCTCCTCAAGAGATCGCTTACATGGCGCATCCCCACATTGGAAGTGATCGTCTCAAACGCATTGTTCAGCGATTGCGGGAGGAATATCAAAAGATCGGCGGAAAGGTATATTTTGAAACCTTTCTTGAGAATCTGAAAGTTAAAAATGGCAGCGTCGTCGAAGCGTCTACTTCCATGGGCTCACTAGATGCAGATACGCTGATCATTGCTCCCGGGAACGCTTCCTTTGACACATACCGAATGCTGATCAAAAGCGGCGTGTCCTTTCGAATTAAGAATTTCGCCATCGGGAGCCGGATTGAACATCTGCAAGAGGTCATCAACCTGGCCCAGTGGGGCAAGAAGAATTTGCCGGGCGTCAAGGCGGCCGAATACCGGCTTACATACACCTGCAAGGGGAATCTTCCGGTGTTTACCTTCTGTATGTGTCCGGGGGGGATCGTGGTGCCGGCAACGGCTTACAGCCACAGCAATATCGTGAATGGGATGAGTCGCTATTTGAGAAGCGGGAAATTTGCCAATGCGGCCTGTGTTGCGGCAGTACATCCTGACAGGCTGTTGCAAAAAAAATCGACGCCGTTGGCGGTGCTCGATTGGTTAGAGATGCTCGAGCGCCGCTTTTTCGATATTACCGGAAGGTACGAAGCGCCCTATTGCAGCATTAAAGATTTTATCGAAAAGAAAGAAACGTCAGGAAGGGTTGAGACCAGCTATCCGCTGGGCTTGAAGCCTGCGGCCTTATGGGAAATGCTGCCCCATGAAGTTGCTGTTTCCATACGTGAGGCATTGATCAGCTTCAGTAAAAAATTGACGGGTTTTGAAAGCGGCATCATCATGGGGCTGGAAAGCAAAACCTCTTCACCAATACAGGTTGTTCGTGATGTGGACGGTAAGTGTATCGGCTTTAGTAATTTGTATGTTGTAGGCGAAGGGAGCGGCCACTCCGGCGGGATCATTTCCAGCGCAGCGGACGGGATCAGAATTGCCATGCGTATTGTCGAAAGCAGATAGACTGGCAAAATCAAAGAATATAAAGTTTGATGGTTTCGTAAAAAGTCGATATTGCTCGCTCCGTGACCATTTGGAGGCGTTTCCAACGGTTCCGCTAAATTTCAAGAACTCGGCGCAAGCGCCTCAAACAGCTTGAAATTTTTAACGCTTCACCGCTTGAAACGCTGATTCCCTAAATGCTCAAATGTCGCTCACAAAAGACTTTTTACGAGTTTGTCAAGATTGTCTGATCCGGTTTTTCGGGTCAGCATCTCAACGTAGCCGTCAGCCTCAAGGGGTGGATTAACAGAGACAACGCCGACAGAATATCTTTACAGACCATATCCGCCGAAGCCAGGGTTTCAAAGGCGGCCCCTTCTCCTTGAATGATAGCCATACCCAGGGCTGACGCTTTGAGCATCAACCGATCGTTTACGCCATTGCCCATGCTCACGGTTTGCTCACATCCGAGATTATTTACATATTCCAGCTTGGCCGCATCCTGGTGATCCAAAGGTATGACGGCCAGTTTGCACGCGATACCCTCCAGCGCTTTTTTAACACTGCCGAATGTATCGGCGGTGATGACATGGACGGTCAACACGTGTGAAAGCTCGGCCAGACACTCCTTGACACCGTCAATTAAAGCACCGTCAAATGCGATGGTACCGTTGTAATCCAGAACAAGATGTTCAAGCTGAAGTGTTTTATTCCCCGGGATTTTAATTTCAATCATCATTTCACCTTCATTGCACGTGTCTTATAGATATGATGAACTTAGTTCGCTTCGCTCACAATTGGAATAATGGAAGATTGGAGTAATGGGTTTAAAGGTATTCTGTCGTTTTTCATAAAAAGGCTTGTTCAGCTCTAAAACCCAATATTCCACTTTCCCAGCATTCCACCATTCCATTATGCGGCGCAAAAACGAAGTGTTTTTTATTGCTAATAATATTAACATATTGTAGGATTTTCGAGACATTTCATCATCTTGTGTTTTTTTGATGCATATTTGGTGTTGTATACGTTTTAAATGGTGCAGTAAAGGGTGAAAATGATTTATGCTATGCAAGTGGTATCGACAGGCTTAACGCCATTTAAAACCGAATAGATATACTGGACCAACGGAAACTCAAGGTGTTTTTTGGGAGCGCTTTATGAATTTGGGAAATTTGGATCGAGCAAAACTTCAAACCGCTTTGATCGACGGGCATGTTCATTTGAGTGAAATAAAAGACTCGGAAAGAGCTGTTGAAAACGCTCTAAAGGCAGGTGTAAAGCGGATGATTGCCGTAGCGATGGATCTGGATTCTTGCCGAAAAACCCTGGCGTTTGCCGAAAGATATCCGGATAACGTACTCCCTGCCATCGGTTATCATCCCTGGTCTACCAAGGCAGAGGATGTGGAAGACACCCTCCTTTTTATAACCCAAAACATCCATCGCTGTGTTGCACTGGGCGAAGTGGGACTCGATTATAAAGTGAAGGTAAAGAAAAAACTTCAAAAGGTGGTTTTTTCAAAACTGCTGAATCTTGCGGTTCAAGCCCATAAACCGGTGATCATTCACTCCAGGTTTTCATATCAAAGAACCTATGAAATGACAGCAGAAGCAAACGTTGAAAAGGCTGTTTTTCACTGGTACAGCGGCCCTGTCGATATTCTCGACAAAATCATCGCAAGGGGGTTTTTTGTTTCCGCCACGCCGGCCCTGGCTTACAGCCCCCATCATCAGGCGGCAATGGCAAGGGCACCTGTGGATAGGATTTTAATAGAAACCGACGCTCCGGTTCAATATGCCGATCGTTTCTCGGAACCGGCCGACCTGCACGAGACCCTGTTCCACTTATCGAGGATCAAAAAGATACCGGAAGATAAACTGGCAAGGATTGTAACCAAAAATGCTGAAAAATTTTTTGGATTATGCGATGCGGAATTATTTTAGTGAGTCTTTTCGATCAGGGTATATATCGAACCGCTTCATCCTGTTCCAGATGGTCACCCGTGTAACCCCCAGAATCCGGGCTGCTTCCGACTGATTGCCATTTGTTTTCTTAAGCGTTTCAATAAGTTCTATTCTCTTTAATTCTTCTCTGCTAAACGGCGGTTTCTGGTCTGCTTTTAGTGATTTTTTCTTATGAATGATGTTTAACGGCAGATGGTGCGGTTTGATCATTGTTTCCTGACAGGTGACGAAGGCATATTCAAAAGCACCTTTTAATTCTCTCACATTGCCGGGCCACCAGTAATTCATCAACGCGTCCATGGTATCATTGCTGATGCCCTGAATGTTTTTGCCGCTTTTTAGTTGATTTTTTCGAAAAAAGAATTCCGCCAAAAGGGGAATGTCCTCCAGTCTTTTTCTCAAGGGAGGCAGACGGATGGGAATGACATTAATTCTGAAATAAAAATCTTGCCGGATAATGCCTTCATCCACCAGCTTTGTCAAATTCTTATTCGTCGCTGAAATAATTCGAACGTCAACATGAATGGATTGGCTGTCGCCCACACGCTCTATCACTTTGTCTTCAATCACACGCAAAAGTTTGACCTGTGTAGAAAGTGGTAAGTCACCAATTTCATCAAGAAAAATATTGCCGCCATTGGCCTTTTCAAACCGTCCTTCCCTGTTTTTGTATGCACCTGTAAATGCACCTTTCACATGTCCAAAAAGTTCACTTTCAAGAAGAGATTCGGTCAATGCCGCGCAATTGACTTTAACAAAAGCCCCTTTCCTCCGATCGCTAATTTCGTGTATCGCTTGACTCACCAATTCTTTTCCGGTCCCGCTTTCACCATATATGATCACCGGTGCATCAGACTGGGCGGCATTTTCAATCAAATCGAATACCAGGCACATGGGATAAGAAACTCCGATAATTCCATGAAAACCGTCTTTTGATCTGAGCTCCCTGCGGAAGGCTGCAATCTGGTTGTCTTTTTCAATAAGCTCCGTAATATCGGCGATCGTTTCAACCGCCCCGATGATCTTTCCTTTGGCGTCATGAAGAATAGAGGCATTTTTTAACGCATGAAGAAGGGTTCCGTCTTTTTTTACCAGTGTACACCTTCGTCGATCCATACTTCCGGTATCAAACAATACACACCACTGGTCTCCTTTTTTTCTGCGGGCCATTTCAAACAAATTACAGTTCAACACATCACACGTTTTTCCGATAAGGTCATCTTTTGAATAACCGGTAATAATCTCAAAGGCTTTATTAACAGAAATGATGCGACCATGTGTATCTACAATCATGACCCCGTCTTGAATCGTGTTTACGACGGTTTTCCAATACCTGTCCAACTCTTCTTCGATCATCAAATTTTCCCTGTTAAAATTTAATAGGTGTTAAATTTGTTTTTTTAGCATTTTAACAGGTTGATGGCAATAGCTATTTCCATGCATTGTTTTCTGAAACCGGCGCAGATAAAGGGATATCGAAGAAAACATCCATCATTAAAACAACCCATTTTAATGTGGCACTAATTTTGCTGTTAGAATAGACAAAACGGAAAAACAATGAAGGGGTATTCAAGGTTGAAGCGTAAAGCAAATCATTACCTCGATTTCAGAGGATCGATCACAGATATTTCTCTACTGAAGTTGTTACAGACCTTTAGAGAAATGAAGCCGGATGAAGTCTTGGAACTACGTGGAAGCAATTTAGATATTCGCAACGACCTATTCAAGGTTTTACCGGGAGATGCTTATGAGTTGATTTTTTTGGATGTTGTTGAACAAGGGGATTGTTTTTATCGAATTCAATTAAAAAAGAAAAAAATAGGATGAAATGATGCCAGGAGAACCCATTTTAATCAAAGGCAAAAAGGAAAGCATTTTTTTAGACAAGGTAAAAAAACTTCTTCCTGAAGGCGGGAACCTCAATCTCTGTTTGACCTGTGGAGCTTGTTCTTCCGGATGCCCGGCCACCGGCCTGGAGGATATGGATCCTCGAAAGTTTCTAAGAATGGCGGCCCTTGGTATGGACGAAGAAATTTTAAGTACACCCTGGGTATGGATGTGTACCATGTGCCAGCGGTGTATTTATGTCTGTCCCATGCAGATCGACATTCCCCAGCTAATTTATAATGCCAGGGCGGCCTGGCCCAGGGAAGAGCGGCCGAAGGGTATCTTGGGGTCTTGTGACATGGCATTGAGAAATGACAGTTGCAGTGCCATGGGAACGTCCGAGGAAGACTTCCAGTTTGTGGTCGAAGACGTTCTCGAGGAATACAAGGAGGCGCAGCCGGAGTTTGAGGATATGAAGGCTCCCATCGACAAACAGGGCGCCGAATTCTTTTTGAACCAGAATTCCAGAGAACCGGTGACCGAGCCGGATGAATTGGTTCCCTTGTGGAAGATTCTTCATCTGGCGGGTGTGGATTGGACCTATGGGAGTAAAGGCTGGGCGGCAGAAAATTATTGCATGTTTCTGGCGGACGACCAAGCCTGGGAACACATTACCAGAACTTCGGCCAGACAGGCGGATGACCTGGGCTGTAAAATCTTTCTCAATACCGAGTGAGGTCATGTGACTTTCTCAGTCCGGGCCGGACTGAAAAAATTCAGCATTGAACATAATTTTGAGGTTAAGAACATCTATGAATATTATGCCAAATGGATCCGGGAAGGAAGGCTGAAGGTCAATTCAGACTGGAACAAAGATTTGAAAATCAAGTTTACGGTTCAGGACCCGTGCCAGATCGTACGGAAGAGTTATGGCGATCCAATTGCGGAAGATTTGAGGTTTGTCGTCAAGTCGATCGTGGGTGAAGAGAATTTCATTGATATGATTCCCAACAGGTCGAATAACTACTGCTGCGGTGGTGGCGGTGGTTTTCTGCAGTCGGGTTATACCGATGCGCGTCGGGCGTACGGCAGGCTTAAAACCGACCAGATCCTGGCCACAAAAGCCGATTATTGCATTGCGCCGTGCCACAATTGCCATGCCCAAATTCACGATTTGTCGGATCAGCACGGTCATGCATGGAGTACGGTACATTTGTGGACGTTGATATGCCTTTCCCTGGGAATTCTCGGCCCAAACGAAAGAGAATACCTTGGAGATGATTTGAAGGAGGTTAACGTTTTTCACCCGGAATCGGCCATGTAGGCATTGGTCCGGCGAAGTAAACGGCGGACGTTCTCACTATTTTATAAAACCTGAATTAGAACAAAAGAGGAAGGACGCTTATGAGTTTTCGGAAACGATTAACATCAGGTGAATTTGTTGTGCTGGCTGAGATGAATACACCCAAGGGTGTGGATATATCTGAGCTTGTCGGCAATGCCCGCCGAATTAAAGGGCGAGTGGATGCCGTCATTGTCCCGGACATGGAAAACGGCATTATGCGAATGAGTGCACTGGCTGGTGGTGTTCTCATGCACCAGCAGGGAGTAGAATCCATCGTTAATGTCTATTGCCGGGACCGTAACCGGATGGCGCTTCAAGGCGATATTCTTGGCGCCCATGTACTCGGCATTCAGAATCTCGTTGTGGTTCACAGTGAAGAAATGGCCAAAGGTGATCATCGGGACGCAAAACCGGTAGATGACATGGACGAAGTGGAACTTTTGGGCGTTATCCAATCCTTACAACAAGGGGTAGACATGGCGGGTTTCGACCTGAATGGGAAGCCGTCTTTTACGGTGGGCTGCACCATTGCCCCTACAGGTGACCAAGATGACTTTGACAAAGAACTGTCGCTTACAAAAAGGAAGATTGAGGCGGGAGCCCAGTTTGTAATTACCCCCCCTGTTTATGATTTGGGTCGTTTTGCTGCGAAGATGGATGAATTTAAAACCTTAGGGGTGCCGATTATTCCCACAGTTTTTCTGATTAAATCCGTGGGAATCGCCAGATATATTGCCAACTATGAACCAGGGGCTCATATTTCAGAAGATTTGATCAAACGGATTCGAAAAGCGCCGGATACGGAAACAGAATGTCTCAAGATTGCCGGAGAAACCATTGCCGGCCTGAAAGAAGTTGCCCAGGGGGTTCAGATCGTCACCCTCGGCTGGGAATACCGGCTTCCTGCGATTCTGGATTATGCAGGTATTTGAGGTGATGTTAAACCGAAAATAATTATAAATCCATAAAAAACACAAGATAAGGGTACATATGCAAGCTCAAAATACGCTCGAACAAAACAATACGGTGCTCGTCATTGGCGGAGGTGTCGGTGGTATCCGGGCTGCCATGGATCTGGCTGAATCGAAACGGGATGTGGTGTTGATAGACAAATCATATTCAATCGGCGGGTTGATGACCCAACTCGATCGCACCTTTCCCACTAACAATTGCGATTTGTGTACCCTGTCTCCCAATTTGTCCGAAAGCGGCCGCCAGTTGCGTATCGAGCTTCTGGCCATGACCCAGGTCGCCGAAGTCCAAGGGAAGGCGGGTAATTTTAAATTAAAATTAATCACCGAACCACGATTCATCGATCTGGAGAAGTGTACGGCATGTGGGGATTGCCTGAACAAATTCCCGGAGTGTGTTCGTTTCACTCCGGGTCTCGATCATCGAGCGCCCACCTGTATGCGGTATCCTCAGGCAATCCCCCATGCCTTTTCCATTGATATCGAAAAATGTAAAGATATTGATGGGCTGATGAAAATTTGCAAGGCGGGTGCTATCCTCCCTGAAGACACCCAAAAGGTTCGGGAAGTGGAAGCCGGTGCCATTATACTTGCGCCGGGAGCCGAGGTATTTGACCCCGGCACATCGGACAGTCTGGGTTATGCAGCAAACCCTGATGTTGTGACCAGCCTGGAGTATGAACGCATATTATCCGCATCCGGCCCTACCCGGGGTGAACTCGTTCGTCCTTCAGACGGGAAACAACCCAATAAAATAGCCTGGATTCAGTGTGTGGGATCGCGCAGTCTTCATGAAGGCGCTGCTTCATATTGTTCCAGTGCGTGCTGTATGTTTGCATTGAAGGAGGCCATCGTCACCAAGGAACGCTTTCAAGATTCCATCGAAACTTCCATCTTTTATATGGACATGAGAACATTCGGTAAAGACTATGAATTGTATTTAAATCGTGCAAAAGACGACTATGGCATTCGCCTGGTGAGAAGTCGTCCCCACAGCGTTTTACATGATCCGGAAACAGCGTCCCTGTCCATTACCTATACCCCCCATGACAGCAATACCAATGTTACCGAAGCGTTCGATATGGTGGTGCTTTCCACCGGCTTCAAGGTTTCCCGGGATGTGCACGATCTGGCAGTAAAACTGGGGGTTGAGGTGAATGAACACCATTTTGCAAAAACAGACAGTTTCCGCCCGGTGGCCACTTCCAAACCCGGTATTTATGTCTGTGGGATGTTCGAGAGTCCAAAAGATATCCCCGAAACCATGGTTCAGGCCAGTGCAGCAGCATTTTGTGCTTCAAAAGATTTACCTGTGATCCCTGAAGTTCCGGAAAGCATCGAGGAATTTCCACCGGAACGCGATGTTAGCCAGGAACCTCGCAGAATCGGCGTATTTGTTTGTGACTGCGGTTTAAACATCGGCGGTGTGATTGATGCAAAGGGGCTGGCGGATTATGCAGGAACACTTCCGGATGTGACGGTGTCGGAAATGATCGGCCATGGATGCAGCCGGGAATCCTTGAAACATGTTGAAAACGTTATCATCGAGAAGAATTTGAACCGGGTGGTCATCGGCGGATGTTCTCCGAGAACGCACGAAACCAAATTTCAGGACGCCCTTCGCAGAGCGGGACTTAATAAATACCTCGTTGAAATCGCCAATATTCGGGATCAGGATACGTGGGTTCACTTTGATCAACCAGATGAAGCATTCATTAAAGCCCAGGAACTGATTCGTATGGCGACGATCAGTGTGGCCCTGTCTCGCCCGCTTACAGACAATATTTTCCCGATGAACAAAGATATATTGGTGGTTGGCGGAGGCGTAACCGGGATGAATGCCGCTTTAAACATGGCGGATATGGGGTTCAAGGTGTATCTGACCGAACGGTCCGGCGAATTGGGAGGTGTTGCAAAAAAAATCCATAAGACCATTGAAGGGGATGATGTACAGGTCTATTTGAAGGATCTGATTAACAGAACCAGAAGACATGATCGAATCGAAGTCATCACCAATGCTTTTATTGTGGATCACACAGGGATGCCGGGTATGTTCAAAACCGGATTCCAAATTGCACCGCAGATGTTTTACAGACAGATTCAGCACGGTGTGACCATTTTAGCCACCGGGGCGTTACCCAACCGACCCAAGGAATTCCTTTTGGGTGACCATAAAAAGGTTATAACCCAGCTCGATATGGATGCGATGCTTGAGAACCATCCGGGTGAAATCAAAGATTTTACCAATATTGTAATGGTTCAGTGTGTTGGGTCCCGATGTTCGGAAAACCCTAACTGTTCACGTGTTTGTTGCCAATCTGCGGTTAAAAATGCCCTCAGGATGCTGGAGATCAATCCGGCGGTTCAGATCTTTGTTTTGTATCGAGATATGCGAACTTATGGTTTTTATGAAGATTATTATAAAAAAGCCCGTGAAAAGGGTGTTGTTTTTGTTCGATATGGGGCGAATGAACCACCCAAAGTTCATGCCGCTGATGACGTGTTGAAAGTCACATTTAATGATCCGATATTAAGGCGGGAAGTGTCGGTTTATTCGGACTGCCTCTGCCTGAGTACAGGGTTCGTTGCCGACGAAGAATCGACGGAAGATCTCGGCAGGATATTCCACATTCCGAAAACCACTGACAATTACTTCCTTGAAGATCATGTCAAACTCAGACCCATTGATCTGCCGGTGCCGGGATTTTTTGTGGCCGGTACGGCCCATGCGCCCAAGACGATCCGTGAGTGTATTGCCCAGGCCCAGGCTGCGGCAAGCAGGGCCCATTCCATGTTGGCCAGAGATACGCTAAATCTCGGAGCTGCAATTGCACGGGTGGAGAGAGAAAAATGTGCGGCCTGTTTGATCTGTGTCCGGGCCTGCCCCTTCAGCATCCCATTCATTAATGAGGATGGATACTCTGAAATCGATCCGGCCAAATGCCATGGCTGCGGGATCTGCGCCGCTGAATGTCCGGCAAAAGCCATTCAACTCATGCAATATGAGGATGACCAGATCATGGCCAAATTAACGGGACTTTTAGAAAGGGTGAACTAATGGAAAATTTTGAACCGACTATTGTTGCTTTTTGCTGCCACTATTGCGCGTATACGGCGGCAGATATGGCAGGCAGCCAGCGACTTTGCTATCCTCCCAATGTTAAAATCGTAAGGGTACCCTGCTCTGGAAAAGTCGATGCCATTCACATCATGAAAGCCCTTGAAATGGGGGCTGATGGTGTCTATGTGGCGGGTTGCATGGAGGGAGACTGCCATTTTAAAAACGGCAACATTGAAGCATCAAAACGGGTGGCCTATATCAAAAAATTACTGGATGAAATCAACATCGGTGGTGAACGGGTTGAGATGATATTGATGTCGGCCGGCATGGGGGAACGTTTTGCACAGACGGCTTCCGATATGACGGAAAAAATCCGCAAACTGGGACCCAACCCGGTTAAATCCGTCCCCAAAGCAGATAATGCGGCATAACTATATGTATCGGAATTTCGATAAAATATTGAATATATTTACTATTATCGGTCGCATTCTTTTTGCGCCGCAACATGGAATGGTGGAATGTTGGGAAAATGGAAAATTGGGTCTTAAATCGGAAAAAGCCTTTTTATGAAAAACGACAGAATACATTTTAAACCCATTATTCCAATATTACATTATTTCAATATTCCAATTGGAGCGAAGCTCCTAAGTTCAATTTTTATATAAAAGGAGAGTGAACACCAATGATCACTGCTGAACGGAAACCAATGGAAGAACTCATTGAATGCCTGAGACCGTATCACCGCATTCTGCTTGTCGGTTGTAACGAATGTGTGACGGTTTGTGCGGCGGGAGGAAGGAAGGAGGTTGAAATTTTATCTTCAGCCCTTCAGATGGCGTTCAAGACTGAAGGAAAAGGCCTTGAGGTCAAAGAAATAACCCTCGAAAGGCAATGCGATCCCGAATATGTAGAAGAACTTGTTACTCACATTGATCAAGCGGAAGCGGTAATGTCCATGGCTTGCGGGTGCGGGGTCCAGGAAATTGCCAGGCGGTTTAAAGCCAAGCCGGTTTTCCCGGCTGTAAATACGAAGTTCATGGGTGCTTCGGAACGTCAAGGTGTTTGGGCTGAAAGATGCCAGGGATGCGGAGATTGCGTTTTGGGAGTGACCGGGGGGATTTGTCCGATTGCGCGATGTTCCAAGCGTTTGTTGAACGGTCCTTGCGGTGGATCCACAAACGGCAAGTGTGAAGTGGATTCTGATATTGATTGCGCCTGGCAGCTTATCTGGGATCGATTGAAAGCCTTGGGAATAGAGGACAGATACGAAGAAAATATAGCGGCAAAAGACTGGCGTACAGGGCGCGGCGGCGGACCCCGTAAAATAATAAGAGAGGATTTGGTAAAATGAAGACCGAAAGTATACTGGAAAAAGTTTTTACTTCAGGTGAGTTGGCAGTGACCTCCGAATGCGGGCCCCCACGAGGTGCCGTGCCGGAAAAGATCATCGAAAAAGCCAAAATGCTTCAAGGATATGTGGATGCGGTCAATGTGACGGATAACCAGACAGCCATGGTCCGGATGTCCAGTTTTGCCGCCTGTGTGTTTATTAAACAATTGGGGATGAGCCCCATTCTTCAGATGGTGACCAGAGATCGTAACCGGCTGGCCATGCAGGCGGATATTCTGGGTGCCTATTCACACGGCATCAATACCATGCTTTGTTTATCCGGTGATCATCCCCACTTTGGCGATCACCCCATGGCGGCCAATGTGCATGACATTGATTCCGTTCAGTTCGTTCAAATGATTAGAGATATGCGGGATAAGGGAAAATTCCAGGGTGGAGACGACATTTTGAATCCACCTAAAATGTTTATCGGTGCGGCAGCCAATCCTTTTGCCGATCCATTTGAGCTGCGGGTAGCCCGTTTGGCGAAGAAGATCAAGGCAGGAGCCGATTTCATTCAAACCCAGTGTATCTACAATCTGGACAAATTTGAGAAATGGATGGAGGGTGTTCGGGACAGAGGTCTCCATGAAAAGATCAATATTATGGCTGGAATTACGCCAATGAAAACCGTAGGTATGGCCAAATACATGAAAAACAAGGTGCCTGGAATGGATGTGCCGGATGAAATTATCAAGCGTATGGCCGGTGTTCCCAAAGAAAAACAGCCCGAGGAAGGAATCAAAATGAGTGTGGAAGCCATCGAACGCTTGAAAACCGTAGAAGGTGTGAAAGGATTCCACATTATGGCCATTGAGTGGGAGCAGAAGGTTCCGGAAATTGTCGAACGGGCCGGACTTCTTCCAAGACCCCAGATTGATCTTTAGTTCAATTGTCCATAACATGAAAGAGACGAGCAACCAATTTTAAATATAAAAGGAGGAAACCCAATGAGTGACAAGCAACATATCCTGGTGGTGGACGATGACCCCGATTTGGTTGAGTCGATTACCATGAAACTGGAAAGCAATAGTTTTAGGGTAACCAAGGCCTATGATGGGGTTGAAGCCTGGGAAAAAATTAAAGAAGATCGACCGGACCTGATTATTCTGGATGTAATGATGCCGAGAAAAGACGGGTATGCGGTATGTGACGAGATTAAAAAGGATGCCAAATACAAAGATATTACCGTGGTTCTTCTGACCGCTGTAGGAGATGCCGTAACAACAACCCAATATACCCATTTTGGCGGCAAAACAACATTGGCGGAAGATTTTATTCCAAAACCCATCGATTTGGATAAACTGATGGACATCGTGAAAGAAAATCTCGAATAGTTCGAACGATATTTGCAGAATTCCTGATGTGGTATCAACATCCCATGGTACACGAAAGTTTATCGTATCAACGGGCATTGCCGGGTATTGGATTGATGGAGTGATGGAGTGTTGAAAAAAATTAAATTGTTTTTTATACAAATTAATTTCAATACTCCAGAAATCCAAGATTGGAACGATTTGTTCCGTATGGATTTAGCATTGGGAGTTAAACTGTGAGATCCTGAATTCTGACACAAATTTCTTATGGAAAATACTCGGAAAAGCATCGACAAAAAAATACGGATCAATGGTATCAAACTCAGCAAGGAATTGGTTCAGGTAAATCTTTTGAACCGCTTCTTCCCGCAGGATTCCAAGGCGCTTTTTTTTCAACTTCTGGCCCAACATCAGATAAACATTCCGTTTATTTTGATCAGCGGTATGGGAGAAAAAATTACAGGATCATGCTGTGTGGCGGCTGAAGATGCCGAACGGATAAAAAAAATCGTTGCAGAGAAACCCATTCCGAAAGAAAATCTGGAATTCATTCCAGGTGTCGGTGCTTTGTCATTATTTCCTCACTATTCGAACCTGAAACTGCTGGGTTTGTCCTTTTATCTCTTGGGAAAGCGACGCATTCCGTTATACGGTATGGCCTCATCCATATCATCCCTGACATTTATCACGGATTATTCACAATTGGACGAAGCGCTTACAACGTTACTGGAATATATGGATCTGCCACCGAATCATTCACCGTTTAGACAGGAAATTCAGGTGATACAGAAAAAAAGGTGACAATTCCGCCACAAAACCCTAAGACACCAAAATAATAATTTTAGGAAAAACAGTGGAAACGATTGCCGTTTATTGGGAACCAAAACCTAAAATATATGGTTTTAAAGAGGTTACCAACTTGTCATTATTGAATATCGGCATTAAACCGGGGGAAATGGGTCAATGGGGTCTTCGGCTTATGGAATTGGCAGATCTTGATATCGGTTTTCATCTGATTTTGGCCAAGTATTCGAAACATCAGAGCTTACGATTGTATATGTTACTTGAGAAGGTTGTTGCCGATAGCGTATTATCTTATCTTGGCAAAAAGATTAATTTGGAATCTGAAAAATATTTCCGCCTCACCTCTCCTGTAGAACTCATAAGCTTTCAGGGGCCTCATTTTGGGGACAGGTACGGCATCGCTTATTCAGCTTTTAAGGCTTTGGATAACCAAGGGGTTCCGGTTTTAATTGCTGCATGTTCAGGAGCTGCCGTTTACATTGTGTTGCCTGAAAAAAAGTTGCAGGAGGCCAGGCCTTTGCTGGCCGAAGCGTTTGAGGTCCCATAACCATTGGGCGTAATGATTAAAAAATCCGAAGCATTTAAATGCCGGCAACAGCTTACGAATATGAAATATATTACCATCACTGAAGAATTCGACTGGAGAATGAATGTTTTTGATACCATTCCTTATCCTGCGCTTATTCTTACAACGGATAAAATCATCGTTTCAGCGAATCGCGCATTTCTGGGAAGAAAACATACCGAGTTGGAAAATGTGATCGGCAAAACATGTCATCAGGTTTTTTACAATACGGATGAACCCTGTTCTCCGGCGATTTGTCCATTTTCCAAAGTAATCAACGAAAAAAAATGGCAATCCGTATTAAGACGAATGGAATATGACGGTCGAGAGGAAGTATGGGTGGACCGGATGTTTTCACCGATACTGGATGAAAACGGGGATGTCAAATTTATAATGGAGTGCGTTCGCGATGTCACACGGGTGATAACGCTGGAAAAAAGATCAATCCGTATGAGACAATTTCTGGATAAGATCATACAAAGCTCTCACAATGCCATTGTTGCTGCAGATATGAACGGAAATATTTTGTTAATGAATCAGGCGGCAGAAAATCTATTCGGCTTTTCCATGGAAGAAGCCATCCGTACAAAAAACTCGGCAAGTTTTTATCCACCCGGTAAAGCAAAAGAGGTTATGAAACAATTAAAAAGCGACGATTTCGGGGGGAAGGGAAAGCTCGTGGCTTCACGAGTCGAGGTCGTTAATGCAGCCGGTGAAACCATACCCGTCGAAATGACGGGAGCCATTATTTATGATGGTGAAGAAGAAGTGGCTACCACGGGGATTTTTTATGATCTCAGGGAAAAAATTGCCGGAGAGAAGAAACTGAAAGAAGCGCTAATCCAAATCAACCGGTCAGAAAAAATGGCGTCTCTGGGTCAATTGGCGGCAGGTGTTGCCCATGAAATCAATAACCCACTAACCGGGATCATGCTTTATGCAAATTTGGCGCTTGAACGGATCGATCAGGCGGACCCGCTTCGAAAATATTTAACGTCCGTCATCAATGACACGGAGCGATGTAAAGATATTGTGAAAGACCTTCTGACTTACAGCCGGCAGACGCGTCCGGCTAAAGAAACGTTTTCGATCAATTCATTCATAGAACAAAGCCTGAACCTTATCCGGGATCAGAAACGCTTTCTGAATATTGATCTCGTAAAACATTTGTCCGAAGATATGCTGTTGATCAATGCGGATAAAAACCAGCTCAGCCAGGTCATCATAAACCTGGTAATGAACGCGATCGACGCCATGGATAGAAAGGGGACCCTGACATTCCGGACATACCATAATAAATTTTATAAAAAGGTATATATCGAGGTTTCGGATACCGGGTGTGGTATCCCTGAAGAGAATTTATCAAAAATATTTGATCCGTTTTTTACGACAAAGGGACCGGAAAAAGGCACTGGCCTCGGCCTGAGTACCTCTTACGGAATTGTAAAAGAAAATGGCGGCCGTATTTCAGTCAAGAAGACGAGCTTAAAAGGAACAACCTTTTTGATCGAACTTCCACTGTATACACCTGATGAATAATCCCGGTCCCACAGAATAAATAAGGAAAGGCGGCCAAAATCATGACGGAAAAACATACCACGGATATTTTATTTAAACCCAAAATCCTGGTGGTCGATGATGAAAAGGTCATTCGAAATGGGTGCCGTGAAGTATTAACCCAGGACGGCTATGAGGTGATATTGGCTGAAGATGGAGAGCTTGGGTTGAAAATGATTGAGAAAGCGCATTTTGATGTAATCCTGCTGGATCTGATGATGCCGGGCCTGTCAGGTTTCGATGTTTTGTCACATGTTAAAGCACTTCATCCTGACACCTCGATTATTGTCATCACCGGTTATGCCACTATCGAAAATTCTATTGAAGCCATGAAAAAAGGGGCCTTTGATTTTATTCCAAAACCCTTTTCTCCGGATCAGCTCAGGGTGGTGGTGTCCAAAGCCATCGAACACACCGCCGCTCTCAAAGACATTGCCAACGAAAAATCCAGAATTCGCGTTCTCATTAATCTTATCGCCAACGGTGTTATGGTTACGGATGCTGAAAAAAGACTGGTGCTGGCCAACCCGGCGTTTATGAAAATAATGGGCTTCAAAGGAGAAGATGTCATTGGGTGTCCGTTTACAGAGTTGGTTCAACATGAACAGCTTCAACAAATGGTTGAACATGCCCTTTCCATGTCTGAAAGTGAAATCACCGAGATCACCGAAGAATTGGAGATTGAAAAAAATGGAGAAGTTAAAACAACCACCTATGTTGCCCGATGTCGTCCTTTCAGAGACCGGATCGGCAGGAATTTGGGAACCATTACTGTTCTAAGCGATATTACCTATTTAAAAGACATCAATCAGCGCCAATCTGATTTTGTTTCTATGGTGGCACACGAAATTCGAAGTCCCATGAACTCTGTTATGGCGCAGATCAAAGTTGTTCAGGATGGACTGGCCGGTGACATTACTCAAAAACAGGATGAGATTTTAGACAGGGCTTCACAAAAAATTAACGGGATCGTTTCCCTTTCTTCGGAGCTTTTGAATTTGGCCTCGATAGAGTCCGGACTGATAGCACTAGAAAGAACCGAATGTGACATGACTGAAGTTATGAAAGACCAGGTTGATTTCCATCAACCCAAAGCCCAAGCTAAAGGAATACAACTTGGACTGGAACCGTTACCGAATTTACCGTCGGTATTTGTACATAAACAAAACATGGAAGAGGTGCTTTCCAACCTGATTGCCAATGCGATTAACTATACACCAGAAGGAGGTAGAATCACCGTGGCCGCCCGTCCGGAAAAACATCATTTGTGCATCAGTGTCACAGACACCGGTATTGGGATTGAAAAAGAAGATCTCGCCCGAATTTTCGACCGATTCTATCGCGTTAAAAATGAAAAAACCCGATACATTATCGGCACCGGTTTAGGGTTGCCCATCGTTAAAAGTATCGTCGAGGCCCATGATGGGATGATCCGGGTCGAAAGCATACCCGATCACGGAAGTACGTTTTATGTATATCTTCCTTTCGTATCCCCATAAAATGCATTTATTCGGGTTGCCGTTTCAATGGAAACAGTTCAGGATTGTCGAATTGACAGCTGGCACATTTCATGATTGGACGCTTTGATAAAAATTCACCTGAATTATGAAAAATGTTTTTTTGCTTAGACGATCATTTTAACTTGTAAATCAAAAAGTGATAATGATTTTTGGATAAAATGTGCTTGACAGCAGAATTTTAAACCCATTTGTTTGTATTATGAGCATAAGCTCATAATATTAATGCCGGGTTCAGAAGGTTCATGCCATAAAATTCAGGAGGTTATGGGTTTCTGTACTGGGCTGGACAACGGCTGGAATGAAAACTTTTTCACGGAGTTCATAACACGGGAGGTCGGATCATGGAAAAGGGTGAAAAACTGGTAGTTATCGGATGTGGCGGCGTTGGTGGGCCTGCCGCAATGATGGCAAAGAAACTTATGCCGGATGTCGATGTGACGATTATACGCAAAGAGGATCGTTTTATCGTTCGATGAGCTCTACCGCATGCCGTGGCCGGTCTGGCTACGGTTGACGCCATTACAAATCCCGATGCCATGTTTAAAAATGCGGGTATTACCAACATCATTGAAACAGTAACCCATGTTGATACGAAGAAAAAGCTGGTGGTGTTGTCAAATGGTACTTCCATTGGTTACGACAAGATCATTCTGGGCACCGGATCGGTCCCGGCTATTCCCCCCATTGAAGGAATTGACCTCGAGGGCGTGCTCAGTTTGAGAACCGCCGTGGATGCCGAGAAAATAAAACGGTATATGGAAGAGAAAAAGCCCAGGAATCTTGTTTTCATCGGAGCAGGATTTATTAACCTTGAACTGGGTGCCCTCCTGTCGGAAATGAAACCGGATTATTACAACATGACGGTCATCGAATTCTTAAACTATCCGCTGCCCCTGATGTTGGATCCGGAGCTGGCTGACCGGATAGCGAAATATCTGGTTGAAAAGGGTTTCAATATGATGATGGCATCCAAGGTAACGAAGATTCATGGGCGTGACGGGAGGGTTACTGGGGTTGAGCTTGAAACCGGTGAAACGATCGATGCAGACATGGTCATGCTGTCCGTGGGCGCAAGGCCGAATTTAGAGCTGGCAAAAGATATGAACCTTGAACTTGGCAAGTTCGGCATCAAAGTCAATAAATACCTGGAAACATCAAATCCGGATGTCATTGCAGCCGGAGATTGTGTTGAAAAAAACCATTTTGTAACAAAAAAACCCGCTCCTTCGCAACTCCGCGGTCCTGCCGTTATCCAGGGACGACTGGCCGCCAAAACGCTGGCTGGATACAGAATTGAATTTCCGGGAATATTAAATAACTCAGCAGTCAGAATCTTTGACAAATATATCGCTGCAACCGGTTTTACGGATGAGCAGGCACGTAAGGAAGGATTTGAAACCGTCAGTGCGACAGTAGATTCCAGAAGCAAACACGGAATGATTCCCGGTGTCAAACCTTGGACGATAAAGCTGGTATTTGACAAAAAGAGTAAAAGACTCATTGGCGGGCAGATTGTCAGCGACAGTGAAGCATCGGTTAAAGAGATCGATACGGTCAATGCGCTGATTCTTGGCGAAAAAACAATTCCGGAACTCACAATGTTGATGTGTGCCGGAAATCCTGATTGCTCATCTGAGCCGAGCCTTGAACCGATCACCATTGCAGCGGAGCAGGCGCTGCAAAAATTAAAATAACACTGTCCGGTTTCCCAATTTGTTCAGGGGTCGGACTCAGGTGAGAATCATGAAAAAAATTGTTTTATTCGCGTTTAACGGTGATTTCATGTGTTTTGTTCATGTCCTGTTAAATGCTTTGGATATGAATGAAAAGGGACACGAGGTTAAAATCGTCATCGAAGGGTCTGCCACCAAGCTAATTCCGGAACTTAATAAAAAGAGCAATCCCATGCATGCATTATATCAAAAGACAAAAAATTACGGTCTTATTGATGGGATTTGCAAGGCCTGTTCCAATAAGATGGGCACTCTGGAGGCGGCAAGGGCGGAGGGACTTAGGCTTTTGGACGATATGAACGGTCATCCCGGAATGGCCGCCTATATGGAAAAAGGTTTTGAAATCATCACATTTTAGATGTACGGTAAGTGAATCGTTAAAGGGGGTAGGCCTATGAAGGAACTTAAAATCGGATGCGGGAAGCCCACCGGAGCCACCGTGGATGAAAAAACCGAAAAAACGATGGTTCCTGATCAACCGAAAGGGAGAAAGGAGATTACCATGTCTGTTGTCAGAGTCGGCCAAAAGGCTCCTGATTTTGAAGCACCTGCTTACCAGGGCGGGAAGTTCGGCCAGGTTAAGCTGTCTGACTATTTGGGCAAATGGGTTGTCCTCTGTTTCTACCCGGGAGATTTTACCTTTGTCTGAGCCACGGAGTTGGCCGCAGTTGCGTCCAAATACAAAGCCATTAAAGATCTGGGGGCCGAGATACTGTCTGTGAGTGTTGACAGCCATTTCGTTCACAAGATGTGGCAGGACAATGAGCTTTCAAAAATGGTCGAAGGTGGTGTTCCATTTCCCATGCTTTCTGACGGACCGGGAAACATTGGCAAGGTGTATGGCGTCTATAACGAGAATGCAGGTGTTGAAATGCGGGGTCGGTTCATCATCGATCCGGACGGCGTGGTTCAGGCCATTGAAATCCTTACACCGCCGGTGGGTCGCAATGTTGTGGAACTGATTCGACAGATTCAGGCCTTTCAACATGTTCGAAAGACCAATGGTGCAGAGGCAACACCGACCGGGTGGCAACCGGGCAAACAAACGCTTAAACCAGGTCCTGATCTGGTAGGAAAGGTTTGGGAAGTCTGGAAAGTCGAGCATGCCTTTGACTAACCGCTTTATTTGATTCCCGGCTTTTGAATTACCGCCAAGATGACATTGTTTGGATATTTGAATTTGGTTATTGGGATTTGTTTGACATTTGGAATTTGATATTTGCAATTTTAGTAAGTCGATGACCATAAAGTAAAACGATTCCCCAACGGGTATAACCATATCCTGGCCCTTCCCCGCAATACGGGATCTTTGATGGGCCGGGATTCTTTATTGATGGTATCTTTTTAAAAGGAGAATTCTTCTAAATGGCGGATAAAAATGTCCTGATTGTCGGTGGCGGCGTGGCCGGTCTTTCTTCTGCGCTTGAACTTGCCGATTTAGGTATCCATGTTGACCTGGTTGAGAAATCGAATTTCTTGGGTGGACACGCCATCGGTTATGCCTGCAAGGCCGTTAATAACACCTGTGTAAAGTGCGGCGCCTGCATGGTGGAAGAAAACTTACAGCGTGTTGTTTTTCATCCAAACATCAAAATATTGACCGGCAGTCAGATACAAAAAATATCTAAAAACCATCGATTTACAGCAAGTATCCAACAGGAACCTCTGTATGTCGACCCCAAAAAGTGCACCCACTGCGGGTTGTGTTTGAATCGTTGCCCGAAAAATGGCGCTGTTCTTCAAGGTTTTTCAAAAAACAACATCCCGTTTTATGCCATTTCTGAAGAGAAATGCCTTTATTTTAAAGATCGATCCTGCACCATATGCAGGGATGAATGCCCTGAAAAGGCCATTGGTCTGGACAGAGGAGTATCGGAACATGCCATCGAAGCAGATGCCGTCTTGATTGCCATTGGATTTCACCCCTTCAATCCCAAAGACAAACCTTACGGATTTGGGCGTTTTAAAAATGTGGTCACCGGTTTGGACTTGGAAAGAATCATTAAACGAACCGGAGGTGTGAAAAAGCCGAGCGATAATACGCCGCCGGAACGACTGGCCTTTATTCAGTGCGTGGGATCAAGGGATGCCAAGCTGAACCATCTTTGGTGCTCAAAGATATGCTGCGGCTCGGCGCTGCGTATGGCAAGACTGATCAAAGAAAGACAGCCTGAAACCGACATCACCTTCTTTTATATGGATGTGCAGACATTCGGAAAAGACTTTGAGCAATTTAATAAAGACGTTCAACGAGAAGTTCGGATGGTCCGTGCGATCCCCGGGGACATATACGAAACAGACGGTCAGCGTCTGAAAGTAAACTATGTGGATAACCATACCCATCATACCCTGGAAGATGTTTTTGATCTGGTTGTGCTGTCCATCGGTATTACACCGTGTCAAGATATTGAAACCATTTCCGGATGGTTAGGGATTGTGCCTGATGCCACAGGGTTTGTCAAAATTGATGATCATGGGGCTAAAAATTTTCCAGATGGCGTCTTTACCGCAGGGACTGTCCAGGGGCCTATGAGTATTCCCGAAACCATAGCCAGTGCCGGGAGTGCCGCGTGGAAGACAGCTAAATATCTTGGTTTGACATTTTCCTAAAAGAAATTAACCATCAACGGACAATGGAAAATCCGAGACGAAAGGCTTCTGTTCGATCCTCATAATTGAGCAGACTTTCTGCCAGGGCGCTGACATACTGGGCATGAAAGTACAGGTCGAGATTTTTAAATATGAAACGATGCAGCGGGTAGGTTAGATCGAGTTCAATAGAACTGCCTTCCCTTGCCCAGCGCCAATGCGATCCCAAAACAAAACTGTCCGCCTTACCGATTTTTGTCTCCAAATCGAAATAACCTCTGTAATATTTCAAATCTGGGTTTGTGTCGTCTTCGTTGGCAATATATGCCCAAATCTTCGGGGCAATCATGATGCCCAGCTTGGTATGATCATCGTAGGCAATATATATGGGCTTGAGATACAAAAAATTGGTGCTTCGTGATTCCTCCCCTCCGAGGCCGTTGGATTCATGTTGGAAACCGCCCTTCACAAAGAATCCCGAAGACCAGGGGATCCTGATGTTGGGGGACAGGAAAAAAAATTCCGGTTTGTAGCTGGTATCTTCGAACGGTTTGGATGACGATTTCAAATCCCAGAAAGATGTCTGGGTATAGGCAAAATGAAAACCATTAGCCCACGCATGTTCTTGGGCAAAGGTTCTTTCTGGATTGAACAGTCGATATTTGAAGCTGAATTGAAATTTGCTCTTATCCGGATCGGTTCCAACGAGAAAATACATGGGTTCGTAAGCTGCGATATTTTTTAGATACGGCTGGTACAGTTCCAAGAATGAATCCAGGTCTTCGAACCTTTTGGGTGCGGTTTCGTCGCTGTTTGATCCTATTGTCAAAGGGCTGCTTTTGACCGCAAACAGGATACGGGCATTTTCAAAATCCGGTATTTCCATGGTAACTGTCCCTTCAATGGTTGAGGGGAGGGCCAGAGTGTATCGCATTTTTTCAAAACAACCCGCGCAGATGGTGACGGTACCCCTGGATTTCTCAGAGGTTGCAAAAGCGTCTACCGCTACGGTTGTATTCCCTGATATCAAACGGCAGGAAACACGTTCAGGGATATCGACCGGCAAGGATGTATTTTCCGAATTATGGAAGTACACGGAAAACTCCGTCGACCAACCGGCCTGTGGACTGTTCGATGGCGGACTGATAACGATATCGATACTGCCGGCAAATGCAACGGTGCTAAAAAACAGGATCAACCCGGTTGTAAAAGCTTTCATATAAAAATCCCTCCTCAATAACACGGTTTCTGTACGAATCTTTTGGATGCAGCCGGTACCCAAAAAACAATAACACCCGGATTTGTGAGATGTAAAGAGAAAGGGAATTATATTTGTTGAAAATTTGATTATTTATAGAAAAAGTCCCTGTTGACAATCCCCTCGGCCTTCTCTATTTGAAAGATAATTTTTGTGTTTATCTGACATTTCAATAAAAAGGAAAACATTAGGCTGTTATCCAAATCACTTGCCGTTGGGTCTGAAACATCAGTTTGACATTTATCACCCAACAGCTCTAAAACAGCGACTTCTTATCAATCGAGCAGGAGACATTGGGATGAAAGTTACAGAATTTATTACAAGAAGAATCGAAGCGATCGAGTTTGATAAAACGGTCTTTGATGCGGTTGAGAGGATGGTGGATAGAAGAATTCGATCCCTGCTGGTTCGATTTCCCGGCAATGATCGGGAAAACGGCGTCATTACAGCAAGGGACGTGGTCTTTAAAGTCCTGGCCAAAGGGCTGGATTCAAAGAAAATCAAGGTTTCGGAAATCGCTTCGAGACCCATCGTGTGCGTTGATCAGGACCTTGAATTTGGCCAAGTCGCAAAAATTATGGGTGAATCCAATATTGCAAGGGCTTTTGTTTGTGATGATGACCGGATCGTCGGAATCGTTGCTTTAATGGATGTCATGGCAGCCGCCCTTATTGCAGAGGCGCGAGGAGAACATGTTTTTTAAAAAGATATTTCCAAAAAGCAATAAAGAGCAAGAAGTCATCAGAGACATTACCAGACACATTAAGCTCCTTTGCACTGACTTCGGTTTCTTCAAGACTGCCTTAGAGACCAGCGACCGGAGCCTCATGCGAGAGGTTATGCATATCGAACGGGAAGCGGATTCCATCCGGAGAGATATTATATCGAAAATTTATGACGGGGCCTTTCTTCCCTATATCCGGCCGGACCTTTGCAAATTCGTTGAAATTGTCGACAGTATTTTTGATCTGCTTGAGGATACCGGCTATAAATATTTGGATGTAAAACTCCCTGACCCGTTGAAAGACGAATGTGTCCATGTCGCCTTCCTGAACCGCCGCATCTGTGAGATGTTATTGATTGCCTATGAGGCCATGCTCAAGGGTGAGGACTTTAGAGAAAAGATGCTGGCGATTCGAATTTATGAAAAAAAAATCGACGATATCAAATTTGATCTGATTCGGGATGCGAGATCAATAGAAGTAACGAATTTCTGGGAAGGTGAAATCCTGTCCCAATTTCTTTCCTGCCTGACCTCCATAAGCGATGTCATCGAGGATGCCAGCGATCATCTCCAGATCATTCACCTGAGCATGAAGTGAGTGGATGACAAGAAGATAATGGGATGATGGGAAAAATAACGGAGTGGTTTAGTGTGGAAGATCATCAGCGGTATCTTTCTGGGCTGGAGTCTGGGCGCCAATGATTCTGCAAATATCTTTGGAACAGGAGTCACCACCGGTGCCGTAAAATATAGAACAGCCATTCTTCTGACATCGATTTTTGTCCTGCTGGGTGCCATTCTTGAAGGGCCCAAATGTATGAAAATTGTCAGCGACCTTTCTCAACTGATTCCCATGGAGGCCTTTTTATGCGCCCTGGCCTCAGCCATCACCATGACCATCCTGACTTACGCTGCCATTCCCGCATCCACCTCCCAGGCGATCATCGGCGCTGTGATCGGGGCCGGTATTCTATCGGGTTCAGCGGATTTTTCGAAACTGATAAAAATCGTTGCGTGCTGGGTCCTCACACCCATCGGTGGGATGGTTTTCGGATACCTGGTTTACCATGTCCTCAAGTTTATCTTTGACAAAACGGTTCCGAGCCTCACCTATCGAAATACGAT